>MKWU01000520.1_pt1 | contig 72659 bp, 71 predicted proteins | sample 809101 | NCBI WGS metagenome assembly MKWU01 (sample SAMN05860141, study PRJNA318959) | sponge metagenome | host: Aplysina aerophoba | place: Slovenia: Piran, Adriatic Sea, Gulf of Piran | collected 2013-05-07 | reverse complement strand
CATAGACAGACCCGTCATCATCAACGAAGAAATCGTCGGAAGCGGCCGGTAACTCCAGGGCCCGGGCCAGGAACGCGGCCAGTTGCGCCCTGCTCACCACCACATCCGGACAGAACAGATCACCACCGTCGGCTGTGCGGCAACCCTCCATGATCCCGGCGGCGGCTACACGCTCGATGCTGGTCCGGTGAGTACTTCCCCGGATATCGATGAAAATGTCGGGACGGGTAGGCGCGACCGGACCGCCTGCCACCCCTTGTTGAGGATCAGCATCCACGGCTTCGTGGCCCAGTACGGCTTCGAGGCCGGCGACGAGTCCGATCTCCGCCGGGCCGAGTTGCAGCGAATCGGCGGCGATGCTGATCCCGTCCGGGTCGGCATCCCTGTCGTTCACCGTGTATGCGAACGCCAACTCGCGTGTGCCCGAGCCCGACTCGTAGAGGGCAATACGGCGATCGTCCCCCACCCTGATGTTCAGGGTCGGATTACCACCGTTGCGAAACACGACCACCGTGGAGTCGAAGGTCACGGTAACCATCACCGTCTCCCCGGCCACGTATGCCGTCCCGTCCAACGGTTCCGACGTGATGGTCACCCCTACGATGCGGGGGCGGATCGCAGAGACGGCGCGCCTTGCCACGTCGGCCGGCAACAGGCACGACGGAAGGTCCATGGTCACTCCGGGCTCGAGTCCCCCGGTCACGCTCCGGGAATCGGGGGTGAACCACCTGAGGGTGGTCATCTGGAGCACGCCGACCAGCGTTCCTTCGGGTTCCAGGTGATAGGAGGTCTGGCCGGTGTTCTTGCCGAAGGTTGTCCGGCCGACCACCGTGACGCGACCCTGGTCGCTAAGAGCGCCGATCACGATCTCCGAAGCCGACGCGCTGCCGCCATCAGCCGCGATAACCATCGGCAGGAGAGTGGGATCGGGAGAGATCGACCTGCCTCGGGCCCGGATGGTCTCCACCCTGTCCCTGCTCAACAGGTGCACGACCGCCGACAGGTCCGATAGGAAGGCGCCGGCCGTGCCCACTGCCGAGTCGATGTACCCGCCGGGGTTGCCACGAAGGTCCAGCACGAGGCCGCTGATAGGAGGATTCGTCAACTCGCCGAGTACCTCTGCAACCGCGCCGTCCGCCGTGGAGCTGAAGATGTCAAGGCTGAGATAGCCGATGTTGCCATCCACGACCATTCCCCTGGCCACCGGTATGGCCAACGGTGCCGCCCTGATCGTCCCCGTCAAGATTGCATCCCGCCGGACCGTGATCGACACCTCCTCGCCCGCGTCGAACCGGTCCAGGCGGGACACGGCCTCACAGCCGAGTTCGGCCGGGAATCTATCCCCCAGTTGCAGGAGCTCGTCGCCCACCATGAGACCGGCCTTCTCCGCCGGGCTTCCTGCATAGACCTCGGATATCACCGGCCGGCAGGTGGCTGTCACCGTCAGGCAGGGCCGGCCGTTCTCCGCCAGGCCGAACGCGACACCCAGACCGCTGGTCCCCCGGTTCTCGAGGAGCGTCCGGAACCGGATGTATTGCGCGGCAGTGAGGTAGCGTGAGTTGGGATCGAGCGACCCGACCATCCCCCGGACCGCCTCCTCGACCGCCGCGGCGGTGTCCTGCGCCCTGTCGATGGCCTCGCACACCTCCTCGAATCCGGGAGAGGGCAACGGGCATACCGGTGGTTCCCCGTCGGTCCGTTCGGCAAGGTCGGCCTCCCTCACCTGTTCGGCGGCCGCTGAGGCGAGATCCTCGCCGTCGACCGCATCCACATAGTTGGCGATGATCAAGTCGTGGACAGAGCACAGCAACTCGAAGGCCGCCGGTGCCTCTTCACAGGTCACCCGGCCGGGCGGGAGCGACTGGGTTCCGCCCCCGCCTTCGGCCTGGGCGGTCTGCCGCAGATGCCTCGCCGGCTCGGCGGATGCGACAAGTGGTGCCGGGACAAGCGAGGAGAGAACGACCACCGCGATAACCACGGGCGCGACCCGGGCCGGACTATGAAGCATGCCGAGCCCGGCTCCGGCCTTCCTTGAGATCCTGGCCGGCTTCATCACCGATGGTGCGGGTCGACATACGCTGACGATAGTCCTCTGCGGGAGTTTCACCGGCAGCCCGTCCGGCGGCAACTGGACCCCAGGCGGCAAGAGGTCGGGTGGATCCGGCCCTCCGCGACGCCGTTAACCTCTCGCCGATGAAAGCGGACCTTCCGTCGGCCACGGTCGAGCGCCTGCCGCGCTACCTGAGATGCATCGAGCGACTGCCCGAGTCGCAGTTGACCATCTCCTCCCGTGAGCTGGCCCGCCTCAGCAACCTGACCGCCGCCGGGGTCCGGCGGGATATCTCCTATCTCGGAACGTTCGGGATCCGCGGGGTCGGGTACCGGGTCAAGGAGCTCAACGACCAGATCCGCCATGCCCTCGGGCTGACCGCCGACCGGCCGGTGGCCGTGGTCGGCATCGGCAATCTGGGTTCGGCACTGGCCAACTACACCGGTTTCGGTAACCGTGGCTTTCGAATCGTCGGCCTCTACGACGCCGCTCCCGCCAAGATCGGGACCAGCCTGGGCGGCGTTGAAGTTCGCCACATCTCCCGGCTACCCGACGATGCCAGGACCACGCACATCTCGGTCGGGATAATCGCCACCCCGGCGGGGGCCGCCCAGCAGGTGGCGACCATGCTGGTCGAGGCCGGGGTGCGCTCCATCCTGAACTTCGCCCCCACCGTCCTCCAGGTGCCCGATGACATCCATCTGAGGCAGGTGGATGTCGCGACCGAACTCCAGATCCTCGGCTACTACATGACCTAGTTTCTAGGGCCTGTTCACGCTAATTGGATGGATATCCCCTAGTATTGGTTTAAGTTAGATTGCGTCATAACCGAAGCGTGTTACGGCCGAAATCCTCTGGATATATCCGCTCTTATAGATCGCTACCCAACGATCATCCGTATGTTGGAGACTTGTGTGAACAGGCCCTAGTTGGTAGTTGATAGTCACTAGTTGAACTAGTAGCTAAACACTATAAACTACAAGCTAACAACCAGACACTACCAACTATTCCCGTTCCTGGTCCCGTTCGTAGCGGTGGAGCGCCACCATGAACATGGCGAAAAGGATGGCCGAGGCGGCCGCGAATGCTCCGGGAATGATCCGTATCTCGAAGGCATTCAACCCTTCGAAGTCGACCGGGCGAGGCCCGCGGGGGGCGTAGAGGACGAACAGGATCGAATTGATCGTCGTCCAGCCGAAGATGCCGGCGCCCGAAACCAGGATGGCGAGACGCTTCCCCAGGTTCGTGTACTGCAAGAGGTAGACGCTCCCGAAGAAAACGAGCACCGCGGCGATGGTCAGCACGATCCCCGTGAACAGCAGGTTCTGCGAGAGCAACGCTCGGAAGAGCTCGCGCATTTTCAGCCGGCCTCCCCCAGGTATTCGGACCCGTCCAGGGTCTCCCCCCTCAGGTATTGGACGATGAGATCCAGGTCCTCGGCGGACAGGACCATACCGAATCCAGGCATGCGGCCCGATCCCACGCCGTTGACCCCGTATCCCTCACCGGAGGTCGACCCTCCCGTGATGAACTCGTACATGTCTTCGGCGGTCAGGAACTGGGTGAGCGCGCGGCCACCCCTCAGCGACGGTCCGAGCGATCCGGAGGCCTGGAGCTGCTGGAAGGCGGGACCGGCCGAATAACCGGCGGTGTGGCAACGGGCACAGTAGGCGTTGTAGAGGTTCACCGCCCGATCCGCTGCTGCGGTATCTCCGCCGAAGGAGGCATCGGCGACTGCCTGGACATCCACCACCCAGCGTGCCCGCCGGTCCGCGTCCTGGAGGAAGCCGAGGCCGAACCGGGCCTGCTCTGCCAGGACTTCCTGGTTCTGGAAGGTGATGGTCAGCGACGTAGCGCCCGATTCGAGGTCGCCGACGGATGTGGCCGCCGAGGTGGCGTCGCCGATCCCGATCAGGGTCTCAGCGTTGCGCGGATCGAGTGTGACCGCCGTGGCAAGGTATCCGGCTGCCTGCGCCTCGGCAAAGATGGAGGTCAAGCCGGTCTCGGTGACATCGGACAGGCCGTCCCCGTCCGTGTCGATACCCTCTGCCGCCCCGTCCAGCAGATACCGTGCTCGCTCGGCTATGTCGCCGAGAGCCGCCGAGGAGGTTCCGGAGGTGCGGATCGCCTCGATCAGCTGCTCCTGCTCCGCGATCTGGGTATCCACCACATCGGCTGCGCCTTCCCGCCTGCTCAAGGCGCCCACCACCAGACCTTCTACCTTGAGCAGGGCGTCGGTCTGGCCCACCTGATGCGACTCGATGTAGTTGAGGAGGTCATCGATCTGCTGGCTGTTGAGCGGGCCGCCACCATCGAGCCCCCAGGGCGGCATCGGCGTGTTGGCCCGTCCGTAGGTGATCCAGAAACTGGCCTCGTCCCGGTCATACCTGTAGAACAGGTCGTCCAGCGCGGGCGCCGCCCAGCCGGCCACGTTGACCTGGGACCGCTCCTCCAGGAAGGAGGCCACCCCGCCCGCCAGGTTGGCGCCGTGGCAGTCGCCGCAGCCGAACTCCAGCCACACCTCGTGGCCCCTGACCAGAGAACCCTGGTAGAACTCATCAACGAAGCCCTCCTGGCGGTCCAGCTCGCCGAGGTAGTAGATGGGCATGGCGAGGGTGAGGAACCCGGCGGTCACCACTGCGCCGACCAAGGCCCGATCGAGCCGCTTGGTCTCCATCTCGTCGTCGGTCTGGGAGACGGACAGGTTGGCGGGCACCGGATCCTGGCGGTCGCGGCGCGATCCTGAACCCACCAGGTAGGCGAACCAGGCGATCGCTCCCAGCGCAACTATCGTGACGACGAGGGTTGACACCGGCTATACCTCTGGGGAATTCAGAGCGATACAGGAGGGGCCCTGGGGGTACTGCACGGTCTTGGCAATCGCCCGGGCCGATTGGATGATCGTACCGGTCTTCACGATGAGCCGGCCGTTCTGGTCCTCGACCGCGAACCGATCCAGGTTGCGGGGTGCGGGACCCGCCTCGTACTCTCCCACGTAGTTGTACTTCGAGCCGTGGCAGGGGCACTCGAAACCCTGGGAAGCGTCGCACCAGGGCACACGGCAACCGAGGTGCACGCAGCGCTGGAAGAGGGCGGTCAATCCACCTGCCACCACTCCCGACCCCTCGAACTGCGAACGGGAGATATCCGACTCGGCGAAGGGCACTACGTAGGCGCGGGCCTCGGGCACGAACTTGGGCAGGATGGAGCCGTCGTTGAGCACCACCTCGGTCTGGAGGTCGGCAATGGCTCCCACGTCGATGTCGGACCCGAACCCGCCCGACAGGCGAGGCCAGAGGAACGCCAGGTAGGAGATCCCGTTGAGGCCCAGGAAGGCGCCGAAGGTGGCCCCTAGGGCCCTGGTGAAGAACTGGCGCCGGTTGACGCCTGCCTCCTGGGGGGAGAGCTCCTCGACCCTCATCACCTCGACCGCCTGCATGGCCGCAACCGGTTCCTCGGATTCCTCCTCCACCGTCTCCTCCGCGGTTATAGCCTCCGTGGCCGCTACCTCCACCGCATGGTCGGTGACGGCCTCGGCGGGCCGGACCTGCACCGGGGTGTCCAGGGCCGACCGGTCCGCCTTGCGGGTCTCGCGCGACAGACCGGATCTCCACGACCGGGCGGGCCGTCCGGGTGATTCGCTGCGGCGGTAGGCGATGACGAAAGCGCCCAGCACTCCCACCAGCACGATGGCGGAGAGGGCGACGATCAGGAGCTGGACTGTAGTCATTCGAAGTGCACCCAGTCCTTGAGGTCGTCGAACCAGATCCCGTCCGCCCATGGATAGGTGAAGTTGAAGCCCGGACCCCTGAACAGGGTTCCCAGCAACGTCAAGGTGGCTGAGCCGGTGAGGAACAGAGTGAACAGCATGATGGCGAACTTGCGGTCGGAGGGCTTGGTGGAGGGGTTGCGGTCCACGTAGGGAATCGCCATGAAACCCAGCAGTCCGGTGATGGTCGGGATGATCACGCCGGCAACCTGGGGATCGTAATAGGACAGCAACTCCTGCAAGCCCAGGAAGTACCAGGGTGCCTTGGAGGGGTTGGGCGTGGCGTTGAAGTTGGCCAACTCCAGCAGCGGCGCCTGGAGGATCACCGACAGGACGATCAGCACCGCCGTGATCACCATCAGGGCGGAGAACTCGGCGATCATCAGGTGGGGCCAGGTATTGACCTTGTCGGTCGGCGTCGCCTTGACCTGCTGGATGGCCTTGGCCTTGACGACGGTGAGGAGACGCTGGGGACGAACTCCTTCCGGGACCTCTTCGGGTGGCGCCACCGGGCGGAGCGTGACCTGGGTCGCTCCCCCGCCATTGTCCGATACCGGCGGCGGAACGGCGGCCGGTGTCACCTGAGGGGTCTCCGTCCCGACCGATGCCGGTACCTCGGATGCCGGTGGCGGCGGAGCATCTCTTTCGCTGACCGGGGCGGGAGGGGGCGGAACGGCGGGGGGGGGGCGGCGGGGGGGGGGGGGGGGGGGGGGGGGGGGGGGCGGGGGGGGGGGGGGGGGCGCAGGCGCGGGTGGGGGCGGCGGAGGGGGCGAGGGCTCGGGAGCGGGCGGCGGGGATGGAGGAGCAGCGGGTGGAGGCGGCGGAGGGGGCGGCGCCTCGCCTCGCATCTCGGCCAGGACCTGCTCCACCGGGATGCCCAGCGCCTTGGCCTTCGCCTCGGCCGAGCGTCGGAGCAGATGGTCTGGTATCTGAGCCATCGGCGCCTCAGCAGTCCTTCCCGAGCGAGCTCGCGGCAGGAGTCATGTCCGGGATGGTGGTCGAGAATGCCGCCACGGGCCGGCATCCGGGCATGAAATGCCTGGTCGGCGAGTGACGGGCCACAGCAACAGTCATCGAACCACTCGCCTACAACGGCCCCGAGATGCCGCCGTCCTTGCGCACCCTCCAGAAGTGCACGGCCATGAAGATGACTATCACGAACGGCAGGAAGAGGACATGCAACACGTAGAAACGCAGCAGCGTGTTGCCGGTCACCTCGATACCTCCCAACAGAGCGAACTTCACCTGGTTACCGAACAGGGGTGTGAAGCCCGCCATGTTGGTCCCCACCGTCACCGCCCACAGCGCCAACTGGTCCCAGGGCAGCAGGTACCCGGTGAAGGAGAGGAGCAGGGTAAGAAGCAGCAGGACCACCCCGACCACCCAGTTGAACTCCCTGGGCGGCTTGTAGGCGCCGTGATAGAAGACCCGGGACATGTGGAGGAACACGGTCAGCACCATGAGGTGGGCGCCCCAACGGTGCAGGTTCCGTACCAGCGATCCGAAGGCGACCGAAGTGGAGAGAGCCTCGACATCGATGTAGGCGGCCGGGGCGGTGGGCCGGTAGTAGAACATCAGGAATATGCCGGTGATGGTCAGCAGGATGAAGAGGAAGAAGCTCAGCCCGCCCAGGCACAAGGTGTACGAGAGCCGTACCGCATGGCGCTTCACCTTGACAGGATGGAGGTGGTAGAGGACGTTGTTCATGATCACGTAGGACCGATTGCGGGGGCTGTCGCTGTAGCCACGCTTGAAGGGCGAGCCGGGACGGAACATCGACTCCCACAAGGGGCTCGCCCGGAAGGCGTCGGCCGCCTCGCCGACTCGCTCCCTGACCTTCATACCGCTGCCGTTGAACATCCGCTCTTCCTCCGCTCTACCAACGCATTCCGTAGGTGTACCCGTTCTTGAAGTCGCGGGCGCCGGTATCGAGATCCCACGGCGCACGCTCCACCAGACCGGCGTTCATCGCCGTGTCCGTAACGGAACCCTCGAACTTCCCGATGGAGATGACGTTGGTGGGACAGCGATCGATGCAGAGCTGGCAACGGGTGCACTCGTACTCATCCACCACGAAGAAGCCCAGGTTGTCAGAGCTATCGGACGGGTGATCCACATCGTATGCCTCATCGATTGCATCCAGGGACAGGTAGTGGATGCACTTCCAGGGGCAGATGTCGACGCATCCCTCGCAGAGGATGCATTCGGACTGATTGATATGGAGAAACTGCTTGGGACGCACCTGCGACTGGACATAATCGGTCTCGACCATGACCAACTGGTAGTCGTCACGGAAAGGCGGGGTCTCGAACCAGACCTCAGACTTCGCCATCTATTCGGCTCCCTTGACCAGCGGGCGTCCGTACGGTGAAACCGCCTCGGCGGTGCGCGCTTTCGGCATCGGCCCGCTGAAGCTCTGTATCCAGCGGGCGAACAGGATGATAAAGGTCAACGCCCCCATGTTGTAGTTGGCAGAAACGAAGTCCTTAATGGCGCCCCAACTGATACCTACGTTGTTCCCGAGCACGAGGGGCGCCCAGATGGTGAAGGCGTCGTTCTGCTCGGTCCAGTTGAGAGGTCCCTGGGCCAGGTTGAGCCATTCGGAGGCCACAGTGCCTAGCAGGATCACCAACTCCATCATGGCTAGGAAGGCCGCCAGGGCGGCCAGCGACCAGGTCATCTTGCGTCCGAGGAGCACAGCGAGGGCGATACCGAGCAGCATCAACTGGCTCCCGCCGAACGCCACCAGGTGGCCCAGGGCGAACCAGGGCAGGCACCAGTCGCTCCCCGAGATCATGCAGTCCCGAGGCACCCACCCGAAATAGTCCACCCGAACCTCGAGATCCACCGGGGTCTGCGGTAGGTCGGGGTTGATGGCCGGGGTGGTGGCCACGGTACGAGCCTGGCGATCGTACGTGACCGAATCACCGGCGCGCAGGCCGGTGGCGTCGTCCGTGGCGATGGTGACCGTCTCAACGGATGGGAAGTTGGCGTAGTGATTGAACCAGATACCCAGAACCAGGGTAAAGAGACCCACGATGAACAGCCCCCAACCGGCGAGTGCACGCTGCGTGCCGCTCATCTGCCGGAGCATCCGTTGCACCATCTCGGTAGTTCGCCTCCGTATCGTCTCGACCCGCGGCCGGCCCGACACCGCTCCCACTCACCTCTGATCCGCCGGATGGCGCGGCAACGGTTCTGCCGATCAGGCCGCCCCATTGTGGCAGAAAGACGGGCTCTCCCTAAACCCGCAGGCTACAACGGAACGGGCCTCGGGGCGATGCGACGAGGCGCCCGGGCGCATCGAACGAAGGGGCGACCAAACCACCCTCCCCGTAGCGTTTAACCTATAGCGGTCAGGCAGAGATGAGGTCGCGAAGGGTACCGGGTTGACACAGGACGACTCCAAGACGGATCAGGGCTCGCTCGACCATATCCGGGCGGACCGCCAGGAGCGGGCGGCGTCGGCTCTCATGGCCGTAGCCTGCTTGCTTCTCCTGGCCGGTGCCGGGCTGCTGGTGCTGATGCTCATCAAGCTGGCGATCCCCACCCTTTTCGCCGATAGCGAGTTCCTGGCGTACGGGCGCCTCCGGCCCGCCGCCATGCTGATGCTGGTCTACGGATTCGGCGGAACCCTCACCCAGGCCGTGGCCTATTACCTGACCCCCCGCCTGGTCGGCGCCCGGATGCCCCACCAGCGGACGGCCCTGCTCGGCGGCCTCGGTTACGCCGGCCTGGTGACCCTCGGCGTGCTGATGGTGCTGTTCCGGGGCCCGTCGGGACCCGAACTCGCCGAATTCCCCCCGCTCATCGATTGGCCGGTCGCCGCCCTGCTGCTCCTACCCCCATTCCTGGTCACCTCGATGCTCCGCCACCGCACCGAGGAGGGTGCCTTCGTCTCCACCCTCTACGTCCTGGGGGCGGTCTGGTGGTACCCGGCGTTGCATATCACGGGCAGCATCCCCGGGCTCGAAGGTGTCGGCCCGTTCCTGCAGACCGGCCTAGTGGCCAACGGGATGCTCTGGCTGGCATTCCCGGCCGCCGCCCTTGGAGGCGCCTACTACGTGCTGGTCAAGGAGAGCGGCCGGCCGCTGTTCTCCGGACCCCTAGCCCGGGCCGCATTCTGGACGCTGGCCGGCACGGCCCTGCTGGCCTCGCCGACCAGGTTCCTCGGCGGGCCCGCCCCGGGCTGGACGGAGACGGTGGCAGCGGCCGCGGCGATGGGGTTGATGATCGCCGCGCTGGCGGTGATTACCAACCTCGGCCAGACGCTGTCGGGGGACTGGGAGACGGCCTCCGGGAACGTGGTGATCCGGTACCTGATGATCGGAGCGACGGCCTACACCGTGGTCACCATCCTCACCGGCCTGTCCGGCTTCCGATCGGTCGCCGCCGTGGTAGGCCTGACCACATGGCACGAAGGCTTGATGATCGGCTCGGCTCTGGTGGCCATACCCGCCCTCGGGATGGCATTCATATTCCATGCCTTCCCGCGAACCACGGGAAGGGACCTCGCCAGCGAGGAGCCGGCCGAGCGGGGACTCCGCCTGCTGATGTGGGGCGGCGGCATCACGGCCGCGGCGTTCCTGATCGCGGGGCTGGTGTCGGGGATCACCTGGAACTGGGCCAACGCCTCGGGCTCGCGGCTCAATGCGGGAGCCGGATACTCGGACACGTTCGCCGAGGTGGACCTGATGTTCACGGTGGGAGCTCTGGCCTCGGTGGTAGCCCTGGTCGGGATCGCCCTGATGGTATGGACGGCCCTGGGAACCTACGTATCGGGTACGGCCCGTCCGGTGGAGATGTTGGTGCCTGTGGAGGCCCGAGACGATGAGTGACCTGCTCGCCGCCGCCTCGGCTGCGCTGGGAGCGCCTGACCACTTGGTCGAGCGAGCGGCCCAAGCCCGCGCCGAGGCTGACGGGACCACCTACGAGGAGGTGCTGGCGGCATGGGGCGGAGGCGCTCCGCTCCCCGCGCCGTCCGCCACTCCCGAGCCCCCGACGCCGCCGATTTCGTCGGGTACCCCGGCAACTCCTCCGCCCTCGGCCGCTCCCGAGCCGGTGCCCGCAGCCCCTGCGCCGGCACCCCGACCTGCGGCGCCGGCGCTCAGCAAGGCCACGCCCCGCCTGGCGGGCGTGGGGCTACACCCGTTGCGGACCTGGGTCATGATGGCGGGCTTGTTCGTGATCGGGCTGGTCATCACGCTGATCGGCCCCTACAACACCGGAGGAGACTTCCGGCACCTGGTTCCCGACGCCCCCCTGTCCGTCCTTGGCACGCAGGGCCGGGCCGTCTACTCGAATCAGGGGTGCAGCTACTGCCACACGCAGTTGGTGAGACCCGTTCTCGCCGACGTCGGGCTCGGACCCGTGACCGAGAACTGGGCAGATTCACTGGACACCGCCACCTTCGGGGTACAGCGGATCGGTCCCGACCTGGCCCATGTGGGTAACCGGGCTCCCTACGGGGGCGACGCGGGGACCGTGACCGTAGACGATCTCATGATCCTCCTTTCAACCCCGGGGAACGTGTTCGCGTCCGGGAACCATCCGTCGTACGCACATCTTTCCGATCATGACCTCACCGCCCTCGCCACCTACCTGTCGGAGCTGAAGTAACCATGGCGCCTCGGGTCGGCTTCCGGGATACGGCACTGTGAACGAGCTGCTCGCCGCCGCGGCCGCCAGGCTCGGAAGCCCCGAGCATCTGGTGGAACGATCAGCCATCGCTCGCGCCGAGGCCGATGGCGTCAGTCCCGAGGAGGTGCTGGCGGCATGGGCTGGCGGAACGGCGCCTCCGTCAGGCGCCCCGGCGCCCGCTGCCCCCGGTCCGCCCAGCGATGCGCCCGCACCGGTTGCCGCCGCGCCCCCCCCGCCCTCACCTGAAGCTCCCGAGCCGGTCACGGCTCCCTCGGCACCCGCTCCCGAGACGGCTGCCGCTGCGGTCGGAAGCCCTCCCGCGCCCGAGCGGGTGACCTTCGCCGAGGCCCACCGGTTCGAGGCGGTGATCACCGGCGCCACCGCCGGCCTCACCGAGCGGGTCGCGGCCTCGCTACCCCGATGGCTGACCGTGCTGTTCTTCGCCGTCCCGCTCATCGGCCTCACGTATCTGATCGCCTTCGCCGGTGGCCCCAACTGCGGCGAGGGAGGCCAACTTTCCGTCGATCGTCTTACCGGCGTGGTTGAGAACTGCGACGGCTCCGTCTACGAGGCGGGAGGCGCACCCGGAGGTGTGGATGTCCGGGCGCTGGTCGGCGAGGGGAGCGTCCTGTACGCGGCGCCCTCGAGTTGTAGCTCGTGCCACGGCGCCAGCGGCGAGGGAGGCTCCGGCCCGCTTCTGGCAGGTGCGGTCCTGGACACCTTCTCGATGTGCACCGACCACATCGAGTGGGTCTCGCTCGGAACGGAAGACTTCCTCAGCGCGGGCCGAGACACCTACGGTGACACGGGCGCCGCGGTGGGTTCGGGCGGGGTCATGCCCTCCTTCAGCGATACCCTGACGGCCGAGGAGATCGCCACCGTGGTGTTCTACGAGAGAGTGGTGCTGGGCGGCCAGGACGTCGAGGAAGCGGTGTTCGACTGCGGATTCGCAGAGCCGGCGGAGTGAGATCCGGAACCGCTATCGCTTTGCTGATCCTGCTGGCCATGATCGGGGTGGCCGGGATCGTGTTCGCGGTCCAGTTACTGGGCGTCTAAGAGTCAGCCCCTGGACGGATCGGTAGTGATCACGACCGACGAGTCCACGGCCAGCGTGAAGTGGTCATCGGCCCGCCCGCCCCGCACGGCCAGCGCCATCAACCCGGCCGAATCGATATGGAGGAGCGGACGCCCCTCCCCCACATCCGCAAACGTTCCCACCCACGGCACCCGGTAGTTCATCAGGCCCACCCGCACCACTACACGCGCACCAGGCCCGATGCCCGCCTCCTCCAGATCCTCGGGGGTGATGTTGGTCTGGACGTTGCCGTAGGTGTCCACCCACCAGGCCCGGCCCTCCACCCGTCCGTCATCCGTCACCTCGGACAGGGGAAGCAAGAGCGGCGTCAGTACCTGCGGATCCAGCTGCGGCCCGATCTCGTGCGGCCGGGCTTCCCCGGCCGCGAGCACGGCGGCCGCCGGGGCGAACCGGTCCCGTCCTTCGAACGTACGGCCCCGGGACGGAAGCATCACGTCCGGGTTCTCGATCGCGTAAGCATCCGTTGCTCCCCCCAGGAACGCCGCTGCGGGGGACAGGATCCCGTTGTCGGGACCCACGAGATAACCCCAGCCGGTCTCCAGGACCAAGGCCCTGCGGTCGCTACCCACACCGGGATCCACCACCGCTAGCACCACACCAGGCGGCATGTACTGGATGGCCCGTAACAGGGTAAGAGCACCGGCCCGGATGTCACCGGGCGGGATCCGGTGGTTCAGGTCGATCACGCGGCACCGGGGCGCCAGCGTGGCGATCACCCCATGCACCACGCCGACAAACTCGTCCTCCCGGCCGAAGTCGGACAGGAAGGTGATCGGAAGTGGGGAGCTAGGAACCACGTGAGCCAAGGAGCATGCTGAAAAAGACGGGGATGGGTTGGCCCGCCACGCCTCGACCTGGGGTGCCGTTGCCGGCCATAGCGGGCAACGGGACATTTTTCACCACACTCCTAGGGTACCGAGAAACCATCTAGCGGGCTCGCCACCTGCCCTACAGCACGGTCCGCGACTTGTGGGCAGCAGGCGAACCCCCTCTGTACGGCCTTTCGGCACCTCCCGCGTAGCCGGCGCCGGTTCGGCCAGCCCCCTCGTGGCGGGTCCGGGACTCGGTTTAGCATTGGGCCATGGGTGATCCGGCGCTCAGCCACACCGAACTGCTCTCCTCGGCCGAGGGGGTGGTCATGATCATCGGGGCGCCCGACTCCGGGAAGACGACCCTGGCCCGCATGCTGGTCGACACCGCCCTCCAGGGGGGACGGACTGTTGCTTACATCGACAGCGACCTGGCTTGCACCACCGTGGGCCCGCCTACATGCGTGGGCCTCAAGTGGCTCCGCTCGCCCGCCGACGCCGACGATCTTGCACAGGCTGACGATCTGCGCTTCGTGGGAAGCATCAGGCCGGATCGGTTCATCCTCCAGCAGGTCGCCGGGGTGGCTTCGCTCGTGGATTCCGTGCGGGCGGAGGCGGATCTGATCGTCGTCGACACCAGCGGAACCGTCTCCGGGGTGGTAGGCCAGCGGCTCAAGTATCACAAGGCGGAGTTGGTTCGTCCCGACACCGTTTGGGCCGTACAGAGGGGCGGTGAGTTGGAACCGCTGGTAGGCCTCCTGCGCCGGTTCCTTTCCACCAACGTGATCACCGTACCTGCCAACAGGGGCGGCCTCCCGATGAGCCCCGAGGAGCGGATGGATATGCGCGCCGCTCGGTTCGCCGCAGCTTTCCCGGCACCCCTCCAGCGCTGGCGGGTGCTGCCCACCGTTTTCGCACCCAGCCTCCCGGCCGGATTCGACCTGGTCCGCCTCCACAGGATGATCGTCGGGGTCCACGACCGGCAAGGGCGGTGCTTATGCCTGGGAATGCTCGAGTACGAGGACGTGCTGCGGGTCATCACCTCCGGGAACCAGGGCATGGCCGGACTGCAGATCGGGTCGGTCCGCCTCGATCCCAAGACCTTCCACACTACGTCCGTCCGCCTCAACGAGCTGATGTTCGGACTCGGTTAATCGACCCGACCGGTCGGATTCGGGCATAGCGAAAGCCCGAGGAACCTTTACCGAATTCCACCGCACTTCCCCTGACGGATTCGCTCGGCGCCAGCACCTCGGGCCTTCTGAACAGAACTTTACGGCCTGCCGCCTGGTGAATCAACCCATCTGTTGAGTTATTGTAAACACGTCTTTATATCTTAATCAGGGGCCGGATTGGCATCTACCAAGGTCTTATCCACACAATCCCCAGGGGTTGCTCACAGGGCATGTGAACAAGACAAACCCGGAAATTTTCGCGCTCTCCCGATCCGAGTCCTGACGGTCGGCACCAGCGTCAGCGCCCAAATCCCGTCCTGACCAGGAGACGGAACGTAAGATCCACCATCTCGTAGATCTCGGCGAAGACATACTGGAGAACTTCCTCGTCGGCGCGCTCGGCCTCGGTCCGGCCCCGCAGGTAGATCCCGCCACCGTGATCGATGGCGAAATGGACCCGCCAGGCCCGATGGTTGCGCACCAGCAGCAAGCGGTAGACCTCCTCCAGTTGCCTGCGAGGCGCAGGGAGAACGTACGCTTCGAACCCGACCGTGCGGTCGCCGGGCTCGACCCAAACCGTGGTGAAGTCGCGAGTCTGCTGAGCCATACGCACCGCCCAACGGCCGTCCACGAGCTCGGTGGCCACCACATCCGATCCGGGATCCGTCACCCACGACCGGAAAACGGCGCCCAGCCGTTCGGTGAGCTCAGTGCGTCCCATCGGCGATCCCCATATAGAGCTCCAGGAGCCGGTCCGTGGCCGTTTCCCACCCGAAGCGACGACCCGCCGCCACGGCACCCCGGATCAGTTCGTCACGGTAAGCCGAACCGTCCAGGACCCTCAACAGGGCCTTGGCGTAGTCGGGTGGATCCCATCCGGCCACCAGGAGCCCCGACACTCCATCCTCGACCACATACCGCAGCCCGCCCACGTCGGCGGCCACGACCGGCAGGCCCACCCCCTGCGCTTCCGCTGCCACCAGCCCGAAGGACTCGCTCCTCGACGGCACGATGAGCACATCGGCGGCCTGGTAGTAGGTCGCTAGGCGGTGGTGGGGCTGGACTCCGCACCAGATCAGCTTCCCGTCCAATCCCAGGCGGGCGGCGAGCTGGCGGATCTCGAGCTCCTCCTCGATGCCGGAGGGGCCGCTCGGCCCCCCCACCAACAGCATCCGAGCATCCGGGAGGTGGTCCTGCACCATGCCGAAGGCGGCTACCGCCACATCCAGACCCTTCAGCGCCTGGATGCGACCCACGAAGAGCACGGTCGGCGCGTCATCAAGGCCCAACCGTCTCCTGGCCTCCCGGCGATCACCCGGCCTGAACAGGGTCAGATCGATGCCGGGTGGGTTCACGCATACGCGGCTGGGATCGGCGCCGTACCGCTCGATCAGCTCCAGCGCCTCGTGTTCGGTGGAGGCGATCACGCAGTCCGACCGGGCGATCACCTCCCGTTCGGCGGCGATGCGATGCAACGGTTCGCTCGGCTGGCCCGGCCGACGGGTGGCGTCCTTGACCCGGCCCAACGTGTGGAACGAGTTGGCAAGCGGGAGGCCGGTAACCTGCTTGACGAGGAGCCCCGTCCAGCCCGACAGCCAGTAATGGCTGTGGACGATGTCGGTCCGCAGCCCGCCGTTGCCGGTGGCGAGGACGGCCTCGGTCACCTGCCTGGCGAACTCCCCCACCCATTCGCCGAGCTGAGGAATCGGTAGCGGCGCCGTCGGCCCGGCCTCGACATGGATCACCTCGTACCCGGCGGGGGTGTCCATCACCCTCTCCCGGCTCGGATCGGTTCGCCGGGTGAACACGGTCACCTCAATGCCTCGTCGGGCGAGGGAGGCGGCCAGCTCATCGACATAGACGTTCATGCCTCCGGCGTCGCCCACGCCGGGACGATCAAGCGGAGACGTATGCATCGAAAGGAACACCACCTTGCGGATCATGTGATGCCCTCCACGACGTGCAAGGGGCGCGCCCGGGCTCCCATGCGGAACTTGTAGGGCTCCGATCCCTTGAGGAAGTCGAACACCTCGCCGCCCCCCGCGATGGTGGCGGAGATCAGCTCTGTGAGGAGCACCACACCGGGCGACACATGACGAAGATCGGGGTCGTAGGCGGAGTTGTAGAGGTAGTAACCGTCGGCGTCCGAGTATCCGATCACCACCGCAGCCGGAAGGTCGTTCTCCCCGTACAGAGCATCGAGGCGCCAGCCGTCGGCGCGGAGTAGGTCCGTGAACATTTCCTCCATGAGGTCAGTCATGAACCGGCCCTTCCGTCCCTCCGAGCTGCGATGGAGCCGGAAGAAGTCGTCCAGAACCGGGCCCGGCTCTTCGATGGTCGCCAGACGCAACCCACCCATCTCCCCGACGAACCGGCGGCGCTTGCGACGGGCCTCGTGACGCTGCTTCTTGCCGATGGCGGTCAGGTACTGGTCGAACGTATCCGGGAGTTCGACCACGGCGGTCTGGGTGTGTGCGGCCATGCGATAGCCCCAACCGACCCGGTCCAGGGCTTCGGTAATGACGTCGGCGGCGCCGGACGGAAGGGAATCGAACCGGAAGGAACGATCACGGCCGAACGTGCGGAGGTGCTCGACCAGCAGGTCAACCGCGTCGCCGAGCGGTGATCGGTAGTCGACCAGGTCCTCGTGGCCCAGAAGCCCGAGATGATCACCCTCCTCGACCAGGGCCACCTCCCCCCGTTCGTCCGACAGGATGAGAGGGACCTGGCCGGGCGAGGACGTATGCCGCCATACGGTGGCGAGAAAGTCCCGGGTGGCGAACGGGCCCACCCGCTCCGCCACCGTACGATGCCCGTGGGTCCTGCTATCGAACATCACCGGGTATCCAGGTTGAGCGGATAGGCGCCGAAGCGAGGATCATCAAGGCCAGTACCTTATAGGAAGGTGCCGAAAAGACGGGGATGGGTTGGCCGCCACGCGTCGACCTGGGGTTTCTTTGCCGGTATCGGGCCCACCGGACACTCTCAGTGCCTCATAGACAGGCTCGCACCAGCGTCGGGTATGGGTTGACCGGCGACGAGGTCCTTCCTTGGGGATGGAGCTGGAAGTGCACATGCGGGGGGGTGGTGCGGGCGTTCCCGGTGTTGCCGTTGTAGCCGACCACCTGGCCCTTGCCGACCCGGATCCCCGAGGCGACCCCCGAGGCATAACCCTCGAGGTGCGCGTAGTAGTAGTCCACTCCGTGGTCGGCCGACAGCCACAGTGCGATGCCGCCCCGGCCTCCTTGCGTCAGCAGCACCGTGCCGTCGGCCACCGCATAGACGGGCTGACCCCTGGGGGCGAACAGATCGTTGCCCCGGTGGGTCCGCCCTCCCGACCGCGGGAAACCCCAGTCGTTGATGAAGGACGTGGCAGCCGGATCCAGCGGGCAAATGAAACCGGGTGTCAACCCGGGCCCGACCCCGGCCGCCGGACCCGCCCGCCGGGCTGCCTCGATCGCCCTGGCCCGGGCCACCTCGGCCTGGCGTTGCCGGTAGAGCCGGCTGCATTCTCCCTCCAGCTGCCGTGAGGCGTACAGGGCCTCATCCGTCGCCGCAGCCAGCGTCCCGGCCTCCTGCTCAGCCCTTATCTCGAGGACGACCAACTCGATCTCCTCCTCCACGAGCTGCTGCTCCATGACCTCCGTCTCGGCCAGTATCACCCGCCACCGGTCCACTGCCGCCACCCGCTCGGTGGTGATGGCGTTGATGAACTCCTGGCCGGTGACCAGCTCATCCAGCGAAGTGGTCCGGAGCACGATGCCGCTGATCTCCGTTTCGGCGGTCATGTAGGACTCCACTGCCCAATCCACCACAGCCTTGCGCAGCGCCTCAAGCTCCTCGTAGCGTTCGGCGATCTGGTCCTGGAGCCGGTCGACCCGGCCGGCTATGACTTCCCGGTCCGCATAGAGCCGCGCTACCCGGGCTTGTGCCTCGTTCCGTTCCGAGACTGCCGCGTCAAGAATGTCCACCGCATCCCGGTACTCGCCACAAGCCTCGTCCACCTCCGCCTGGGTCACGGCTATCGAAGGCACGGGTGCGAGAGCTGCAAAGGCCAAAACGGGCACGACCAGGAATACGACGCGCCGGATGTGCTTGGACATGCTTTTGAGGCTAGACGAGTAGTTCCAAGGGGTTGCGACCGGCAGTCAGTTGCTAGTTAATAGTTGATAGTTGTTAGTCGTTGTTTGGATGCTAGTTGAGGCTGCGGAGGGTCTCCTCGCCTCTTGTTTGACAAGATCCTTGCCTCCGCTTGATGCGAAATTTCAGAGAGCCTACGGACACTGGAACCATCTAATCCAAGACAATCTATCTCAGACAACTAGCAACTAGCAACTACCGGCTAGGAACTAATCATCTAGTGGTCTGCCTGTAGAACAACTTGGCGTGTTCTGCTTGCCACCGACGCCAGTTCACACTGGAGGAGGACTCTTTGATCGACCGCTTGAGAGACGGGGGTCCCCGGGCAGTTCGGGATCGCCGCCCTCACCCGATCGTCCGGATCACGGGCATGAACACCGCCACGGCCAGCATCGGACCGTCCAGCGCGGCCAGGAGACCGCCCGGTCTGGCCGTCAAACGGATCGCGCCTGTACGGAAAGCCAGACCGATACCGCGACCTGCGATCGTCGCGAATGCGAGGAGTACTCCGACGAAGAACCATGCCAGGAGATCGAACCCGGAAAGGTAGGCCACCGCCACCGCACCCACGACCATCAATACCGGACCGGCAAGGTAGGGATCGAATATGCGTGACCGGCTCACCTCGGTCCACCGCCCGACCAGAGCTCCTACGGCGATCACGATCAACAATCCGGCGACCTGACGGTCCCCGCCGTCGGCAACCGAGCGGGCCAGCAGGAGAGACGCCACCGCCAGCGAGGCGATCACCGCGCCGAGCGCCGAAGCGCCGATAGAGGTCAGGTCACGGGCGGAAGGCCTCAACACAGCCCATCCCATCACCAGGACCATCGAGACGGCCACGCCGATCCCCAGAGCGAGCAGTCCAAGCGTGTTGGCAATGGCCATGGAAACCAGGACGGAGGCCAAGATCGGCTGGAGATGCATACCGAAATCGTTATCGGATGAGGCGTTGACCAGGTCGATCACCCACAGCGCCACCACCCCGACCCACAACGCCACCACGATGGCCGTGTCAAGGGTGTTGGCCACGATCAGCGCCAGCATCAGGCCGGCCAGCAACAGTCCATCCATACCACCCGTGCCGCCACCAGCTACCGCGCCGCCCGATACGGGAGGAATGACCGCCAGCTCATCATCGGCATGCACCGGATCCTCACAAGACCCTTCGTTCCCGTTCTTCCAGAGCCGGGCGGTCTGCATGTGCCGCCGGAACTCCGGGCCGAACCGGTCCCCGAGGGCATCCACCACCGCGCCGACAGTGTCACCCTCGATATCCACCTGCGAGCTACCAGCGATCTCGCGCAGGTTCGCGAACAGCCTTACCCGTGCCATCGATACTGAGGCTACTCGCAATCGGCGCCGCTCCCGCGCCAATCCCACGCTTGATCTGTGGCCGGTGCTTTACCAGCCGTCGTGAAGGGCCTGACCCTCGGAATAGCCGGCTGAGGACTGGACCCCGATCACCGCCCGCCGGTGGAACTCGTCGATCGTTCGGGCGCCCGCGTAGGTGAAGGACGATCTCACCCCGGCGGTGATCCGGTCGAGTAGGTCCTCCACGCCCGGGGCCTCGGAACTGAGATACATGCGGCCTTCGGAGATACCCTCCTCGAACATGGTCTTCAGAGCTCGCTGGTAGGCGGTGTCCCTGGCGGTGCGCCGCCTCACCGCCTGGCGGGAGGCCATGCCGTAGTTCTCCTTGTAGACGTTGCCCTCTACGTCCAACAGGGTGGGGGCGGCGGACTCGTAGGTGCCGGCGAACCACGAACCGACCATCACCGCCGACGCACCGGCAGCCAGCGCGAGGGCCACGTCCCTCGAGTCGCGCACCCCTCCGTCGGCCCACACGTAGCGCCCGCGGGCTCGGGCCGCGGCGGCGCACTCCACGACCGCCGAGAACTGAGGACGACCCACGCCGGTCATCATCCGCGTGGTGCACATGGCGCCGGGACCCACCCCGACCTTGACGATGTCGGCGCCGGCCTCGATAAGGTCGGTGACGGCCCGAGCCGTCACCACGTTGCCGGCCACGACCGGACGGTCATCCACCACCTCCCGGACTTCCTTCAAGGCCTCGATCATGCGGGCCTGGTGGCCGTGGGCGGTGTCGACCACCACCACGTCCACCCCGACCTCGGACAAGCCGGCGGCCTGGGCTCCGGCATCTCCGCTGATCCCGACTGCGGCGGCCACCAGCAGCCGACCGTGCTGGTCGGTGGCCGGCTCGTATACCGTGGCTCGCAGGGCGCCCGCGCGGGTGATAACGCCGACCAGAATCCCCGACTCGTCCACAACCGGCGCCAGTGGAACCCGGCGCTCGGCCAACTCCTCGAACATGGCCTCGGGACCCAGCCAGGCGGGAAGGACGATCGGCTCGTCCGACATCACCTCCGACAGGTGGGTGAACGGGTCAGCGCCCTCCTGGTCACCCTCGGTGAAAATACCCACCGGGCGGCCCCGCTCATCCACCACGATGACCGCCCCGTGGGACCGCTTGTTGATCAAGGCCCTCGCTGTGTTCACGTTGTCGTAAGGGGTCAGCGTGATAGCGGTGTCCAGCACGGTGTCCGCTCTCTTCACGGCCGACACCATGTCGGCGATGGCTTCGATCTCCACGTCCTGGGGGAACACGGCCAGTGCCCCGCGACGGGCCACCGTCTCGGCCATTCGCCGGCCGGAAACCGCCGTCATGTTGGCCACCACCACCGGAATGTTGGTACCGACACCGTCCGGCGGGGTGAGGTCGACATCCATCCGGGACGAGACGTCCGAGAAGGAGGGCACGAGAAACACGTCCGAATAGGTGAGCTCGCGGTCCACCACCTGCCCTTCGATGAGCCTCATGATCGGCCCCCGGTAGCGAGCTGCCGGATCATCACTTCACCGCTTCGCGCCCGTCCGGGTGCTCGAGGCCGGCCCGGCCGACCTCGTTTCGTCTCCGCCGGGAACGGACCATCACGACCAGGACGATCAAGATGATGAGGGCCGCCGCCACCGCAACCCAGACAATGGCCATATGCACCCCTGGCCCTCGAAGCTGCGACTCGGCCTCGAGGGTACGTCCGGAGTCGGTGAGGGAGAGGTTCCAGACCAGGAGGTTTCCGGTGTGCAGGTCGGCATTGTGGGAGACGATCTCACCGGGCAGCATCACGCTAAGGCGAATGTCGAACACCTGGTCGAGCATGCCGAGGTCCACCGGCAGGGGACTCTCCGCCAAGCCTTCACCGAGCAACCCCTCCAAGCCGGCCGGGATGGTCAGAGTGAACCGGAAAGTGTCGCCCTCCCGGGTAGGCAGGCCGGCGGCCAGGAAATCGAGCACCCCCAGTTCGGCGAATTGGCCCTCCGTGGCTGCAAGGCCCAGCAGGACTTCTCGCAGCCCGGTCAACGACCCGAAGGGGACGGTGGCCCGGATGCCCTCGAAACCGTCCTCCGAGACGACCGCGATGCTCCAGTTGTCCGGAAACATATCCTCGCCAACCGGCAACTCGCGGCCCAGTTCGGCGCCCACCAGCGAGGCCAGGGCATCGTCCATGGACAACTCGGCCGCAAACGTACCGCTCTCGTCCTCATCGATCACCAGATCGGCGAAGATGCGGAGTTCGCACGCGGTCAGCAACAGGGCGCCGACCATCGACAGCAGCAGCAGCCGGAATCTTCCCGAGCCGATCTTCACCACGACCCTCCTCGGTTCGGCTGGCGATATCTATTGGATGCGGTTCCTACGGAGTCTGCACCCCGAGAGGTTCGGAGATGGTCACGGTAACACCGTCGGGGTCCTCGACCTCGAAGGCTCGGGACGATCCGTCCGCCGCCGGACTGGTGGTGTGGCCGAGGGCTTCTACCTGATCGCGGCGGGCTTGCGCATCATCCACCACGAACACCAGCCGGCATGGATGCCGCACCTGCCCGGGCCCGTCCGCGGGCACCAGCTCCAGCACGGAGTCAACGCCCACATCCAGCAAGACTCTCGAGCCGGCCTCCTCGTGCGCTCTGGGTCCGTACGGTCCAGCTGCCTCGATGCGGGCGAAACCGAGTGTGCTCTGGTAGAAGTCGACGCTCCGCTCCAGATCTCCGCAAGGGAGTACGACGCGGAGCTGTAGCACCCGGGCGAGCGGTGATCCAGGCCCGCCGAGGACCGCCTTGGCCTGGCCGACCGTGAACCGTCCTTCGGTGACCTCCCGGCCCACCACTACTCCTGCGAGGCTACGACCCTCGACGTCGATCGAGGTCAGAGCGCGCAGGTCGTCCAGGTTCCGCACGCCACCCGAGGCGACCACCGGCTCGTCGATGTACTCCAGAGCGGTCCGGAGGATGTCGAGATTGGGGCGTTCCGAGAGAACATCGCGGCGGGCGTCCGTCACGAAGAACCCACTCACCCCGCACGAGGCCATCTCGAGCATCACCTCTTCCATGAACCGGCCCGAGTCGGAGGTCCACCCCTCGGTGACCAACTCCTCGTTGCCGAGGACATCGAGCGACACCATCATCCGGCCGGGAAAATCGCGGCACAGGTCCCAGACCATGGTGGGGGTCTCGATGGCGGCAGTGCCCATGGTCACCTTCCAGGCGCCCTGCTTGATGAGCCGGGCGGCTTCCCGCTCGGAACGGATCCCGCCCGCCACCACGATCGGCACATCGAGCGCGCCCAGCATGCGATCGATCAGGGGACGATTCCGGTAGGAGCGGTAGGCCGCCGCGTCGAGATCGACCACCAGGAGGCAATCCACACCCATATCGGCCCAGCCCCTGGCCCGATTGATCGGGTCGGCGTCCAGAGAGATCACATCGTCGAGGCTGCCCCTACCGAGCCGGACCGCCCGGCCTTCGAGGATGTTGACGCGGGCGTAGAGGTCCATGGCGTGGATTGTATCGGGTCCCGAATGCCAATGATCCCCCATCTACGGAGACCTGCCTGCCAGCGCGAGCGTCAGTCGATAACCTCCAGGCATGGACACGCGCCTCGACGGACTACGAGCCGTGGTGACCGCCGGCGCCGGCGGGCTCGGCCTGGCAATTACCCGGGCGCTGGTCGGCGAGGGCGCAACCGTATGCGTGGGTGACGTCGATGAACGGGCGCTGGCCAACCTGCCGTCCGCAGTGAAGTGCGTCGTGGTGGACGTGGCGGATCCGGATGCGGTGGCGGCCTGGCTGGATCCGATCACCGCCTCCGGGGTCGGCCTGCTGGTCAACAACGCGGGGGTAGCAGGCCCCACCAAGCCTCTCGAGGAAATCACCCCGGGCGAGTGGCGCCGGTGCCTGGCGGTGGGTCTTGACGGCCAGTTCCATTGCGCCCGGCGTGTCATCCCTGCCATGAAGCGGCAGCAGTCGGGCGTCATAGTCAACATCTCGTCCACAGCCGGACTCCTCGGCATGCCGTACCGAGCACCGTACGTGGCCGCCAAGTTCGGCGTGATCGGTCTGACCAAGACCCTGGCGATGGAGCTCGGACGCCACGGCATCCGGGTGAACGCCATCGCTCCCGGCGCCATCACCGGAAAGCGCATGGATCGGGTGATCGCGGCCCACGCCGAGGCGGAGGGTCTGTCGGGGGAGGAGATACGTTCGCTATATGCGGAGGGCACCTCGATGGGCACCTTCGTAGATCCTGAAGAAATAGCCGACATGGTGGTCTTCCTAGCCTCAGCACGAGGGAAGCGGATCAGCGGACAGGTCATCTCGGTGGATGGCCACACCGAGACCCTGTACCCGCGGACCCTCCGGCCAGATCGTCAAAAAAACAGATCGTAAGCAGGTGGCAGGGCGGTACATGGCTTGTATGGTGAAGCCGACTTCCCCGGCCGCGTGCCCTCTCTTCCCTCTTCCCCGTTGGTCCGGACCGTGCCACCACGACTCGGCACTGCCCGGATCACACTTCCCACTCACCGGCGCGGTTCGTCGCGCGGGCACCGGCAAGAGGAAAGGCAAGGGAAACGTGTTTCCGGCCCGGGATTAATTCGGTCTCGGGTCGGCAGAAGTACGGAAAACAGTTGAATAATTACAGCAATGGTATTATACTGATATGTCCGATCTCGGGCCATGACTGAACCCGACCGCCATGATCGGGAGCCGGTATACGCACCGGTAATCAGGCGTATCAGCGTGTGGCAAGCGAAGAGTGGGGGCTCCCAGCAGGAGCCTCGATTCTCATCGAAAGGAGGGCGATGATGGCGGGACGGGGAGACGGGCTTCGGATGCAGCGTCTGTTCACGACCGAAGGCGGCGACCCGTACGATGGCATCGCCTGGACGCGCCGCGAGTCGCGGATCGTCAATCCAGACGGCTCGGTGGTCTTCGAGATGGATGACGCCGAGGTACCCACCACCTGGTCGCAGGTGGCCACCGACATCATCGTCTCGAAGTACTTCCGCAAGGCCGGCGTGCCCCAGATGGACGCCGATAGTCACCCGATGCCGGATGCCGAAGGCAATCCCGTGCTGGGGCCCGAGCACTCTGCCAAGGATGTCTTCAACCGGCTCGCCGAGACTTGGCGGCATTGGGGTGAGGGCTACGGCTACTTCGACAGCGCCGCCGATGCCCAGACCTTCGAGGACGAGATCAAGCACATGCTCGCCAACCAGATGGCTGCGCCCAACAGCCCGCAGTGGTTCAACACCGGCTTGGCGCACAAATACGGCATCACCGGCACCCGGCAGGGCTTCTGGTACGTGGATGAGGAGACCGGCGAGGTTCTCCCCTCCCCCGACGCCTATTCCAGACCAGCGCCCCATGCCTGCTTCATCCAGTCGGTGGCCGACGACCTGGTCAATGATGGCGGGATCATGGATCTGTGGGTCCGGGAAGCCCGCCTCTTCAAGATGGGATCCGGCACCGGCTCCAACTTCTCCAACCTCCGGGCCGAGGGGGAGCCGCTGGCGGGTGGCGGAAAGAGCTCGGGGCTCATGTCGTTCCTTAAGATCGGAGACCGGGCGGCGGGTGCGATCAAGTCCGGCGGAACCACCCGGCGGGCCGCCAAGATGGTCATCCTCGACACCGATCATCCCGACATCGAGGACTTCATCGCTTGGAAGCGCGACGAGGAGCTCAAGGCCCGCCTCCTGATAGAGCACGGCGGGTTCCCGGCCGACTTCAACGGTGAGGCCTACATGACCGTGTCGGGCCAGAACTCCAACAACTCGGTGCGGGTTGACGACCGATTCATCCAGGCCGTCGCCGAGGATGGCGATTGGGAACTGATCAACCGGGTGGAGGGTGACGTCAACAAGACGGTACGGGCGAGAGACCTGTGGGAGCAGATAGCGGACGCTGCGTGGGCCTGTGCCGATCCGGGTATCCAGTACCACACCACCATCAACGAATGGCACACCTGCCCGGCAGATGGTGAGATCCGGGCGTCCAATCCCTGTTCGGAATACATGTTCCTGGATGACACGGCTTGCAACCTGGCCAGTATCAACCTCGGTGCCTTCCTCGATGACGCAACCGGCCGTTTCGACACCAACGGCTACCTCCACGCGATCCGGCTATGGACGATCGTCCTGGAGATATCGGTGACGATGGCGCATTTCCCATCCAAGGCCATCGCCCGGGGCTCCTACGACTTCCGCACCCTCGGCCTCGGTTATGCCAACCTCGGCAGTCTCCTGATGCGCTCCGGAATCCCCTACGACTCGGACGAGGGCCGGGCGATCGCCGGTGCGCTGACCGCCATCCTCACCGGCGAGGCCTACGCCACCTCAGCCGACATGGCCAAGGTGCGGGGCCCATTCCCCGGGTTCGAGAAGAACCGCGAACACATGTTGCGGGTAATGCGTAACCATCGTCGGGCTGCCTACGACGAGACGGATTTCGAGGGCGTCAACACGTCGATCAGCACCATCGACCCGGCACATTGCCCGGCCGACCTGCTGGACGCGGCCCGGCGGGCCTGGGACCGGGCCTTGGATCTGGGCAAGCGCCACGGCTACCGCAACGCGCAGTCAACCTGTCTCGCTCCTACTGGAACCATCGGATTGGTGATGGATTGCGACACCACCGGGGTGGAGCCCGACTTCGCGCTGGTCAAGTTCAAGAAGCTGGCCGGCGGGGGTTATTTCAAGATCGCCAACCAGTCGATCGCCCCGTCGCTACGGCGCCTCGGCTATGACCCGCACCAGATCCTCGACATCCTTGCCTACGTGGTGGGTACCTCATCGCTCGAGAACGCTCCGCACATCAACAACCGGAGCCTGGCGGCGCGGGGCTTCACCTCCGAGGACCTGGCCAGGGTCGGTAAGGCCCTTCCCGGTGCATTCGAACTGGAGAACGCCTTCAATGTCTTCACGCTGGGCGCCGATACCTTGGAGCGGCTCGGCTTCACCGAGGAGGAGTACGGAACCTTCGAGTTCAGGTTGCTACCGGCGCTCGGCTTCAGCAAGGAGCAGATACGGGCCGCCAACGACTTCATCTGCGGCCGGCAGACCATCGAGGGGGCGCCGCACCTGCGTGCCAAGCACCTGCCGGTGTTCGACTGCGCCAACCGCAACGGCAAGTACGGGGAGCGGTTCATCCACCACACGGGCCACATCAAGATGATGGCCGCCGCCCAGCCGTTCATCTCGGGCGCCATCTCCAAGACGATCAACATGCCCAACGAGGTCACCGTGGAGGATGTGGCGGATGCCTACATGATGTCCTGGGATCTGGGCGTGAAAGCAGTGGCCCTCTACCGCGACGGCTCCAAGGCTTCACAGCCGCTGTCCGCCTCCTCGGATGACGGGGTGTCCGAAGAGGAGAGCGAGGAAGTCACCGAGGCGCTCCAGGCCGAGGCCGCCATGGCGTGGGGGGTCTGGCCCGCCGGCACCTCACCCACCCAGGCCTATGCCCAGCAACCTCGTCCCCGCTTCCTGCTGCCGAACCGCCGGGCAGGGTGGACCCAGGAGGCTCGAGTCGGTGGCCACAAGGTGTTCCTCCGCACCGGGGAGTACGACGACGGAACGCTCGGTGAGATATTCATCGACCTGGCGAAGGAGGGCGCCACGCTCCGGGGTGTGCTGGCCAGCTTTGCTATAGCGGTGAGCAAGGGCCTCCAGTACGGCGTGCCGCTGGAAGAGTACGTGGACACCTTCGTGTACCAGACCTTCGAGCCCCGAGGCATCGTGGAGAAGCATCCGAACATCAAGATGGCCAACTCGATCGTGGACTACGTGTTCCGGGCGATCGGAGTCGAGTACCTGCTTCGGGACGAACTCGCCCAGGTCCCTCCGGATCGGTCGAGCAGCGACCTCCCCGAGCCCCCGAAGGGACTCGCCGCCGAGGCCGGTCGTCAGATGGAGTTGTCCGAGGCGGTCAAGGAACAGGACATCGAGGCGCAAGCCGCCGCGGCCAGGTTCGTGGACTCCGATCAACCCGACCCCATCCAGCCATTGCCCCTCAGCATGGCGCCGGTGGGCGCCGGCAGCGGACCGGGCGCGGCAGCCGGGACGGCCGCGGAAGCCGCCCTTGCGAGTGCCGGCCAGATGATCAGCGGCCTGATGGGAGACGCCCCGGTGTGCTCCTCCTGCGGCCACATGACCGTCCGGAACGGCGCCTGCTACGTCTGCCTGACCTGCGGAGACACCACCGGCTGTAGTTAGCCCTGATCTTCCATCCTGTTGTAGCTGCCGAGAGTGTCGGACCGGTAGGGAACCGATTCATCTCTCCAGGGCTGCGATCACCGCCGTCATGAAGCGACGCCCTTCCGCGCCGTCGATGATGCGATGGTCGTAGGAGAGGCTGAGGGGGAACTGCCGGACAATCTCGATACGGTCGTCCCTCACGACCGGGCGCGGCCCGGCCCTCCCCACCGACAGGATGGCGGAGGTGCCGTACGGGATGATCGGCGTGCCCTGGCCGCCCCCCACCGCGCCGATGTTCGAGATGGTGAAGGTCTGGCCCCGCAACTCGTCCACCCCCAGGGTTCGTTCCCGGGCCCCCGCCGCAAGCCGTCGAACCTCCCCGGCGACCTCCTCCACCGGCAGGTCCCCGGCGTCATGCACCACTGCCACCATCAGACCGTCGGGCGTGTCGACCGCGAACCCGATGTCGTAGAAGTGCCTCTCTACGATCTCGTCACCTTCGACCGCCGAGTTGAAGGCGGGAAACCGGGCCAGCACCGGAACCAGCCGGGCGATCAGCAAGGCCTCCACCGGGGGCTTACCGAGCCGTGACCGTTCCGCCAGCAGGGTGTCCGAGTCGGCGTGCCCGTAGGTGGTCACGTGCGGGATCTCCCGCCACGAGCGCGCCAGGTTCTCGGCGATCCTCCTGCGCAGGGGAGGCATCGGCGCCCGCACTGTGGGTCGTGCGGAAATGGCGGCCCTGACGTCATGTTCGGTGATCCGGCCCAGGGCGCCGGTGCCCGGAACGCCGGACAGGTCAACCCCCAACTCCTCCGCCAGCTTGCGCACCATGGGCAAGGCTTGGGGCCCCCGGGGCGAGGCGGCGCCGGCCTCCGGCAGGGAGCCGACCACCGGGGCCGCCTGCTCCTCAGCCGGAGAGGCGGCCGCAGCTAGCTCCCAACTGTCGCCGAGTTCCCCTATCACGGCGAGAAGCGACCCGACCTCGATGGTGGCGCCGTTATCCCCGCCCCGGTACAGCAACACCCCCGCGAACGGCGACGGCATATCGATGATCGCCTTGTCGGTCTCCACCTCCACCAGAGGCTGGTCGAGCCCCACCGTTTCCCCCAGATCGACGTACCACGAGACGATCACCGCTTCGACAAGACCCTCTCCCACATCGGGGAGGTGGAATTCGTATGCCATCTCAGGCCTCCAGAACGGAGCGGGCCGCGGACATGATCCGGCTCGCGGAGGGCAGGTAGTGGCGCTCGGCAAGACGGAGAGGAACCGTGACATCCCAGCCCGTCACCCGCTGCACCGGGGCCCGGAGCGAGTACAAGGCCCTTTCCTGTATCAGAGCGACGATCTCGGCTGCGTAACCGCCCGTCAGCGGAGCTTCGTGAATCACCACCGCCCGCCCGGTCTTCTCCACCGACGCCACCACCATGTCCGCATCGAGAGGGACGAGGCTCCGAAGATCGATCACCTCTACGGAGACACCCTCGCCGGCCAGGCGGCGGGCGGCTTCGGTGGTCTCACGCATCATCGCTCCGTAGGAGATGAGGGAGATGTCGGAACCCCGCTGCTCGAGCATACCGGCACCGATGGGAGTGAGATAGCGACCGTCCGGTACCTCGCCCCGCGCCGCCCGGTACGCCCGGATGGGCTCCAGGAATATCACCGGATCGGGATCTTCGACCGCCGCCAGGAGCAGGCCCTTGGCGTTCTCGGGGGTGGAGGCAACCACCACCTTGAGGCCGGGAATATGGGTGTAAATGGCCTCGGTGGATTCGCTGTGATGTTCCGACGCCCCGATCCCCGCGCCGTAGGGAAGCCGGATGACCATGGGAGCGGTGAACCGGTGCCTCGACCGGCTCCGGATCCGGGCCACATGGCTGATCACTTGGTCGTAGGCGGGGTATGAAAACCCCATGAACTGGATCTCTACGATGGGGCGCAGGCCGGCGATCGCCATGCCGAATGCGGCGCCCACGATCCCCGATTCGGCGACCGGGGTGTCGACCACCCGTTGGGAACCGTGTTTCCGTTGCATGCCGTCGGTGATGCGGAACACCCCGCCGGTCTTCCCGATGTCCTCGCCCATCAGCACCACCCGGGGGTCCTCCAGCGCGACGTCGAGGGCCGAGTTCAGAGCCTGGGCCAGGGTCATCACGCCCATCGGGTACTCCGCTCGGCGAGGCGGCGCTGGGCCACCAGCGGTCCGGTCGGATCCTCGTACATGGCGTCGAAGATCTCGCCCGCCGAGAGGGATTCGACCACTTCGGCCTCGGCCACTGCCGCCTCGATGCGCCGGGAAGCCTCGCTCTCGATCCCGGATTGGAGGGCCTCGTCCCAGGCCCCGAGCCGCTCAAGCCACAGGCGAACCCGCTCCAGGGGGTCCTTGCCCAGCCATCCTGCCGCTTCTTCCCGGGCCCGGTAACGCTGGTGGTCATCGGCCGTGGTGTGGCCGCGAACCCGGTAGGTCAGGGCCTCAATCAGGGTGGCCCCCTCCCCGGCCCGGGCGCGCTCGACAGCCTCGGCCACCACCTCCTCGACCGCAAGGACGTCGTTGCCGTCAACCATCACGCCTGGGAAGCCGTACGCGCCGGCCTTCTGGGCGATGGTCCTGGAAGCCGTCTGGCGGGATCGGGGCATGGAGATGGCCCAACCGTTGTTCTGGCAGAAGAAGACGGTGGGGGTGCGATAGACCCCGGCGAAGTTCATCGCCTCGTGGAAGTCCCCCTCCGAGGTGGCCCCGTCACCGAACATGGTCAGCGCCACCGCGCCTGTTCCCTTGAGCTTCTCGGCCCAGGCAATCCCGACGGCGTGGATCATGTGCCCGCCCACCGTTATCGAGGGCGGGGTCGCGTTTACCCCCTCCGGTGGGTGGCCGCCCCGCTCGTCGCCCATGCGGGTAAGGAGCAGGTTCTTCCACGGGTAGCCGTGGAAGCGCATGGCCGCCGCATCCCGGTAGCTGGCCACCAGCCAGTCCTCCGCGGCCAGCGGCGCCACCGCACCGACCTGCGAGGCTTCCTGTCCCTCGTAGGGGGCATAGGTCGCCAACCGGCCCTGACGCTGCAAGGCGGAGGCCTTGCGGTCGTACAGGCGGGCCTCCGTCATCGCGGCGTACCTGGCCGCCACTGTGGAGACATCCGGCTCCCGGTGATCGATGACGGTACCGTCGGCAGCCAGTACCTGCCGGGGCTCGAGACGCATGACCTGAAGGCTACAGTGTCGAACAGCGGAGCCCGACATCTCGTATCGGTTCGAAAGTCCGGCTGCGCCGATGATCCAGGTGACAACCACTCCCCGACACATGAGCACGGTCCGGCGGAGACGCCGAGGACGGAAGGGACACGTAATGAGCGACACGACGCTGATCGATCTGACACCGCTCGCGGCCGAGAAGGTGATCGAGTTGAGCGAGGGGGCGCCGGAAAGGGCCTACCTGCATGTCTTTCCCTCCGGGCAGGGCTGCTGCCGGACCATGTACGGCTTGGCCTTCATGCCCGAAGCCGGGAGCGACTTCGAGGTGTTAGAGGCCCACGGCGTGAAGATGGCTGTGGCGAACGAGACCCGCGAAGCCGTGGAGGGCGTGGCGATCGACTACGTGGAGACACCCCAGGGCGAGGGTTTCATGGTGATGAAGCCGAACCCGCCAGGCGCCGGAGGTGGCTGCGCCTGCCACTGAGCCGGATCGATCCGTCCGCATGAAGGCGTAGGACCTCGACAACCAGCCTTCGAGCCGGTCAATCCCGTCAACAGGGGACCGGCCGACTCTCTCCGGCATCGGATCTCGGCTCGCCACGCCTCGTTGGCAGGAACGAACACTTCTCGCCGGAGGTCATCGAAGACACGTCTGCGGTCTTCAGTTGCCTCTGATCGGCTCCAGCCGGGGTCGGAAAACACACAGCGGCCACAGGAACGGCCTTGGCCAGGTCAACCGACCGACGGGCAGCAAACAGAAGTGAGAGAAAGTGAGAAAGTGAGAGAAAGTGAGAAAGTGAGAGAAAGTGAGAGAAAGTGAGAAGATTCTACGTCCGAATCGCGTAAGCTAGGCCTGAGGCGGTCTCTGTGTCTTCCAAGAATCCCTTCCTTCCGACCTTCGGTACATCGCCACCCTTCCTAGCAGGCCGGGATCGAGAGGTGGCGCGGTTGTCACGCGCTCTCCGCGAGGGACCCTCCCACCCCGACTACACACTCCTGATCACGGGCTCTCGGGGCTCGGGCAAGACGGTTCTCCTGAATGAGGCGGAGGACTCGGCGCTTTCTCTCGGCTGGCGGGTTATCTCGGTCTCCGCCTCCGTTACCGATCTGGCCAAGCGGATCGCCGCAGCTGCTCTGGAACATCTACGCGAGATGAGCGATGGCAAGCAGGCGAGAAGGATCTCATCCGTGCAAGCCCTAGGCGTCGGGGTCTCCTGGGAAGACCGAGGTCAGGACAATGGCACACCACATGCCGATCTGCGGAGCGCACTCACCTCCCTCGCCGAGAAACAAGCCGAGAGTCGGACCGGTCTGCTGCTCACCGTGGACGAACTTCACGCGTTGCGACTAGGCGATGCAAGGGAGCTGGCGGTTGCAGTGCAACACATCACCCGGCGTGAGTTGCTCCCGATCGCCTTCGTCGGGGCTGCTCTACCCGAGATCGAGGGAACGCTCTTGAATGACCGGGGGATGACCTTCTTCCAGCGATGCGCTCGCGCTCCCCTCCTCCCTCTGGGACGAGCCGATACCGAACTCGCCCTGTTCCGACCCATATCTGACGCCGGCAGGGCCATCGCGGATGAAGCCCTTGCGCTCATGACCCGTAGATCACGCGGACACCCCTACACGATCCAGCTACTCGGCTACCACAGCTGGGAAAGGGCTTTCGAGGACCAGGGGGCGACAAGCATCGGTGTCGAACACGCTCGAGCGGCGATACACGAAGCCGAAAGGGCAGAGGTGGAACAGATCGTCAAACCGATATGGACCGGTCTGTCCGAAGTCGACCGTTCCTTCGTGTCGGCGATGGCCCTCGACACGGGCGACTCGGCCATTGCCGACATTGCAGATCGGTTGGGACGCTCCACCAACTACGCCCAGCACTACCGGCGCAGGCTGATCGACGCGGGCATGATCGTTCCCGCAGGCCGCGGCAGGGTTCGCCTCGCGTATCGCGGCACTCGAGGGTGGCTGTCAACCCTTGGGTTCGAGGTGGCTACAGAGCGAAGCCGAAATCGCGGGCCGCGTCCATGAGGGCAAGCTTGTCATCATGGGTACCGGTCCGCCGGCCGATGATCAGGGCGCAGTTCACCTGGTAGGTCCCGCCCGGGAACTCCCGGCTCCGGCTTCCGGGGATGACTATCGCACCCGCCGGAACCTCTCCCTTGTAGGTGACCGCCGGTTCCTGGGTGACATCGACGATGTGGGTCGAGGCGGTCAGCGAGTTCTGGGCCGCCAGGACCGCACCCTCACGGACGATCACCCCCTCCACGACGATGCAGCGGGATCCTATGAAGGCGTCGTCCTCGACGATGACCGGCCTCGCTCCGGGCGGTTCCAGCACGCCGCCGATACCCACCCCACCGGCCAGGTGCACCCGGCGACCGATCTGGGCGCCGCTGCCGACGGTCGCCCAGGTGTCCACCATGGTGCCGGTTGCGACGTAGGCGCCGATATTGACGAAGCTGGGCATCATCACCACTCCGGGCTCGAGATGGCTCCCGTAACGGGCGATGCCTCCGGCCACCACCCGGTTGCCCCGGCCCTCGTAGTCGTGCTTGAGGGGAATGCGGTCGTAGAACTCCAGCGGCCCGGCATGCAAGGTCTCCATCTCGGGCACCCGGAAGTAGAGGTTGATGGCCTGCTGTATCCAGCTATTGACGCTCCAGTCGCCGTCCACCTTCTCCGCCAGCCGGATCTCACCCCGGTCCAGCAGCTCCACGGTCTGCTTCACCGCCGACACCTCGTGGTCCTCCATCGCGCCCGGATGCTCCGCAGCCGCGGCGATGACTCTCTCGAGATCTGTGGTTGTCATGGTCATCGACACTCCTTCCGGTGAGTTCCATCCGGCGCCGTCACCGTCCAGAGGTCCGCCAAGGGACGTACGCTCTTGCCAACGGGCCGATGACAATAATCCCATCTCGGCCGGCGGCAGACAACCCCCACCTATAGGCGCCACACCGTGCCGGACGCGGCTCGGTGCATGTCGATTCCTTGATGCGCAAAGGCGAAGCTTATGCATAGTTCTCGGTTGTCGTGTTGTGTTGGGATAAGCGCTACCGGCCGGTGGAAACCATGACAATCATCGACAAGTGGCAACCAATCCAGCCTCTGGATGCGCATGTGGAGATGAGACTACGGAGTGACCTGGCAGCTGTCGATGCCCTGCAGAACCTGTGGATGGATTTCGCTTCTTCACTGAGCCTGGCCGATCGCAATACGCTGAGGCGCCGGACACTGCGCAAACACGCCATCGAGACCGGCATCCTGGAACGCTTGTACGACATCGAACGGGGGCTTACTGAGACGCTGGTGGCCGAAGGACTGACTATGGAGGCCGTGGCACGCGCCGGCGGCGAACTACCTCCTGGCGTCCTGCCGATGCTGGAGGCCCAGTTCAAGGGCCTCGAGCTGGTCACCGAGTACGTGCGAAACGACCTCCCGCTGACCACTTCATTCGTGAAGGAGCTACACGCCCTCATTACCCGAGCTCAAACACACTACGACGCCACCGATGCCCTGGGACGGCAATTCCGGGCTGAGTTGACACACGGGACCTACAAGACGTTGCCCAACAATGTCCGGCGTCCGGACGGCTCCATGCTGGAGTTCGCTCCTCCCGAGCAGGTTGCCGGAGAGATCAAGCGCCTAGTCGAGTTCTACAGCGGCATGGACCTGATCCATCCGGTGATTTCGGCCGCCTGGATACACCACCGCTTCGTGCAGATTCACCCCTTCCAGGACGGCAACGGCCGGGTTGCGAGAGCCCTGACCCTTCTATCCCTGGAACGAAAGAAATACCCACCGATGGTCGTAGACAGAGATAGCAGGGACCGGTACCTGCAGGCCCTGGACGAGGCCAACACCGGAAACCTGGTCTCTTTGGGCAAGCTCTTCACCAAGCTGGTGATGCGCTCCATCCGCCGCGAGCTGGAGGAACCCATCCCCGAGCCGCAAGCGCGGACTGCACGGGAGGTCGCCCGTGCCTTCGCCCGATCCCTGGAGCGAAGAGAGAAAGGGGAGACCGAACGACGGGAACTCGCGGTCCAGATACGCGCAGACCAGATCCACAGCCAGCTCAGCGTCTGGTTCGACAACGCGAGCAGCGACCTGCGAGAGGACTTTGCCGGGGCGGGACCCAAGGTGGAGACGTGGACCGACGCAGCGAGTCCGGACGATCCGGCCCGCTCCCCCAACGCCTCTCCCCCCTCTACGTGGTGGCACCACCAGAGATCGTACGGACTGCCAAGCGGGCGGAGCACCTCGCGGTCATGTCCGCCGACCGCTGGTGGGCGCTACTGGGAGTAGCAGTGAACGGGCATCGGTTGCGATTTGTGGCGTCCATCCATCATGTGGGAAGCATCCGGACCGGGATCATGGCGATCACCACCTTCGGGGACATAGAGGTAGCGGAACAGGAATATCCTGGACACGAGAGGGCACTCATCGCCACCTCGCCGGATGCCTTCACTTTCTCGCATGACGAAGAGGTGGAGGACCGAACCCCCGAGCTCTACGAGTGGCTCGATCAGTCGCTGGCGGTGGCGCTACAGAGATTCATGCACCGCACGCTGGGCCGCTGATTCTCGAGCAGCGCTGACAGGTGACCCCACGCCTGCGGGTTAATCGCTCGGGTTGTCCGGTGGGTGCTGCGAACGCTTCGGGCTCGAGCGGCGGTGGACTATCGACCGGTCGGGTCGGCGCCCGCGTATCCACCGCCTGATCCACCAGTAAAGGGCGCCGATCACTACCAGGACCGGGATGAAGGGCAGCAGCAGGCCGATGGTCGCCACGATATAGCCGAGGGCTCGGACCATCCCCCCGTAACCGGTACCGACCGCATCGATGAAGGACGGCGGCCCCTCCTCCTCGTCCACCACAACGAAAGTGATCGCGTCGTTGGTCACCGTGTCGAGCGGGACGCCATCATCGGGAACCGGGGTGCCGGAGACCTCGAATCCCACCTCGACGCCGCCCCTGGTAGCCACCCGACCGGCGATCCGCCCGTCGCTGATGGCCACGTGCAACACGGCGCTGAGCAACTCTCCCGGTTCGACCCTGTCGAAGCTTCCCGCCACCAGCCGGAACAACCGCTGGTCAGTGGCGGCTTCCTGCGAACGAAACCGGAGAGCCTCAGACGACACCTTGACGTCTGTGAGAGCCACCTCGCCGGTGTTCTCAACCTGGACACAGAAGTAGGCGTCGTCATCGGGAGAAGCTTCGAGCACGTCGCTGCCCAAACACGGGTCCTCTCCGGTGCCCGAAACCCAAGCGTCCACATCGATGCCGGTCTCGGGAACCGGTTCGGAGAGCTGGAGTATGGCCATCTCGATGGTGGCCAGGCTGACCAGATCAGCCAGGGTCCGCAAGCGCCCGCGAAGGGTTTCCAGATCGGTCTCCCGCTGCACGAGCTCCCGCTCGATCAGGGCCACGTTCTCCAGATCAGGCGCCTCTTGCAACAGATCTCTCAGACGCAGGACGCTCGCCTCCGCGGTGGCGATCCGGCTCCTGAAATCGACGATCCGCTCGGTCACGTCGTCAGCCGTGATCCGCTTGTCCACCAACTCGCCCACTCCGGACAGACTGTCCAGAACCGGCATGAAGTCAGCAGGCATGACCTTGAAGGTCAGACGGGACCGGGGCTCGGGACTACTGCTGACCTGCTGCCCGAAGACGAATCCCCCCGATCGCTGTACGATGCCGACAGCCTCACGAGCAGCCGCCTCGACATCCGGCGCCTCCACCGAGATGGTTCCCGTATAGATGACATCACGCCCGAGGTCCGCCGGTGTCGTCGCCGGCAACCCGGCGGACGCCGATGACTCAAGGGTGGATTCCCCGTCCGCGGCTGCCTCTTCCATATCAGCGGAGGCCGCCTCGGTCAACATCATTGCCATGGTGGTGGCCGGCGCGCCTGTGGTGGCCGGCGCGCCTGTGGTGGCCGCCGCCTCGGAATCGTCCCCTCCAGCGCACGCAGCCGCCAACAGCACGACGAGAACGACCAGGAAGTAAAAGAACCGAGACCGCGTCCCGCTGCTACCCGCAACCCCCCGACGACGATCTCGACCAACTGCCATGGCGACCACTCTACCCATCAGGTCACGCTATGGACGGGATCGCCAGGGTTCTGCCGGAGGCATATGATCCGGCCCCGATAATCCGCGCCGAGGCCGATTGCGGTTTTCCGTCACCGGAACCGAGCGCGATTCCCGACGTCCCCTAAGGAAGCAAGACATGCGCATTACCGCACCTGTTCTCGTGGAAGCCCGCCGGCCCATGCATATCCTCGATCTGGATCTTGACGAACCCGGACCCGGAGAGGTCCGGGTGAGGATGACCGCCAGCGGGGTATGTCACAGCTGCCTGCACACCGCCGACGGTTCCCATTCCGGACTACCGATGCCGATCGTGCTCGGTGACGAGGGCTCCGGCATAGTCGACGCGGTCGGGCCGGGGTCCCGGACACTGTCGCCGGGAGACCATGTGATCATCTCCTGGGCCCCCAGTTGTGGCAAATGCCGACCGTGCCGGCAGGGCTATCCGGCTCTCTGCCTCAACGAGGCGCCTTGGGGCAGAATGGCCGATGGAACGACCCGCTTCCACCACCGGGGCGAGGACGTCTACCACTACGGCCCGTCCACCTACGCCCCCTACATAGTCGTGCCCGAGACGGCTGCGGTGAGCATCCGGAAGGACTTCCCGCTCGATCTCGCGGCGCTGATCGGATGCTCCGTCACCACCGGTTTCGGAGCGGTGGTCAACACCGCCCGCGTCAAGGCGGGCCAGAGCGTGGCGATCCTGGGTTGCGGAGGCATCGGCCTCAACGCCGTCCAGGGAGCGGCCGTGGCGGGCGCCCACCCGATCATCGGCATCGACGTGGTCGACTCGAAGCTGGACTTCGCCCGCCGATTCGGCGCCACCCACACTATCAACTCCCGGAAGGAGGACATGGTCGGCAGGGTCATGGATCTGACCGGCCACGGAGTGGATGCCTGCATCGTCGCGGTCGGTAGCACCTCCGCCATGGAGCAGGGCCTCCGCATCCTGGCCAAACGAGGGGTCGAGGTGGTGATCGGCCTGGCCGCTACCGGCGACTCCCTCTCGGTGAACCCGCTGCTGCTCGTCCAGGGAGAGCACCGCATCAAGGGCTCCTTCTACGGCGGCGGTGACCCCGCGGTCGAGTTCCCCAAGATGATCGATCTGGCCATGGCCGGCAAGCTGAGGATCGAGGATCTCATCACCCACCGCTACGACCTGGACCAGGCCGACGAAGCCTTCCGCGCCCTCGCAGCCGGTGAGCAGGCCCGCGGTCTGATCGTCTTTTGACCCGGCCCCCGCCAAACCAGTGTCCTGATTCGTAGTTCGTAACCCGTACCCGGAGGCGTCGAGAACGCGAAAAACGCGTGAACACGCCCCTCCCCAGCGGGCCCATCCCCCAGCCACCACCTCCTTCGGTCCGAGCGCGTCCGGCCATCCCCCAACGGGTCCGCTCCCGAATTGATCCCGGATCCGATCCCCTTCGACGTCGAACACAAGAAACCGGCGGTGTTTGTGACTGCCGGACAGTATGCGACGGGCCTGTGACAGGTTCAACCCCCTTGTCCGGGAAATGGGCCGGCGCCACCCACAGATCACGCAATGCGGCGAACCAAAGGCTCGGGTCGCTAGCCCTTCCGGCGGCCCGCCCAGCGGGGATCGTTGTGGTCGACCGGGTCGTCGACCATCTCGATGTGGAGCCGGTCGCCCTCGTAGCGGTGGGCGGCGAGGACTTCCTCGTCGAGTTCCACTCCCAAGCCGGGGGCGGTTGGAACGACGGTGCATCCGTTCTCTAACCGGAGCGGGGTCTTGAGAAGCTCGGCGTGGAACCCGCCCCAGTCCTCGATCGCCTCCAGGATCAGGAAGTTGGGAGAGCAGGCGGCCAGCTGCAGGTTGGCGGCGGCCACGATCGGCCCGCAGTAGCAATGGGGCGCAATCTGGGCGCCATGAACCTCCGCTATGGCGGCGATCTTCTTGCCTTCCAGTAACCCTCCGCACCGCCCCAGATCGGGCTGGACGATGTCAACCGCCGACGCCTCCAGGAGTCGGGCGAACTCCGCCTTGCCGGTGAGTCGCTCTCCGGCGGCGATGGGTATGGAGGTATGCCGGCGGACCCGGGCCATCCCCTCGACATCATCGGGTGGAACCGGCTCCTCGAACCACAGCGGATCGTAGGGTTCCAGCCTCGCCGCCAGCCGGATCGCGCCTGCGGACGTGAACTGCCCGTGGGTGCCGAACAGGATGTCGGCGCCCGTCCCTACCGCCTCGCGGATGGCCGAACAGAATCGCACGGAGAGCTCGATCCGCTCCAGGAGCGGCTGGTAACCCCCCATGGAGGAATAGGGGCCGGCCGGATCGAACTTGAGGGCTGTGAAACCCTTCTCCACGTAACCGACAGCCCGGCGGGCCGCCAGCTCGGGATCGCTATACACGGCATCGCCCTCGACACCGGGTTCGTCGTATATGTATGTGTAGGACCGCACCGCATCCCTCACCCGGCCACCCAGCAACGCGTGGACAGGCTTGTCCACGGCCTTGCCGATGATGTCCCAGCACGCCATCTCCAGCGCGCTGATCGCGCCGCCCAGGGTGACGTCGGGTCGGGCAGTGAAACCCCGCCCGTAGGCGCTCCGGCAGAAGCGCTCGATCAGGAACGGGTCCTGACCGATCAGCAACGCCCCGGCCAGGTCTTCCAGCATGGCCACCACCACCGGCGGCCGGAAAGTGGCCCCGTAGTGCTCGCCGTACCCGACGATCCCGTCATCGGTGGTCAGCTTCACGAAGACGAAGTACGGGCCGCCCAGATCCGGTCGCGGGTTGGCCACCACGAAGGTCTCGATGTCGACGATCCTCATGTGATCAGGCTCTCGTCGGCGATGATCACGTTGCGCAGGGAATCACCGCTTCGAGTCGACCTGAGGGCCTCCTCGATCTCCGCGAGCGCGTAGCGGGCGGTGATGAGGCCGTCCAACTCCAGGCGGCCCTCCCTGTAGAGGGCGACCAGCGCAGGAATATCCCGGGCAGGCCGGGCAGAACCCATCTTCGAGCCGAGAATCCGCTGGCCGGCACTCGCCACCATCACCGGATCCAGGCTAACCCTGGCCCCGCTCGGAGGCATACCCACCAGCACCAGCGTCCCCATCCTCGCCAGCAGTTCGAAGCCTGTCTCGATGGCTGACACGGCCGCCGTCGCCACGAACCCGTAGTCCGCCATCTCGCCCTCCCTCCCCGCCCGGACCTTGTCCCGCACATCGTCACCGACGGCCACCGCAGCGCTTGCGCCAAGCCGGAGGGACGCATCCAGCCTGCGCTGGTCCGGATCGACCGCGATCACCTTCGCCGCGCCGGCCAACCGGGCGCCCTGCACCACGTTGAGCCCGACCCCGCCGGCACCGAGCACCACCACGAACGATCCCGGAGCGACCCGGGCGGTGTTGCGGACCGCTCCCACGCCCGCCAGCGCGCCACAGGACAGCAACGCCGCTACGTCCAGGCCGATCTCGGGAACGACCGGAACCACCTGGGATCGGTGGACGGTCACCGCGCCGGCGAACGCCGCAACTCCGAGACCCTGCCGAATCTCCGACCCGCGGGCGTCGCTTAGCGGACCAGAGCCGTCCAGCGCGAACCGGCCCGAACACCCCACCGGCGCCCCCGCAATGCACCGACGGCACGATCCGCAACTCCTGATCAACGTCACGACCACCCGATCACCCACCGCCAGATCCGTCACTCCCGGACCGAGCCGATCGACTACTCCCGCCGCCTCATGACCGAACACCGCAGGACTCGAGGACTCCCAATGGCCGTCCACGTAGGCGAGGTCGCTTCCGCAGATCGCTGTCGCCGCGATCCGAACGCCCACCTCGCCGGATGCCGGATCGGCCAACCGCACGTCTTCGATACTCAAGGCTGATCGAGGGCCCCTCCATACCGCAGCCCTCACCGTGGTGCCGGAGGTTCTGGCTGTGCTGTTCACGTATTCCATCGACATCGGTCCTGATCCGCGCCGGCAATTGTGGCACCTGCTTGGCAGCTTGATACGCTACGAAAGTAGCCATACCCCACCGAATGCCCGACGAAGGAGGCATCAGTTACCACTGACCGGCTCCGTCCCCGCGTAGCGCGACACTCCCCGGCGATGGTTGGTGATCACCACCGGAACGGACCCGGCGCGTGCGGGAGAGGTGCGTTCCCATGGTGACGGTGGACTGCCACCTCCATCTGACCGAGTCCGAGGAGCAGGCGCCGATCTGGTGGATGGAAGAGCTCTACCGCCCTTACGGAGGCGGGTACATATGGACGGACGGGGAGGCGATCGTCGGCATCCTCGACCGGGCCGGGGTCGACATGGGGATGGTGCAAGGCTCCGACATACGCCGCACCACCTACCATCCCGACTTTCCCGACCAGCGCAAGGTGTTCGTGCCCAACGATTACACGGCAGAGCAGGTGGCCCTCTTCCCCGAGCGGCTGATCGGCGTGGCCAACATTGACCCGCTGCGAGACGTGCGGGCCGGGGTCATCGAGCAACGGCGCTGCGCGGAGGTATACGGTTTCAAGTCCTCGAAGTTCCTGCCCACCTACCAGAACTACTACATCGACGATCCCGCCGTGGCGCCCATGCTGGAGAGCTGCCTGGAGCTCGACATCGTCGCCCACGTGAACACCGGCTACTCGCCGACCATCACCGCCGCGCTCCGTTACGGACACCCCGAACGGCTGGACCGGGTCGGCATCCGGTACCGCGACCTCCGCGTGCTGGTCTACATCAACTTCCCCTACGTGGACGAGGGCATCGCCGTGGTGGCCCGCCACCCCAACTTCCACGCCGATATCGCCTACTTCGTGGGCGCCGGGCCGGGGCCGCTCTTCGATACCCTCGACAAACTCCGGGGGCTGGGGGCACTCGACCGGGTGGTGTACGGCTCGGACAACAACGACAAGGACCGGACCGGCGGCGGTCAGCAGATCGGAACACACCTCCTGGACGAGCTGAACGAAGTGGCCGAGCGCACCGGCCGGGAACCCTTCACCGCCGCGGACATCGACGGCATCGTGGGAGGGAACGCCCGGCGCCTGTACAAGCTGGACTGATCCCATGCCGACGGTCGACGTACTGCTCTACCTCACCGAGACACCCCGCCACGCTCCCGTCTGGTGGATGGAGGAGATGTACCGTCCCTACGGCGGGAAGTACGGCTGGACCGACGGGACGACCCTGGTGGACCTCCTGGACCGGGCCGGAATCGATGTAGGCCTGGCGCACGGATCGGACCTACGCCGTACCACGTTCCATCCGAGCTTCCCGGACCACCACGAGGTGCACGTGCCCAACGACTACACCGTGGCCCAGTGCGCCGCCCATCCGGGCCGCCTGTACGGCGTGGTGTGCGTGGACCCGCTCCGCGATGTGCGGGCGGCCACCGAGGAGATCGACCGGTGCGTCACCGAGTTCGGGTTCCGCATGATGAAGCTGCTGCCCACCTACCACCATCATGACCCCGCCGACCCCAGACTGGCGCCCGTCTACGAGAAGTGCCTCGAGCTCGATCTTCCGATCCACACCCACACCGGCTTCACCCCGATCATCAACGCTCCCATGCCCCACGCCCGTCCGGTCCTTCTCGACGAGCTCGGGATCCGCTACCGGGACCTCAAGGTGGTCGTCTACCTGGCGTTCCCCTACGTCGACGAGGGCATCGCTGTCGTGGCCCGGCACCCCAACTTCTACGCCGACCTGTCCTACTACGCGGGAGGCGATCCTCGCGACCTGTACCGGGTGCTGAACAAGCTCAGGAGCCTCGGCGCGCTGGACCGGGCGGTCTACGGTTCGGATAACAACGACAAGCAGAAGTCCGGCCCCGGCGGGGTGGCATCCGGCATCTTCCGCTCTGTCAACCGCGTGGCCCGGGAGGTCGGCGGTCCCGAGCTGGCTGAGGAGGAGATGGAAGCCATCATGGGCGGCACGGCCTCCCGGCTCCTGAAGATCCCGGACGCCGCAGCCGGCACCGGAACTGCTGCCTAGAAGGAGGTTCCGTCAGATGAACGAGACAAACCGAGAATGCGACCTCCTCCTGACCGGAGGGTCGGTGGTGACCGTCGACGACGAGCGCCGGGTGATCGAGCCGGGTGCGGTGGCGGTGTCGGGCAACCGGATCATGGCCGTCGGTACGGTTGAGGATCTGGCCGGTTACCGGGCACGCCGCACCATCGATTGCTCCGGGCATGCCGTCCTGCCGGGGTTGATCGACACCCATGACCACCTGTTCCAGGGTCTGGCCCGCGGGCTGGGTGAGGGGATGCAGCTGTGGACCTGGCTGACCGACTTCATGTGGCCTTTCTCGATCTCGATCAACCTGGAAGAGGGTCGGATCGGAGCCAAGCTGGGAGCGGTGGAAGCCCTCAAGGCCGGCACCACCACGGTGGTCGACAACCACTACGCGCCGTCCGATCTCGACACCACCCTGGCCGTGGCCGGCGCCATCCACGAGGTGGGGCTGCGGGGGGCGGTGGCCCGGGGCATCACCGGCGAGGCGACCGATATAGCCCGCCGTTTCAACCTGGCCGGCGAGCTGTTCTCCTACTCCAACGACGAGGAGATCGAGATCACCCGCGCAGCCATGGAGGAATACCCGGCAGGCGGGCGCGTGGAGGTGTGGCCGGCGCCGCTGAACATCATCTACAACGACCAGGACCTGGTGCGTCGCAGCGTGGCGCTGGCTCGGGAGGGCGGTGTCGGGTGGCACACCCATTGCTCGGAACGCCTGGAGGACCCGCCGACCTACCTGGAGGAGTACGGGATCCGACCAGTCGAGTGGCTCTACCAGGAGGGACTGCTCGGGCCGGAGGCGACCATCGCCCACGGGATCTACCTCGACGACGCCGAGATCGACCACATCGGAGAGACCGGCACGGGGATCGCCTACTGCCCGATCTCCCACCAGTACATAGCGCTAGGGGTGATGCGGCTCAGGGACCTGCGGGCCTCCGGGGCGCCGATCGGCCTCGGCACCGACGGACCCTGTTGCAACCACCGCCAGGACATGTTCGAGGTGATGAAACAGGCCATCCTCCTCCAGCGCGTCCACACCCTGGAGCCGACCATCAGCAACGGTGAGGAGGCTCTGGAGATGGCGACGAGGGAGGGCGCCCGCTACGCCAACATCGAGGCGGGTGTGCTGGCCCCCGGAAAGCTGGCCGACATCATCGTCGTGAACATGAAGAGCCCCCACCTGACGCCTTGGCACAGGACCGTCTCGGCGCTTACCTACTGCGTCCGGGGATCGGATGTGGTCCATTCCATCATCGACGGCAACCTGGCCATGGAGAACGGGCGCTGCACCATGATCGACGAGGACGAGGTCATGAGGGAGGCTCAGGCGCGCTCCGAGGATCTGATCGATCGGGCGGGATTACATGGTCTGCTAACGCCCTGGAGGCGGTAGCGCAGTATCCGGGCGTCACGGCCAGAGGCGGTCCTCCGCCATGGCCTCGTCGAGCAGGTCGATACGCAGAGCGCCCGGCAGCATCGAACGCGCCCATGTGCTCTTGCCGACGCCTCTCACACCCAGCAGGAAGAAGCTCCGCCGCGGCACCTGTGTCAGCCTTTTGTACATCATGCCGTTCATAAATAGCCGAAAAATGACAGCTAGCTATACATTTTGCGTAGGTTACGCGGGGATCCGGAGGTTCACCGGTAACCGGAAGGTCCCGTGGGACGCCGGTTCTCGGAAGTCGGACGGCGGCGGCTAGGGGGAGAGCATCTCCAGCTTCGACAGCAGGTCGGCGACTTGGTCAAGGTGATCCTCCACTGTCTCGCGGGGAAGCCAGCCTTCGTAGAAGTTGGTGTGCAAGGTGCCGGCTAACGAGAACGCGGTCCGTATGTCCCGGTCTGCGGTCTCCTCCACCAGCCGGTTCACCACGTTCCAGAGTTGGTGATGCCCGTTGTGGGACCATCCTCGGGCCTCGGCGACGCTCTTGACCATCTGGGCAGCTGCGCCCCAGCCCTTCTCAGAGGCTTGCAGCAGGTCGCCCTCCGCCAGGTAGCTCCGGGCCCTGGCCAGGAACTCCCGTCCGGTAGCGTTGTAGTAGCTTGTCTTAAGAGTCACGGGGATACCATATCGTGATTGTGAGGTAAATGGAAGAGGCGGGCGGTTCCCCAGCAGGGTTGGCTCTCCAGCGTGCGGCGGTGCGCCTGTGAGCTACCCCTCGGTACCTCCAAACGCATGCGCGTCCCGCATCGGATCGAGGGAGCGCACGCCCAGAAGCCGGTCGCCGATCACATCGCGGCGAGCACCGTCGCTAGGAGTTCGCAGGTCACGGGTTGGAAGGTCATGGGACGCTCTTGTTCTTCGGGAGTTGGCGACTCCGCGACATCACAGATCAATCCCTGCAGACAGCGACCCACTTGATGATCTCATCCACGTCGGCGGAAAGTTCCATCAAGCCGACGTGCTCATCGTAGAGATTGCCGTCCATCTGCTCCTTGATCTCCGGCTCCAGTACGTGATATACGGGGAGTCCCAACGGGACTCCGGCCAATGGACCCGCCCAGGTCGGATCGCCTCTGGTCACCGTCTCCGCAAAGAGACCGGCGCTGTTGGCGTCCGGTTGCCCCAGCAGCACGACCATGTCGTCGGTGCCGGAGGTCTCAGCCAGGCGATTTACGTTCGCCTGGTCCTCCAGGTCCATCGCGCCCCCAGCCGTTCAGACGAAGCACTGGGTGACGCTGAACACCACGTCGGCACCGGCCGACTCGGCTAGGAGCTTGAGGCTGGGCCCGGTGACGCCTTCCCGCTCACCGATGGCCACCACCCTCCTGCCGTTCAGATCCATGCGCTCTCCTCTCGCTTCTCAAATCCGTGCCTTGGCCAACCGGGTCACGCATTCGTTGACTACGTGATCGCGGCGGGTTGTCGGAGTCTATCGCCCTACCCATCCACGTCTAGGAAAGGCAGCTTCCTGGCCGGCTCCTGCGCGTTACCGAGGGCGCGCGGCCGCCGGCCGCTCGACGACGAGCGAAACCCCGTCGACCAACTGCGTCATCCTTCCCAGGAACAGGCTCCCCTTGGCGACGATCATGGCTCGATCCAGGCGACCGCCGCGCATCGCTTCCAGGGCGTGTCCGAGGTAGGGGACACCGGCCGGGATGTGTCCCTGGGTCGGGGCGAACCCGGGCATGCCCCGCTCGGCCACGAAGCGGTCCATGTCCCCTCTCTCGATCTCGCGCCGCAGCACCGCCATCGCCGCCAGAGTCCGGTAGTTGGTTCTCGGCACGTCTCCGCTTCCGCCGGGTTCGGTTATCTCAGGATTGTGCATCTCCACCGCATACTTGTCGACGTCGGTCATGCGGAGACCGGCCCGCACGAGCGGTTCCACCACCAACGCCTCGTACACCGCCTTCGGGGAGGACCCGGCCCCGATCGGATGCTTACCCGCGAGGGCGAGGCGCCGCCGCATTTCCTCTCCCCCCCCAACGCCTCGTGCCCCGCCTCGGGGGAGGCCCCGGCCCCGATCGGATGCTTCCGGGCGAGGTCGAGCCGCAGTCGCATTCCCTCGCCGTCGCCGGCGTCGGCGGGACCGACCAGGAAAGCCATGGAAGCCAGGCAATCCTCCATCACCGGCACCCCGTTGCGCAGGTGAGCGCCGAACTTCATGCCGAGCTTGGCCTGCGAAGCGCCGCCCAGCACCACCACGTACCGGTGAACGCCCGCCGCCACCATCGCGCCGGCCGCTATCAGCGCGTGTACAGGCGCCGAGCAGAACGCCTTGATGTCCGATCCCGTGGCGTTCACGCAGCCGACCACCTCGCCGACCGCTTTGGACAGGCTGCCCCCACCGCGCTGGTACCGGTCCCCCACCGCTTCCTCGCCACAGTTGAGCAGGTAGTCGATCTCGCCCGCCGCGAGCCGCGCGCTCCTGAGGAGATCGGAGACGGCCAGGACGGCGGTCGCCTTGCTGATCAGGTTCTCCAGCAGCACCGAGGCGGTCAGCGCCTCGTCCTGATCGTGAACGGTGCGGATGAACCCGGCCGGGCGCCCGTCCTGGTGGACATCAAGACCGTTGCTCGCCTCCGCGATGGTCCTCAACTCGGCCGGATCGACGCCCGTGATACGACCCCTCCGATGATCGAAGTCAGCCAGGTCGGCGCCGGCCTGCTCGGCCAGCTCCCCATCGATGGCCATCAGATCGAAGTCGTCGCACAGCTTCATCAGCCCGTAGAGGGCAGGCTGGGTGACCATGCGCCCGAAGGACCCGGCAGAATCTGCCGAGTCGATCCTGTTCTCGTACCAGGGACGAGGGATGGACGCCAGGTCATCCGGCCCAAGATTGCCGATGAACACCTGGTTCGGCGGGTAGGCGACCACTTCGTCCCACGGGCGGAGGGCCTCGGTTATCCGGGGCAGTAGCGACGGATCCCTACCGATCTCGCGGACCGGCTTCGACCCGTACCGGACCAGATCGGGAGCATGGGCGAGGGCGTAGGAGGCTCGGAGGATGGCGGGTGTAGGGCTCAAGGGCGCGTTCTCCAGGTTCGCTGCTCGGGGGATGGCTCGGAGGAGCAGGCTAGCCGTACCCCGTACCGGCCCCGTCCAGTGGGGGAGCCGGAACCGGTGGGCGGTTCATCCCCGGTAGTAACGGTTTTGGTTCACTCGGATCCCAACCCCAGATGGCGGTCGTGCCAGGCGAGGATGTGCTCGAAACGCTCCACACGGTGGCGGGGTGCTCCGCTGCGGCTCAACTCGTGTCCCTCGTCGGGGAAGCGGATCATCTCCACCTCGACGCCCTTCCGGAGCAGGGCCGTGAAGAACTGCTCGGCCTGACCGATCGGGCAACGCAGGTCGTCCTCCGAGTGGATGATGAGGGTGGGAGTCTCAACCCGACCGGCGGTGGCAAGCGGGCCGGCCTCCCACAGGGCGTCGTGATCCTCGGGCGTAGCGGGGTGTAGGTAAAGCCCGGCGAAGTCACGGTTGATGTCGGACGTGCCGCCGAACGACTCCCAGTCGATGAGGGCGCGCTCGACCACCGCCGAGCGGTACCGGTGGTCGCGAGCGATGGTCCACGCCGTGAGGAAGCCTCCGTATGAGCCCCCCATGATCCCGACACGGTTGCGATCGAGCCGGGCCGCACTGGCCAGAGCATGGTCGACGACGGCCGTGATGTCCTCCACGTCCACCCTGCCCCAGCCGTCGCCCGTTACCGCCCGGAGCCAGTCGTGACCGCGTCCTTCCGAACCGCGCGGGTTGCAGGCCACCACCGCGTAGCCGGCCGAGACATAGACCTGGAACTCGTCGAAGAAATAGAACCCGTACTCCGACGCCGGGCCTCCGTGGATGTTGAGTAGCAGCGGGAAGGGACCGTCGCCATCGGGCATGAATAACCAGGCGTCCACCTCGACCCCCGGAGCGCTCTTGACCTGGAAGAATTCCGGTCGGACTAGCGCCCCCGAGACACGGATCTCCTGGTTGAAGTCGGTCAGGCGCCGTTCCTCGCCGTCGGCGGTCAACTCGTAGAGCTCGCCCGGGCAGGTGGGGTCGGTGGCGGTGAAGGCCAACCTCCCGGATGCCGCCCTCGAGAGTCCGGTGATGAACCTGTCGCCGCCCAGCACCGTCCGCACGTCTCCGGCCGGGTCGAAGGCGATCACCGAAGCTCGCCCGCCGTCCGATATGCCGGCCAGCAAACCCTTCTCCAGCCAGATCGGCCTCTCCAGGGCTCCGGATGCCAGGAGGTCGTTGATGCTCCGGTCCAGATGTCCGGTGATGGCGGTGGGGGGCTCGTCGAGTCGCCACAGGGAACAGACGTATGGATAGTCCGGCGAGGGGTCACCGATAGCATGGAGATTGCCCGCCGGGTCGTAGTCAACCGAGAAGTAGCCGGAACGCCAGGCCCTTAATGTCTCGCGACCACCGTCCACTTCGACCTCGACCACCTCCGCTCCGTTCTCGAGAGACTTCGGGTTGTCCCGGCTGGTCACCATGGCCACCCTGGCGCCGTCCGGGGACCAAGCGGGCTCGGACTCGTCCTCGTCGGAGCAGCCCACGCGTCGGGGAGGAGTCTCGCCACGAGGGTCCACCAGATAGGCATAGGTGCGGCGGTCGTGGCGCCACCCCTGGTCATCCAGCCGCACATCGAAACCGGTGATCCGCCGGGGCTTCCGTGACCGCTCGTCCTCATCGAGTCCGGCCCACTCGCCGTGCCATTCGGTGGCCACGACGAGTATCGAGCCGCCGTCGGGCGACCACGCCGGCGCCTTGGCGCCGAGCTCGAACTCGGTGATCACCCGAGCTTCCCCTCCGTCGGCGGGCATGATCGCCAGCTGGGTCGGGTCCTTCTTGTCCCTACCCTTCCTGATGAAAGCCAGGGTCCCATCGTCGGGCGACCATCGCGGCGAGGAGTCGGCGGACCCGTAGGTCAGCTGCCGAGCCTCACCGTCCCATAGCCATATGGATGACCTGTACCGGTCCTTTTTGAGATCCGTAGTGGTCACGACGAAGGCGATCCGTTGACCGTCGGGGTGAAACTGCGGGTCGGACACCGAAGTTATGAGCGCGAGGTCGGCTGGTTGCATGACCATGCAGGGTAGGCATCGCTGCGTGCTCCGAATTCCCACTGCAGGTCGGGGAGCGGCGCCAGGACGCCACCCCGGGCGGGCTGGTCAGGTGATGGAGGGGACGACTTCGTGGCCGGGTTGCTCGGGCTCCGTATCGACTATTTCCTCGGGGAAGCCGGGGGCTCTCAAGTCGACGCCGCAGGCGTCTTCCAGGAACCGGACTATGCCGGGTGACCAGGCTCTGGACCCGTATTCCTGCTCGCCCCGGCGGAAGATGTCCAGCACCAGCGGGGAGAGCTCTAGGGGCGTGCCCTGCCCGTCGGCCAGCTGCTGGAACAGCGACATGTCCTTCACCACTAGGTCCATCGTGAAGTTGATGTTGTAGCTCCCGTTCAGGATCACCTGGGACTCGGTCTCGTGGACAAAGGAGTTGCCCGAGCTGATCCGGATCGCCTCGTAGGCGGTGTTCAGGTCCATACCGGACCGGCGGGCCACCATCAGCGCCTCGCCCAGGGCCACCAGGTGCACCGAGGCCAGGTAGTTGGTCACCACCTTGAGTATCGAAGCCGAGCCGAGTTCCCCCACGTGGAGTATCCGGCGGCCCATGGTGGTGAGAACCGGCAGGGCCCGCTCGAAGTCCTCCCGATCGGCGCCCACGAAGATGGAGATGTTGCCGGTCGCAGCCCTATGGCATCCGCCCGACACCGGCCCGTCCATAGGGCGGGCGCCCGTGCCCGCGACCAGCGCGCCGAGACGCCGTACCTCGGCCTCATCGGTGGTGCTCATCTCGAGCCAGATCTTGCCGTCGCCCAGACCCTCCAACACCCCGTCCCGGCCTTCCATCACCGACCTCACCGCGGCAGGAGAGGGCAGGCAGGTGATGACCAGATCGCAGGCCTCGGCGAGTTCCCGGTTCGTAGCCGCCCACATGGCCCCGCCGTCGAGCAACGGCTGCGCCGCCGCCCGATCCAGGTCCCGGACCACCATCTCGAACCCGTTTCTCAACAGGCTCTTCGACAGCTTGGAGCCGACGTTGCCCAGACCTATGAATCCGACCTTCATGCTGCGACCTCCCGCGGGTCCCGGAGCCCTGATGGCATTACGATCTCACGCCTCCCGAGCAGGTGGAAGAACGCGAAAATCGCGGCCAGCGGGCTCCGCCCGCCGGGCCCGAGAGAGGGAAAAACGCGAAACCCCCGCGGCCCCGGCCCCCCCCCCGCCGGGCCCTCCCCCACCACCACCTGTCCTGGTTCGGAGCGTGGTCAGCCATGCCCGGCCTGCGGTCGGGATAGGCGGTTCGCTCCATGAAGCCTCGTATGTTCCCTCCGGGCCGGCCGAACCGATCGGCAAGACGCCATCCGCCGGTGTAGGTGCTTGGCGATACTCAACATATGTCGGGGGTGTGACACATTCAACGCTTCTGTCCGGTCCGCCGAGCTGATGCGTTAGAAGGCCGTGTAGCCGCCGTCCACCACGTGTGCGGCGCCGGTCGTGAACGAGGACTCATCCCCGGCCAGGTAGAGCACGGCACGGGCTATCTCCTCGGGCCGGCCGAGCCTGCGCATCATGTGCAGGCCCTCCAGCCTGGTCCGTCGCTCCTCGGTCAGCGGGCTCAGCAGGGGCGTGTCGATGGCGCCCGGGCATACGGCGTTGACCCGGATGCCCGCCGCGGCGTGGTCGTAGGCCATGCACCGCACCAGGCCGATCACCCCGTGCTTCGAGGTGTTGTAGGCCACCTGGCCCATCTCCCCCGTCATACCCGCCACCGAGGCGACGCAGACGATGGAACCTCCCCCGGCTCGCTCCATGTGGGGAACGGCGTGGCGGGAGGCGAGGAAGATCGACTTGAGGTTCACGGCCATCACCCGGTCCCAGAACTCCTCAGTTGCCTCCGTCACCGTCCCCTTGCCGGCGATGCCGGCGTTGTTGACCAGGATGTCCAGGGAGCCGTAGCGTTCCACCGCTGTGTCGATCATCCGCTTGCAGTCGGAGTCGGAGGTGACATCGGCCTGCACGAAGATGGCCTGCCCACCGCCGGACGTGATTTCCTCCACCAACGCTGTGGCAGGACCGCTTCTCATGTCAGCCAGGACCAGCCTGGCCCCCTCGGCGGCGAAGAGCCGGGCGATCGCCGCCCCGATCCCCTGGCCGGCGCCGGTGACGACCGCCGTTTTGCCCTCAAGCCTCATACGCGCTCCTCGTCCGTTGCCCTTGAATGGACCGCCCGAGCGCCTCCATTACTTAGCGTCCTCGATGTCGGCGCTCCGTCTCCGTTGGTCGAGGAGTTCCTCGACCAGGTTGCTGCCTTCGAGTTCAGACTGGACACGGACCAGCAGAGCGTCGCGGCTCGTTAGGACCAAGCCCCAAGGTGACTCCATGAAGATCACCGACGTGCCCTGATAGAGGCCGTGGCGGGCTCTGATCTCCGCCGGTACCACTAGGCGACCCCGATCTCCCATCGTTGTGACATACGCCCCGCTCATCGTGGAACCATACCGCTCGTCACAACGACGTTAGAGACAGAAACCCACCGGCGTGTGTGTCTCCCGTTCGGGCCGGTGGGATCAGGCGGCCAGGAAGTCGAGGATGACTTTGACCGACCGTTCAATCTCTTCCACGTAATGAGAGTGGCCGCTGTTCTCGAACACCTCCAAGCGCCCGTTCGGGAGGTTCTCGGCCACGTAGCGGGCCCCGGCGCCCCCCGGCCCCGCGTCCAGGGGCGTCAGGATGTCATGAACACCGCACATCACCAGGGCGGGCGCGGTCACACGGGGAATCACATCCCGCACGTCGGTATCGATCATCGCCTGGCAGGCGTCGATGAACACGTCCGTGTCGGTATTGCGCTCCAGCACCGCCAGGGTCTCCCCGAGGATGCCGTCGCCGATCTCGTCAAGGAAGCCCCTCGAGAAGGCCTTGGTGAGTAACTCCCTCGCCAGTTCCTCGGACACGGCGCCGTACGCCGAGGCGATGTCCTGCCAAACGCGGAACATGTGGATGCTCATGGCGTCGCACTTGGCCACCGCACCCGCTCCCATCAATAGCTTGTCTGTCTTCTCCGGATAGCGGGCGGCGAAGTCGAGGGCGATGAAACTCCCCATCGATCCGCCGTGGATATGGGCTTTCTCGACCTCCAGAGCGTCCATGAGGGCAGCCAGGTCGGCGCTCCAGGTCTCGAGCGTGTAGCGCTGCTTGGGGCGGCTGCTGAGGCCGTAGCCACGATGGTCGTAGTCCAGCACGCGGTAGTGCTCGGAGACACCGGGGGTGATGGTGGCGTATCCCTCGTGGCCGCTCACCGCACCGCCGATCTGTACCACCGTCTCGCCCTCGCCCGAGAACTCGTACCAGAGGTCGACTCCGTTGACTCTTACCGTCGCCATGCGATCACCTCCTCAAGCGCCGTTCCTGCTGTTAACTCTAAGTCAGCGAGGCCGGGGGATGCGCCTCTAGCAGCAGGTCCTCTCCACCGGGTTGGAGAGGCGGCCGATGCCCTCGATCTCCAGGGTGACCTCGTCGCCGGCCCGCAGGTACTCGGGAGGCTTGCGAGCCATACCCACCCCGCTGGGCGTTCCGGTCGAGATCACCGCACCCACACCGAGGGTGAGATGCTGGGACATGCGGGAAACCAGCTGGGGCACGTTGAATATCAGGTCGGACGTCTCGCCGTCCTGCTTGATCTCTCCGTTCACCCACAGCTTGACGTCGAGATCGCCGGCGGCGCCCAACTCGTCGGCCGTGACGATCCAGGGACCCATCGGCTTGAAGGTGTCGAACGACTTGGCCCGGCTCCACTGCCCCTCGCTGATCTGGATGTCCCGGGCCGACACGTCGTTGACGATGGTGTATCCGGCGATGTGGTCCACGGCGTCCTCCTCGGACACGCAGCAGGCTTCCTTCCCGATCACCACCGCCAACTCCACCTCCCAGTCGACCCGGTCGGTAAACGGAGGCAACCGGATGGCATCGCCCGGGTTGATGATCGAGGAGTTGAAGAACGGGAAGCAGATCGGAGACTTGGGGATGGCAGCGCCCGTTTCCTCGGCATGGAGCCGGTAGTTGAGGCCTATGCCCAGGAACTGGGGCGGGTTGGGGACCGGCGCAAGCAGCCGGACGTCCGAGAGTGAGTGCTCGGGAGTGGCCGCCTCGCGCAGGGCTGCCAGCGCCTCCCGGTCGCCCAGCGCGTCCATCAGGTCGGTGCCGTCCGTCACCGGACATACCTGCTCGCCGCAGACGAATCCCCAACCTTCCGAACCACCGGCGTCGAATCGAGCTATCCGCATTCACTCCCATCCCGTTAGCGTCGGGCGGGATTGTATATGATCCGAAGAGGCGACAAGGAGGTGTCCACTGGGGATCGAAGCGGTCGGAGTCGAGGCGCTGAGCGATCCTCCCGAGCCCTACTCCCACGCCATCCGGGCCGGTAACACCATCTACCTGGCCGGCCAGGTGGCATTCGACCGGAACGGCGAGATCGTGGGCGACACCGTGGAGCAGCAGGCCAGGCAGGTGTGGCAGAACATCGCGGACATACTCTACGCAGCCGGCAGTTCCGTCGCCGACGTAGTCAAGGTCACCTACATCATGCAGGACATCCGAGAGATTGCCGAGGAGTTCCCTGTCCGTGAGGAAGTGTTCGCCGGGAGGCCCTTCCCCGCCGTCACCGCCATGCAGGCCGCAGCACTAGGACTTCCCGGTCTCAAGATGGAGGTGGATGTGATCGCAGTGGTGTCCGGTGAGTGACGCGACCCCCGAGGCGGTTGGCGAAGCCCTATCCCGGCTGGGACTAGCAGGACCTGCGTTCGACGCGGCGGCGATCGCCGAGACGCTGGCCGGTTGGGACGAAGCAGGGCGGGCCCTGGACCGGCTGCTGTCAGGGCACGAGATCGACGCTCCTGCCGCCGATCCGACCTCTTTCTCCCCGAAGTGGTGACGGGACCCGTGCCACCCCGCTCCATAGCGCTGATCTCGCAGCAACTCCGGGAGGGCGCCACCACCTCCGCCGAGGTCACCCGGCGCACTCTCGATGCCATCGACCGGATCGACGACCGGCTCAACGCGTTCGTGCTGGTGGACCGGGAGGGAGCGATGCGGGCCGCCGAGCAGGCCGACCGGATCCTGGGCTCGGGAAGCGGAGCCGGGCCGCTGACCGGAGTCCCGGTCGCTATCAAGGACATCATCCACATGGATGGCCTTCCCACCCGGTGCGGATCACCCGCCTATCCCGGCGAGCCCAGCCACCGTGACGCCGCGGTGGTCCGCAGGCTGCGGGAGGCGGGCGCCGTCATGGTGGGCAAGACCACCACCCATGAGTTGGCCTGCGGGGTCTTCAGCCCTCCGGCCGCCAATCCGTGGGATACCGCTCGCATCCCGGGCGGGTCCAGCGGGGGTTCCGGCGCGGCCGTGGCCGCCGGAATGGTGCCGATGGCGCTCGGGAGCGACACCGGCGGATCGATCAGGATTCCCGCGTCGGTTTGCGGCATCGCCGGCTTGAAGCCGACCTTCGGGAGGGTGTCGCGGGCCGGCGTCGAAACCCTGTCCTGGTCGCTGGACCACATCGGACCGCTGGCCGCCACCGTGGAGGACTGCGCGGTCACGCTCCAGGTCCTGGCGGGCCACGATCCGGCCGATCCTCCGACTGAGCCCTCTCCCCCACCCGACTACTCCGAGAAGCTGGGTCGCGGGGTGGACGGGCTGCGGCTCGGCATAATGGCGACGGCTCCCTTCTCGCCGATGCAGGAGGACGTGGAAGAGGCCTTCCGCGAAGCGGTCGAGCACCTCGAAGAGCTCGGAGCAAGCGTGGCTCCACTCGAAGTCCCGGAACTGGCGTTCACGCTGGATGCCGAGTTCGCCATCGTCGGTCCCGAGGCAGCCGCCTACCACCGGCGCCTGCTCCGGGAGTCGCCGGAGCTGATCGATCCGGGTATCCGTGAGTTGTTCACCATCGGCACGATCATGCCGTCGACCCACTACCTCAAGGGCCTCGGGGCCCGCCGGGTCATCCATGACGCCTTACGCCGGGCCTTCAACCGGGACCGCCTGGACGCGGTGATAACCCCGACCCTGCCCGCTACCGCCGCCCTTGCCGAACAGGAGGTGTTCGACTACGGGGGGATGGAGGAGGACGTGACCTCCTCCTACGTGCGTACGACCGCCCCCTTCAACCTGAGCGGCCAGCCGGCGCTCACCGTCCCGTGCGGGTTCGATCGGGATGGCCTACCGATCGGTCTCCAGATCGCCGGGCGTCCCTTCGATGAGGCAACGGTCCTCCGGATCGGCGCCGCCTACGAGGCGACCACGAGCTGGTCGGAGCACCGGCCGCCGGTCCGCGTGGAGTGAACGGCGATATGCGGGTCCTGGTGTTCGATGGACCCCATAGGTTCCATATCGAGACCTGGCCTCGCCCGGTTCCCGGACCCGGCGAGGTTCGGCTGCGGATGGCCTACGTGGGTATCTGCGGATCCGACCTGCACGGCTACACCGGCGAATCGGGACGGCGTCTTCCCGGGATGATCATGGGTCACGAGGCGAGCGGATGGGTCGAGGCGCCGGGCCCCGGGGTCGAGGGGCTGGATGTAGGCACACCGATCACGTTCAACCCGAGCCTGCCGTGCGACGGAGCCTGCGGCCACGAGTTCGAGAACCACTGCGCTGCCTTGAGGGTGATCGGCGTGACGCCCGACATCCAGGGCGCCTTCGCCGATGCCATCGTGGTCCCGGCCACCCGGGTGGTGGAGCTGGGCAACCTGAGCATGCTGTGGGGCGCAGGCGTGGAGCCCATGGCAGTGGCCCTCCAGGCCACCCGCCGGGCCGGTGTCCGGCCCGGCCAGGACGTTCTCGTGGTCGGAGGAGGGATGATCGGCCAGTCCATCGCCCAGACCTGCCGCCTGGAAGGAGCCGCCTCGGTAAGCGTGTCGGATCCCATGGCGTCTCGCCGGGCGTTCGCCCGGGCCGGTGGCTTCAGGGCCCTCGAACCCGGCCAGGTCGAGGAGGCCGGCCCGTTCGATGTCTCCTTCGACGCGGTGGGGATCACCGCCACCGCCTACGCCGCCATCCAGAACATCCCTAAGGCGGCGGTGGCCTGCTTCGTGGGGCTGGGGCTTCCCGAGGTGAGCATCCCGCTCTTCGACGTGGTGGTCAGCGAGCGGCTGATCGTGGGAAGCTTCTGCTATCCGGACGCCGTGTTCGAGGAAGCCCTGTCCCACCTCGCCGCCGGCCGGCTCGACCTCGACCCGCTGATCGGGAGCGTGGAGAGCTTCGAGGACACGGCCCGGGCTTTCGAGGACCTGGCCACGGGGGTTCGTGCCGATGCCAAGATCATGATGTCCACCGGCCTCGGCGCACCCACCCACCTCTGACCATCCCGCCGAGAAGGAGGCCGATCCCTTGCCGTTCGCATCGCTACCGACCGGAATCGACATGTACTACGAGGTGGAGGGCACCGGCGACCCGTTGCTGCTGATAATGGGCACCGCCGCCGACCACTCCACCTGGGCGGGCCAGGTGGCCGCTTACCGGGACGACTACACGGTGATCACGTATGACGCCCGAGGGACCGGCCAGACCACCCGCCCATCGGATCCCACCACGTACTCGATGCGGGTGTTGGGCGATGACGCCGCCGCTCTGCTGGACCATCTCGGTATCGAGCGGGCGCACGTATCCGGGCTCTCGCTGGGGAGCGCCACGGCTCAGGAGCTGACCATCAACCATCCGTCGAAGGTGTCCTCGGTCCAACTCCACTGCACGTGGGGCTACTCGGACGAGTGGTTCATCAGGATGATCGACACCAACGAACTCCCCGTGCTCCACGAGGACTACGCCATGTATATCCGGACGGCGTTGCTGTGGGTGGCCAGCCCTCACTTCATCAACGAACGCCCCGATGACGTGGCCACGTTCGAGCGGGGGTTCATCTTCGAGAACCCTCATCCGCCCAGCAAGGAGGGGATGCTGGGGCATTTCCACGCCGATAAGACCCATGACACGCTCGACCGGCTGCACCGGATCCGGGTGCCCACCCTGATCACTTCGGGTGAGGTGGACTGGCAGGTGCCCACGCGTTACGGACTGGAAGTCCAGAGGCGGATCCCCGGCTCGACCATGCACGTCTTCACCGGCCCCGCATCCAGCCACATCGCGTTCTACGAGATGGCCGACGAGTGGAACGACTTCACACTCGGATGGCTGAAGCGCCTCGGCTGAACCGACCCTCAGGCCGGAAGAGGCGGTAGCGGCTTACCCGCCGTGCGCCTCCTCGTAGCTGGCGCCGCCCGTGCCCTCGACCCAGTAGCGGCGGGCCCAGCCCACTCCCTGCCAGCTCTTGACCTCGGTGGGCACCACCTTGATCAGCCAGCGGGGCTGGGTGATGGTCCCGGTCAGGTATTCCGGGCCGTTGGGGCCCAGATACCGGTAGGACATCTCCTTGGCGACCTCGACCCATTGGCCACCGACGTTGGGTTCCTCGACGATCTCGGCCATGCCCTGCATGATCACCTTGGGAATCTCGACGCTACGGCCCATCTCGTCCGGCTCGCTGTGGGGGGCATCCACCACCAGCGAGACCCGGGGATCGGCCTTCATGTACTCGCACCACACCGCACGCTGGCGACCCACGAACCACATCGCACTGCCGTCCCACTGGTACCAGAGGGGAATGACGTACGGGGCGCCATCGGGCGTCAGGCAGGCCACCCGAGCCAGGTAGCTACCTTCCAGAAAGGCATCGAATTCTTCGCCTTCCAGTCCCCCCAGTTTTCCCCGAAAATCCTCGGCCATCCCGTGTCGCCTTTCTGTTCGCCTGCGGTCGCTGGCATCATTCCATCGACCATGCCCCTCCATACTATCCGCGTGCCTCGGAGCCGGCACGGGTCCCCACACTCGGGCGCGCCGAGTGGCGCCAAACTAGGATGACCGCGAATGCCTTCCGTCTCCACGCCCGCCGCTGCCAACGGCAGCCACGACGTAGCTCTGTCGGTCCGGGATCTGGTCAAGACCTTTCTGGTGGGAGGCGGGGTATTCGGCGGCGAGAAGGGGGAGGTGTCGGCGGTGGCCAGCGTCTCCTTCGAGATCGGCGCCGGACGCACCCTGGGTCTGGTCGGCGAATCGGGATGCGGTAAGTCCACCACCGCCCGTAGCATCCTGCGCCTCATCGAGCCCACGTCCGGTGAGGTGGTGCTCACCCGTCCGCTCGACGAGGGAGGCAGCGAGAGGATCGACGTTATCGCGGCGGACCGCAGGCAGTTGCGGGAATTGCGGCGCCACATGCAGATCGTCTTCCAGGACCCCTTCGCCTCGCTGAATCCCCGCATGTCGGTGGGGACTGCGATCGGAGAACTCCTCCATGTCCACACCGGGCTCACCAGGAAAGAACGGAGTGATCGGGTGGGCGAGCTGCTCTCGCTGGTAGGGATGAACCCCAACGTGGCCGACCGGTACCCTCACGAGTTCTCGGGCGGGCAGCGCCAACGGATCGGCGTGGCCCGGGCCCTGGCGCTCAATCCGGGTTTCCTGATCCTGGACGAGCCGGTTTCGGCTCTGGACGTGTCCATCCAGGCCCAGGTTCTCAACCTCTTGGAGGAGCTGCAGGACCGGCTGGGGCTGACCTACCTGTTCATCGCCCATGACCTGGCGGTGGTGCGTCACATCTGTGATGACACCGCGGTCATGTATCTGGGCAAGATCGTGGAGCAGGCCGCAACCGACCGCCTGTTCGCAGAACCTATGCATCCCTACACCCAGGCGCTCCTGTCGGCGGTGCCCACGCCCAACCCGAAGATCCAGCGGCAGCGTTCCAGGATCCTGCTGGAGGGTGATGTGCCCAGCCCGCTCAACCCACCGTCCGGGTGCCGGTTCCACACCCGATGCCCGATCGGGAGGGACAAGGAGATCTGCCGGGCGGAGGAGCCGCCCCTCAAGGAGGAGGCGCCCGGCCACCTGGTGGCCTGCCACTTCGCCGAAGCGAAGGCCATCATCTGAGCGATCCGGACGAGGCGGGTTTTCGCAGCGCCGATCTCCGGCAGCTCGCCCGTGACCGGACCCATTTCGAGTTCGATGCCTCGCTTCCGCCCGCCATCACGGTGGCGCCCGGCGAATCGATCCTGGTAGAAACCGAGGACGCCCACAGTGGAACCATCACCGGACCCGAGGTGGTCTACGAGACGCTCGAGGACGTGATGGACCGCATCGGCGGCGCCAACCCGGTGACCGGACCGATCGCCATACAAGGGGTCAAGGCAGGAGATTGTGTCGAGGTGTACATCGAACATGTCGCCGGCGCCCCCGTGACCGGATTCGGATACATGACCACCACTCCCACTCTCCATCCGTCCCTTGCCGCGGAGACCGTCATCTGCCACCGCAGAGGCGACCGGGTGGAGATCCCGACCGCTCGCGGACCGGTGACGGTTCCCTACCGACCATTCGTCGGCACGCTGGGGGTGGCGCCCGCCGGTGACCCGGTGCTGTCGTTCCGGCAGGGCGCGGAGTTCCTGGGCAACGTCGACCTGCCGGAGGTGGCGGCAGGCGCCACCGTGGTCCTCAGGGCAGGGGTGGACGGAGGCATGGTGTCCTTGGGAGACGCCCATCTCGCCCAGGGAGACGCAGAGATCCATCGCTCGGCCATCGAATGCCAGGCCGACGTGACGCTGCGCTTCGGGCGGAGCGATCCTGTCGAAGCGGGCTTCCGCGGCCTGCCCCAGGTGAATACGGCCACCGAGTGGGCCAGCGTGGCCCCGGGACCGGGTCACTTGGAGGACCTGATCCGGGCGGCCTACGACGATCTGGCCCGCCGGATGCGCCACACGGGCCGCTATTCACTGGCCGAGGCCTACCGGCTGCTGGGAGCGGCAGGTACCGTTCGGGTGGGCCAGGTTGTACCTCCCGTCTACTCTGCCCTGGCAAAGATCGAACGTCGCTACGTGGAGGAGGATGCCCCATGGCCAAGCCGTCCCTAGCCGTCGAGTCGATGGCCCGGTCGGGCATCCGAGAGATCATGGAGCTGGCCTGGACAGTCGACGAAGTCATCCACCTGGAGGTCGGCGAGCCCAACTTCGCCACGCCCGACCACGTCGTGGAGGCCGCCCATCGAGCCGCCATGGACGGATTCACCCGGTACACGCCCAACGCCGGGATCCCGGAACTGAGGGAGGTGCTGGCCGGGAAGGTCCGGGAGCGTAACGGCATCGAAGCCTCGGCCGACCAGATCGTGGTGACGCCCGGGGCGGTGGTCGGCCTGTACAGCACCCTGGCCGCGGTGACCGACCCCGGCGCCGAGGTGCTACTGGGCGATCCGAGCTGGCCCAACTACCACCTGATGATGGACTTGCAAGGGATCACTCCCCGCCTGTTCCCGCTGTCGGCGGAGGATGGCTTCATCCCCAACGCCGCCCGGATCGAACCCCACATCACCGACCGCTCCAAGGTGTTGCTGCTGAACTCCCCCGGTAACCCGTCCGGCGCCACCACCACCCGGGAGGCGCTGGTGGAGTTGTTGGAGCTCGCCCGAGCCTACGACCTGTGGGTGCTGTCGGACGAGGTGTACGACGAGATCTGGTTCGATGACCCGCACGTTTCCGCCGGCCCGCTCGACCCGGACGGCCGGGTGGTGACCTTCTTCAGCTTCTCCAAGACCTATGCGATGACCGGCTGGCGGGTCGGCTACCTGGTCACCCCGCCGTCCCTGACCGAGAATGTGATCAAGACCCAGGAACCCATCTCGTCCTGCGTGAACGCCCCCGCCCAGAAAGCGGCCGTGGCGGCCATCACCGGTCCCCAGGGAATGGTCGCCGAGATGCGAGACGCCTACCACCGGCGCCGCGACCAGGTCGTGGCGCTACTCGAGCAGGAAGGAATCCCCCACGTCCGGCCCACCGGCGCCTTCTACCTGATGGCCGACGTCAGCGGCAGCGGCCTGAGCGGGCTCGAGTTCGCCCGCCGCCTGGTCCTGGAACGGGGCGTGGCGGTAGTCCCCGGCAACACCTTCGGCCCCGGAAGCACCGCCTACGTCCGCCTGTCCCTCGCCACCGCCACCGAACCCCTTCTAGAAGGAGTCGCCCGCCTAGCCACCGCCGTCAAGGAGTGGGGCACCTGATACCAAGCCCCCCGACATCCTGGCCGCCGCGGCCGGTGTTACGCTGGACCAGAATCGCTATCGAGGGGTGAGCGAGGCCGTTCGGGGGTCGCAATGCCGATAAGGATCGTCAAGCCGTCGCCTTCATACGCTAAGCCCTCCGCGTACCGGCGGGTGAGAGCGTCCGACCTTCCGGCGATCATGACGCCGGGATCACCCAGACCTCATGTTCCGTTGACGCTGCTGGTCAAGGAGTGGGACTACTTCCCCGAGGACCGGACGGCCATGATCGAGGAGGAACCGGAGGGACCCGACCCGGACGACCTATGCCGGATCGCCGCGGTGGTTCACGCTCTGTGCTCCCGGGACAGGATACCGATTCCGGATTGGGTCCGAAGACACCGGTCGGCGATTCCCATCGCGTGGGACCGCAGTTGCGTGATGCACGGATTCATCTGGGATAGAACGGTGGAGAACGCCCCTCCCGCCTGCGAATACCACAACGTCTGGTTCGACTACCAGTTCATCAGCTCGGAACGCCGCCGCATCACCAAGGACAACTACATGGAGTTCACCAGGTGACCGGGCTTCCGTACCGGACTCACTGCGAACTGATGGACTTGCTCGTCGAGGTCGATGAGGAATTGAGCGAGCACACCCCGGCCGGGCTCATGTACGTCCTGTACGTGATAGGCGGCGCCGCGATCGGATCCGTCCTCGGCGACAGGCTCACTCAGGATGTCGATGTAGCCACCGAGAGCATCCCAATCCCCGTGCTGGAAGCGGCAAGCACCGTAGCCGGACGCCACGGGATGCCCGACAACTGGATCAACAATCAAGCCGCCGAATTCATCGAGGCCGATCTGCCTGTCGATGCTTTCGAGGCTTCCTACACCGGCCGCTGCCTGATGGTCCGTGTCGCCAGGCCGGAGACCCTGCTGGCTCTGAAGATCATGTCGGGTCGAGGCAAGGATGTCCAGGACATCTTGGACCTGGCACAGTTGACGGGAGTCGTCTACCACGACGATCTGGTGAGGCTCTGCGATGAGGTGTTCGCCGAGACACCCTCCTATTCGCTCGGCCGGGCGTGGGTAGAGAATGTCAGCAAGGACATACATCACCTACTGGCCCACAAGCGATCGGGTGCTTCGATAGGTGATGGCGCTACCCGACTTGCCGACCGTTTGGACGGCGCAGACCAGCGCGACCTGACTCCCGGCCACTGAGAACAGGAATCGCTCGTCGCTTTGGACTGCCAGGACATCGAACGATCCGCGACCGGCGGATTGATGGGGGCTATCGTCAATCACGACATCGCTGGGGGAAGGGATTTCGGTCATGTTCGAATGGCTTGGTATCGGCCACCTCCTCGAGCTTTCCGGGACGGAGGCGATCTGGGGGTACCTGACCCCGCTGGTGGTCTTCGCCGCGTTCTTCGTGATACAGCTCGTGGTGCCGGGACGCCGGGTCCCCGGCTACGTCGTCGATCCCGAGACCGGCGAGCCCCGAAGCTACCGGCTGAACGGTCTCTTGGTCTTCACAATCGTGCTGATCGTGTGGTACTTCGAGCTCACCGCCATGCCCCGCGAGTGGTTCTACCAGTCCACCCTCTATGCCGTGGCCGGCGGCACGGTGGTCACTTTGATCCTCGCGATCATCGCGGTGTACAGCCAGCCACCAGGTGAGGTGAAGAACCCGCTACTGGCCTTGTGGATCGGACGGGCTCAAGAGCTGTCCTTCTTCAACAAGCGCATCGACATCAAGATGTACTTCTATGTGGTAGGCGGGACGATGGTTGTGCTCAACGCTTGGTCCGCATCGGCTTACCACTACGACCGCTTCGGAGAGGATTCCAATCCCGGTGTTTTCCTGTATAGCGCGTTCTTCACATGGTATATCGTGGATTACTTCATATTCGAGCGTGTCCAGCTATACACCTACGACCTGATCCATGAGCGGATGGGGTTCAAGATGTTCTGGGGCGGGCTCTTGATCTACGGCTGGATGTTCACCCTGCCGTTGTGGGGGATGGCTGTTCACCCGGATCCCGGATTCTCGTCACCGGGCAGGTATGTCTGGCTCATCGGAGCGTCGGTGTGCTTCCTATTCGGTTGGGTCATGGCCCGCGGCGCCGCCATGCAGAAGTACACGTTCAAGCGGTGGCCCGACCGCAAGTTCCTCGGCCTCATCGAGCCGGAGTACATCGAGGCCGGTGATCGCAAGCTCCTGTGCAGCGGGTTCTGGGGTTTGTCCCGCCATATGAACTACGGGGGCGAGGGCTTCATCTCGCTGGGGATGGCCCTGGCGTTCGGTCACTTCACCAACCTGTGGGCCTGGACCTACTTCATCTTCGTCATCATCATGTTCACCACGCGTGAACGCTACGACAATAAGTTCTGTGAAGAGAAGTACGGCGCAGAGAAGTGGGCCGAGTACAAGGCAAGGGTGAAGTACCGTATCTACCCCTGGGTCTATTGAGAAGCATCGGCGCGGAATCGGGATTAGCTCCCTTACAAAACTGCGACTAGCTCCCTCGCGGAATTGCGATTAGAGCAGGTCAGGGCCGTTTCGATGCTGCTCGTGCCCTCATGCCAGCGCCCGTGCGCCGCTCAGGTAGCGAGCTCGACCACCTCGAATGACAGCAACTCCGACTCGACGCCGACCGGCCGATTCTCCGAGCCCGCGTTCGATGCCTGGTGGCCCCGGCCAAAGTCCCGGCTGCTGACCCACCGCTGGAAGTCCTCCTCCGACCTCCACCTGGTGTAGACGAAATAGCGGGTCTCGCCATCCACCGGCCTCAGCAACTCGAACCCTTCGAACCCCTCCACGCCGTCCACCGCACGAGCCCGCGCCGCGAACCGCGCTTCTAGCTCCGCACCTTTTCCATCCGGCACGGTGATCGCATTGATCTTGACCACACTCACGGCCAATCCTCCTGGTTGCCATAGGCCTTCTGTATTATTTCGGCCCCATATACCCTAACCATTGTTCGCTATACTCCAAGGAGGGTGCTGAAAAAGACGGAGAAAAGACGGAGATGGGTTGGCCGCGATGCCTGGACCTTGGGTTTGGTTGCTGATGATCGGGCCAACCGGACATTTTTCAGTACCCTCCAAGAGCACGAGATGGGATGGGGATGCCCGCTGCCACCGAGGGACGCAGATGCCAAGGCCGCGCAGGCCATCGCCACCAGTGAAGCGAACGTAGAGAAGGCCATCAACCGCCTCATCCGATGGTTCATCGCGGTCGCTATCGGAACGATGGGGTTCGGCGCATCCATCGCCGCGGTCTTCCTAGCCGACTAACTCGGAGCAGGCCGCCAGCGCTCGCGGACAGGAAAACAGGTGCCTATCGTGCTCTCCGGCCTGCGCAGCAGTCCGCACCCACCGTGCCAACCTCTGCGGCCCGACTATCCCGGTGCCCTCTCGGTAGCCAGCACTCATCTACGAATCCAGGCGTAATCACACCTGAGGATTCCCTATTGCAGCGGGGGACAAGATGAGAGAAAGCGGTTCCGCTGGTTGCCACCTGTGGCAAAGCCCTTCGACCGGGCCAACGGGCCGCCTTCCTCTTGACGACATATCGACTCGCCGCCGAACGCGTCAAGTTCATTTTACACATACCGCGGAAACATGTGACCCGGTTAGACCGGTAGTCGTTCGCAACAACCTGAAGCGGTCCCCTCCCGAACGGGTTCGTTGAGATCAGCCCGGCCGATCCCCGGACCCATCATGTCTCGAGGTGATCAGAGCCATGGTTGGGAAGGTTCCGGCCGGGGAGTCGGAGTGGGCGCCGGGGGCTCGTGGAAGCGGTGCAGGTATACGGCGGCTTCGGACCGTGTGACGACTTGGTCGGGATGGAACGGATCGGGAGGTGACCACCAGACGATCCCTTGGCCGGCCGCCCAGTCCGCGGCCTCCCCGTACCAGGCGCCGTCCGCCACGTCGGGGAAGGGCGGCCGTTCTGTGATCAACTCCCTCTCGGGATAGAGGTCCTTGGGGGTCCGTTCCTCTCGGGATGCGGCTTTCGATGCGGCAGCCAGTCGATGCAGGGCGGTTATGGCCTCCGCACGGGTTACCTGGTTAGCGGGATTGAGGTACCGCGCCGGCGGTCCGGGCACGACCTCGTTGCGGGCCATCCAGTCAACGGCCTCTTCGTAGTCCGTCCGCGCGTAGGCCTCATCAAGGAGGCTCGTCGACCGTGTGACGGGACCGGCCGCGTAGGACCACAGCAAGGTCGCGAAGTGCTCCCAGAGGATGGGCTCGTCCGGCCCGAAGAGGTCGTCCGTCAGGCCGGAAGCGATACCCCGGTCGCTCATCCACCGCACCGCTCCTGCGTAGAAGGCGTTGGGGGGTACGTCGTTGAACCAGTCGTGCAAGCAGGGCCGGTCGTGGTGACGCGTCGCTTCGCTGGTCAGCGCCGGCCAGGGACGACATGTGGGATCCCACTGCCAGGGCGGCACGCAGGTGACGACCCGGCAGCGGATAGGGCCGACGCAGGTGTGTTGGTTGCACTGGCCGTACCGGAATCGGACACAGTCGACTTTTCTGGTATCGCAACCGTCCGGACACCGGCACCAGGCCGCGGTCTCCGACCGCCGGCAGAGCCCACCAGGCCTGCACCGGCGAGCAGTCACGCACGTGACGTTGCAGTCGATGTAGTAGCGGGGGCGCGGCTTGTCATAGGAGCAGAAAGACGAATTGTTGACCTTCCACCAGCCACCCACCACCGTGCCCGGCGGGCATGTGTTCTCACCCGTCAGCCTGCAGCAGAACTCCGTCCATCCGTCGCAGCATGCCGACCCGGAGGAACACCGCAGCCCCAGGCACGTGATGATGGCGGCTTCCGCTGCTATGGGCCGGACGAGGTAGGCAGGGGCGAAGGCGATGGCTGTCGCGGACATCACCAACGATCGCAGGAAACCGCGCCGCGACGTGTGGCGATCGACCAGGCTCGACACCCTCATGACGAGTTTGCGACTCACTGCGGCTGCCCCTGGCCTGTGGACTACCGCCGGAGCCCGGTGGCTTCGACCCGGAGCGGATCCGGAGTCCTACGCCCCACCGATCTGGCCTGGAGCCATTCCGGCACCGCAGTCAGGCTCACGAACACCAGCCCGGCCAGCACGCAGACGGCGAGCACCAGCGCAACAAGGCCAACCGGTTGATCAGCCGCGGTTCCGACCCAGAGCCGTGGCGAGTTGCTCGCTCCGGACGCCAGCACGCACACTGCTGCGAAGAAGACGTTGCCGATCACATGTATCCGTGAGGGTGGTGAATCCACCTGCCCGAAACATCCGCAAGAAGAGAGACCTCTTCTGAGCGCCAGCAGCGAAACCAGCGCGAACAGGGAGTAAATGCCGGCTGCCGCCAGGGCGGGCCCGGGCCCGCCAATCACAAGGACGGTCACCCCGAGTGCCAACTCGGCGCCACCGGCCGAACGGGCGAACCACACCCGGGCGGGGAAACCGAGGGCTCCCATAAGGTCGGCCGCAGGACGGGGGAATGCCAGCTTCGCTACCCCCGCGAAGACGAGCAGCAACGAACCGGCCGCGTAGAACGCCATGGTGATGTCAACGAGGGTCATGTAACGGCAAGGCTACCCCCGGCACTCCCGACCGGCCGAGTCCGGTGTATCCCACGGGTCGGCGATAAACCCGATCTGTGCAGTGCGACATGGCAGACTTGATGCGCAAGTTTGTACTAGGAGGGTACTGAAAAATGTCCAGTTGGCCCGATGGCCGGCAACGAAACGCCAAGTCAGAGGCATCGCGGGCCAACCCATCCCCGTCTTTTTCAGCACGCTCCTAACGAGGTCGCTTTGAGCGGAGCATGGATGGATCTGCGGCGCCGGGGACCGGACCCGCTGGTGGCCGCGGCGCTCTCCGCGATCTGGCCCGGCCTGGGCCATTTCGGCCACAGAACCCGCCGTGCCCTGCTGTTCGCCAACGGGACCCTGATGGGCTACGTCTTCGCGCTCGGCTATGTCGTGGCGCGCGGCACGCGAACCCTGCTCCTCTGGACGGTGAACGTCTCCTCGCTCCGGGCCCTGATGGTGGGCAGCCTGCTCCTTCTGGCCTTCCGCTCCGCGGTTGCGGTGGACGCGTACAGAACTGCGGACCGCCGGTACTGGCGATGGCGCAGGAAGCCGCGGCGGCGGGTCGGGACAGCCATCACGCTCACACTGGTAGCCGCACTCATCGCCGCTCCCCATGTGGTGGTCATCCGTCTCGCCTCGGCGCAGCTGGCCCTGCTGTCGGACGTATTCGTCGCTACCAACACGCAAACCGCGGCTCCGACCCCGCTTCCCACCACCTCCCCCCCGACCTCCCTGGTGGAGCTTGGCGAGGCCGACTCAGCCGGACCCACCGTTCCGGTTACGGAAGCAACCACCCCGGCGCCCGCAACCTCCACCACGGCTCCGGCTGCCCAACAGCTGACATGGGACGGCGCCGACCGCCTCACCATCGCTCTGCTGGGTAGCGACGCCGGGTTCGACCGGGTAGGGGTGAGAACCGATACGATCATCGTCGTCTCTATCGATGTGGCCACCGGCGATGCGGCCGCGTTCAGTGTGCCCCGCAACTGGCGTCACGTCACCTTCCCCGAAGGAACCCCTGCCGCGGCGCTATGGCCGGACGGGTATCCGGAGATCGTCAATGAGATCTACGGTCTCGGGCTCAGACGTCCCGAGGCCTTCCCCCGTGTCGACGATCCGGCCGGACACGCCATCAAGTCCGCGCTCGCCCAGCTGACCGGCCTGCCCATCCAGTACTACGTGCTGCTCGACATGGTGGGTTTCGTCAAGGTCATCGACCTGTTCGGCGGCATCAACCTGCACGTGAGCGAATCGATTGACGAGCGGATCAAACCCATCTTGCCCGACGGCCCACCCGTCCTCATCGCTGTTGAGCCGGGCGACCATCATTTCGACGGCCTCACCGCTCTCGGCTACGTGCGGGCCCGGACCGGCACCACGGACTGGCACCGGATGACCCGCCAACGATGCGTGGTCGAAGCCCTGCTCGACCAAGTGCCGCGCATGGAGCTTGTGTACCGGTATATGGACCTCACCAACATCATTGCCAACCATGTCAGCACCGACATCCCGATCGACCGCCTCAGCGACCTCATGGGCCTCGCGGACAGGCTCGACTCGTCGAGGATCGTCACCGTCAACTTCATCCCTCCCGAGTTCCAGCCCGGCGATGCCCCCATCGCCCAGGTACGGGCCGCCGTAGCCCAGGCGCTGGAAGGCCGCGCCAACACGTCGAACGCTTACCTGGCCGACAGCTGCGGGACACCGCGGTAGATCCCGCCTGATAATCTGGCGAGGTGGCCCTCGCTCTCGTCCTGCTCAGCTGCGCGGTCGGAGTTCTCGCCCTCCTGGTGTTCGGTCTGCTGAGGTCGCACGCCGAGATAATCCGAGCTCTGCACCGTGCGGGAATCCCTCTCGATGAGAACGGCGGGCATGCTGAACAACCCGGATCGGCCGTGGAGTTGCGTTCCCCGCCGGACGGGGCCGCTCACGACATCGTCGGCGTGTCTCCCGGTGGGAGCCCCACCAAGATCAGCGTGACGGGCGTCCGCGGTCTGACACTCCTGGCGTTTCTCTCGTCGGGTTGCCGCACGTGCGAGACGTTCTGGACAGCGTTCGCCGAACCCGACCTCGGCCTCCCGGATGCGAGGACCCGGCTCGTCATCGTCGGTCAGGATCCTCCCCTCGAGTCGGAGGCCGCTTTCGCCGGCCTGGCGCCTTCGGGTGTCAAAGCGGTGCTGTCCAGCGCCGCGTGGCAGGATTACGACGTTCCCGGATCACCGTACTTCGCGCTGGTCGACGGCACGAACAACCGGATGGTCGGCTCGGGCACCGCCGCAAACTGGGACCAGATGCGGAACATGCTCCGGACGGCCCTGGGCGATTACCTTCGTGAGATCGACCCGGAGCGCGGCACGACCTCGGGCCGGGATCGGGCGAGACGCGCCGACCAGGCTCTGGCCGCGGCCGGCATCGGTCGGGACCATCCGAGCGTCAACCCGGAACCCGGCACCGGCGACAGGGACACCCCTCGCGACCTACCCGCTGACCAGTGATCACTTCATTCGCCGTAGGTGTGGCCGCCGCGGTCGTTGCCGGATTCCGCTCGACCTGGTCGCCCTGAGGCCTTTCGATGCTCACGAGCATCAGCCCGCTCGGCGAGCGGGCCCGGGGCAATCGCTGGTCGCTGACCGTGACCTGGCTCGCTATGGGAACGGTGGTGGGCGGGGCGTCTCTCGGCGCCGTCCTCGGCGCCCTCGGGCGGTCCCTCCCGGTCACCCTCGACGAGAGCTGGCTCCTGTCCGCATTGGCTGTGGCGGGAATAGCTGCTGCGGTATGGGACCTGAAAGTACGCCGGTTCCCAGTCCGTCGCCAGGTAAACGAGGACTGGCTCTCGGCCTTCCGGCCGTGGGTATACGGCCTGGGTTACGGGCTCCAGTTGGGTGCTGCGGTCGTGACAGCGGTCAACACGGCGCTCGTTCCCATGTTCATGCTGGCCGCCCTGCTGACGCGCGACCCGCTGAGTGGACTAGTCGTCGGCGCTGCCTTCGGTGCGATACGCGGGCTCACCGTGACGCTGAACCGCCGGGTCCGGAACGCTGCGGACCTCCGCCGGCTGCATCACCGGCTCGACAACCTAGCTCATCTGGCCAGGCGCCTCGGAGCGCTGGCGGCTGCCCTGCTCGCAGCTGCGTCCGCAGTGGCCCTGGCGTCCTGACAGCATGCATCGCCTTTCCGCATACGGGATAGGTCTGGACGTGCCATCCGGCTGGGAGGCCGAGCTGTCCTTACAGCAGGATGCAGAAGACACCGACCCCGGTCCGGCGCCGGACAGCCAAGGCCTGGTCGTCCTGCACGCGGCCAACTTCTGGCTGCCGAACGAGCGGGACGACTACGGATCGGAGGCGTTGGAGGTCATGGGACCGGCGGGTGTCTTCATCGCCCTCGTCGAGTTCGATCGGGGCGCGGTCGGGTCCTTGCTGTTCGACCACCACGGCATCCCCGCCGACCTTCAACCGGACGACTTCGACCCCTCCGCACTCCGGCGACCCATGCGAGAACAGGCCGGCCTCCAACGATTCTTCCACTCGGCCGGTCGAGCCTTCTGCCTCCACGCCGTGATCGGCTCCTACCACCACCGCCACCCCCTCACCCCGGAAGCGAACACCATCCTCTCCAACCTCACCATCGAATAGGAAGAAAGCTCCGGCGTTCCCGGCGTGAGCGAATTTGTTCGGTGCGATTTTTGTGAAGAGCGAACAAATTGCTATTCCTGGATCCACCAAGACGCGATAGATTACGCTTGTTTACTTGTTCTGAGCCTATACGGCTCTAGCATCACAGTTCCACCCACAACCACTACGTAACTGTAGGACCGTCATAGTTGCGCCTGATGAACTGTGCCATCAGTGGTACAGCGAACGAGTATTTTCGGCCCTGCGCGGAAACGTGGGTGGGTGGGGGTGAAGTCCTTGGTTTGGGGGTGAGGCCTCGCTGGAATCGGTGAAGTCCAGTTCGCCGATTCGAGGAGGCCTCGATGTCTGATGTTATGACGGTTCGTCTGCACCTGTCAGGTGTGCGGGTGAGGGAGGTCTGGGTCGATTCTGTTGACCGCCTGGTGGTGGGGGTGGAGTCGGCCCGGGAGTGGTCAAGGTGTCCGCAGTGCGGGTTCAAGTGTCATCGTGTGTGGGACAGGCGGTCTAAGCGGGTCCGTGATCTGGCGGTGTCGGGCCGCCGCACGACGTTGGTGTGGCGTCGTCGCCGGTTCTGGTGTGGGAACTGCGACGAGCGCCATCTCGAAGGCCACGCCCAGTTCGTGGGTGGGTTGACGCGGCGGTTTTCTCGCCGCCTGGTCCGAGACGCCAGGGTGATGTCGATTCGGGCGGTGGCCCGCCATCACGGGGTGGGATGGCATCGGATCATGGGATTGGTCCGCGCCGAGGCGGCTCGGGTTGAGAAACGTCGCCGCGCGCGGCGGTGTCGTGTGTTGTTGGTGGATGAGACGTCCATCCGCCGCCGTCACCGCTATGTGACCGTGGTCGCCTCCGGTGACACAGGTGAGGTGTTGGCGATGATCCCAGGACGTGGGAAAGGGTCTTTGGCCAGGTTCTTTCGGGATCAGGGACCGGACTGGTGCCGAGGGGTGGAGATAGTCGTCTCCGACGGGTCACGCCCGTATCGGGCGGCCATCAACCAATACCTGCCCGACGCCCGCCACGTGTTGGACCGGTTCCATGTGGTCCGCTGGTTCACCGAAGGGCTCACCCTGGTATGCAGAGAGCTCCAACGCCGCGACCCCGACCAGACACCCCCCGCATACGAGCCTGACCTGTTCCGAGCCCGGTTCACCCTCCTACGCCGAGCGGATCATCTCACAGACGCTCACCAAGCGCATCTGGGTCGGCTCTTCGAAGCCTATCCCCGACTGAAAGTCGCCTGGGACGCGCTCCAAGAGCTCTACCAGATCTACGAAGCCGAAGACCTCGAAGCCGCCAACCAAGCCCTGGAGCGGTTCGCCGATCTCTACGACAGCGGCCAGACACC
>MKWU01000519.1_pt1 | contig 72786 bp, 73 predicted proteins | sample 809101 | NCBI WGS metagenome assembly MKWU01 (sample SAMN05860141, study PRJNA318959) | sponge metagenome | host: Aplysina aerophoba | place: Slovenia: Piran, Adriatic Sea, Gulf of Piran | collected 2013-05-07 | reverse complement strand
CGACGTGCCCGACCCGCGCGCGAGCGCGTTCGACCGTCGCATGGTGAAATATAGCGCAAAAAACACGAGATAGACATTATTCAACCCCTATTGATACGCACATGTTATTCAATTTCTGATATAAGGGGCGTTGGGCTTTCGGTGAGTATCGCGTACGCCGACCGCACCGTATGAAAACCTCGGTTCCCTTGTCGGCCGGTAACACCAAGCGCCGGCCAGCCGGCCTGAATGTGAGCTGCGGATACATCAGTACAGCTCGGGCTGAATGGTGTAGCCGTCGAAATCGCGTCTTTTCCGGATGCTACGGAGGATGCCATGACCATCAATCGACATCGGGCTGTCAAGCCCTCTTCTTCGTCGTGGAGCACCGCAGGGGGCTCCTCCACCCGCACGGACCCGCGCCGCCTGGCAGCGTTCGCAGCCGCACTGGCGGCGGTGCTGATGCTGAGCGGCACGCCGGCGGCGGCGGCGCCGACGTTCAATACGGAGTTTGCAAAAGTAGGCGCGTTTGCTGGCTGGTATATCACCGTAAATGCCGAAGATAATTTCGACAATCCGGGGACGAACGCGAAGTTCACCGATGTGGAGTTCTCTACCACGGAGTGGTACTCCGACAGCGGTATTACGAGCGGCGGCCTTATTTTTGTAACGGTCAAGACGGCAGATGACCTGAACGCCTTGTCTTCGCCTCCGCCCAACCCCTTTACGGTCACGGCCGCGGCGACGATGACCAACGACGAGGGCGAGACGGCCACGAACACGTTGACAATCCAAACGACGTACGACCCCAACTAGCACGGGGCCGGGCGGGAAACGGTTGCGACAGCGGCGCTGCGTCGCCGTCGCAACCGGCCCAGCTCGGCACGCAACGGATGAGATGCTTCGCCTGAGCGACGTCCGCAAGATCTGTGTGGTCGGTCCTGCGCCAGTGGAGGTGCTCCAGAGGCCCCACACGGGTCACAAGGGTGCGGCTGTAGTACCCGGAGGGATAGCCCACACGACGCTCCGTGCGCTCTCCCTTCGACGCTCCGAGAGCCGCCGTCATCTCGCTCTCCAGAACATCGTGCAGATAAGCCCGAAGGCCCTCGCGAATGAAGTCCTCGTCCTTGCCCAGGAGCTGCTTGAATCCAGCAACAGCGTCCTTAAGATGGTGACGGGTCATGGCGTGTCCTTTCCTCAAAGGAAGTGATTGTTCAAATCATCAGCATGCCATGACCTGCTCAACCTTCATTCCCTTTTTGCAGAACTCTCTGTACACAACCCTGACGAACGAGGACGCTACATGCCCGCCTGCGATTGCAACCGCTCGGCACCTGACACCAGCCTCGACGGCCGCAACGCATCCGGAACCCGAACAGAGACGGCCATGACGCGCTCGCTCATCCTCGCGACTGTCATGTCGGCCGCGGTGAGTGCGGCCGCGTGGGGACAAACGATTTGTGACGACATTCGGCAGCTCAGCATGGGCCCGGTGTGGGAGGAGGCAAGTGCCGCGTTCGACGCCGGCAAGGCAAAGGCGGACGAGGACTACAGGGAGGAGTTTCAGACGGCAGGTGTCATCTATGATCAGGCTCTTGCACGCGCGGAAGCCGCTTACGACGGCGCTCTTCACTGGATCATCAAGAATGCCGATCCGCTCGATCATTCTGCGATTGCGTACCCCATTGCCGATTCCGTTGCCAAGCGTGCGCACGATAGAAATGCGGCCCATCGGGAATGGGCCTCGTCGGTATCGAACATGATGTTCAGATGGAGCGCCTCGATGGAGGAAGCCGAAACCGATCGCTCCGTCTTCCTTGGGGAACATATCCTGCTCGTCGAAAAGCAGCTTTCGGACGTCTGCGCCGGGCTGCAGGACTAGGAGCTTGCGCCGTAGAAACAGGCGGTCGCAAGGGATTCCTTTCAAGCGAGTCGATGGTGTGATCTGATAAGGCACCGCCGATCGAGAATGTATTGGATGCCGACCACGTTTCGTCCCGATCACACGGACCAGTTGCTGCTGCTCTCGCCCCGACCTTCGCGAGTGGCTCCTTGCGGGGCATCTGGTCCATCACGTCAGCGACTTGGTCGATGAGCTGGAGCTGAGCGCGTTCTACGCGCCCTGCGAGGGGGACGGTCGCAACGCCCCCTACGAGTGCGGATTCCAGTGCATGGTGATCACGCATTCCACGGCAAAGTGATCACTGATTTGTATGGACGCCTCCCGGATGGCAGCCTGCAGCAGCGCGCCGTGGCCCACGGCACACCGTTGCCGCCAACCACCGTGCACCGGCCGTTCACAAACGTGGGCCGTTGCAGACGGCCCGGAGCGCACCGGTCGAACGCCGCCGCTTCAGCTGTGCGTGGACGGGTGAGCTGCGGATGAGCGACGTCCGGCATCGCCCGCGGATCCGTCGGCGGAGAACTCGGGAACGCAGTCGCCGAGACACGCGAGCGCGGCCTTGCTGTCGCGCGCGGCCACCCGGCGCTCGAGTTCGTCGAGCGCGGCGGCCAGTTCCTGGCGATCGGCGCTGCGCGACAGCGCCATCCTGATGGCCGGGACCTCGGTGGGCACCAGGGTCTCGTCGTCGTGCAACAGGACCTCGTGCAGCTTTTCTCCGGGCCGCGGCCCGATGAAGACGATCTCGATCCCGGTGTCCGGCGCATAGCCCGACAGGCGGATCATCTGCCGCGCCAGGTCGAGGATGCGCACGGGCTCGCCCATGTCGAGGACGAAGATGCCGCCGGCGGCGTTGGTGGAACTGCCGTCGGTGATGGCGGCCGCACGCAGGACCAGCGACACCGCCTCGCGCACGGTCATGAAGTACCGCGTCATTTCCGGATGGGTGACCGTCACCGGGCCCCCTGCCGCGATCTGCCGCTCGAACAACGGAATCACCGAGCCGGTCGAGCCGAGGACATTGCCGAAACGGACGGTGGCGAACCGGGTCCCGCCCGCCTGCGCTCCGGCCTGGTCAAGCGCCTGGCACCAGGACTCCGCCAGCCGTTTGGTCGCTCCCATGACGTTTCCCGGGTTGACCGCCTTGTCGGTCGAGATCAGGACCATGGTCTGCACGCCGGCCTCGCAGGCGGCGGCCGCGACGTTGCGGGTCCCGATCACGTTGGTCATGATCGCTTCCAGTGGATTGGCCTCGACCAGGGGCACGTGCTTGAGTGCCGCCGCGTGCAGCAGGATGTCGGGCCGGAATTCGCCCACGACCTCCGCGATCCGGTCCGGGTCGCGCACATCACCGATCAGGCTCTGCCGCTGGACATCCGGTGCCAGATCGGCAAGCTCCCGGTCGATGCGGTAGAGCAGGTACTCGGAGCAGTCGAACAGCGCCACCGCCCGCGGCAGCCAGGAGACCACCTGGCGCGCCAGCTCGCCGCCGATACTCCCGCCGGCCCCGGTGATCAGGATCCGGCGCCCGGCGATCAGGTCGCGGACCGGTGTGGTCTCGAACACCGCCTGAGTGCGCCCGAGCACGTCCTCGACGTCGACGGGCCGGGGAGCCAGCGCCGCCTGGCCCTGCCCGGCGCGGTCGAGCGCGGTCAGGCGCGGCAACCGCGAGACCTCGAGGCCCAGCGGTTCGGCGGCGCTGACAATGCTCCGCACCGTCGCGCCGTCCATGTCCTGGCGCGTGATGACGAGCTTGCGCGGAGCGGCACCGGACCGCTGCAGTGACCCGGTCACCTCGGCCAGGGTGTCGAGACCGCCGAGCACCGGAATTCCGCGTATACGCCGGCCCACCCGGTCTCCCCGGTCATCAACGACGCCGACCACCCGGTAAGGAGCCTCGTGCCCCCGGCTCATCTCGCGAATGAACAGGTCGGACCCGTCCCCGGCTCCGACCAGAAGCACAGGGACCCGGTCGCCGGCATCGCGTTCGAACAGGGTCCGGATCTCCCGGTCCCGGATCAGCCGGTAGAACAGACGGGGTGTCGCGAGCAGGCCGGTCAATACCAGGATCTCGATGACCAGGAACGAGCGCGGCAGGGCGTCGAGCCGGTTGTAAATGAACTGGCAGACCACGAAGACGAGCACGATGAGCAGGACCGCACGGACGATACGGCCGAGATCGCCGATCGACACGTACCTCCACACGATCCGGTGCACCTGCATCCAGACCAGAACCAGGGTCCCGACCACGACGAGAATCACCAGGCCGTGGATCACTGTCTCGCCGGGCAGGAGCAGCAGGTCCTCGCCGAGCCTGAGGTACAGGGCGGCGAAGAACGAGACGGCAAGCATCACCACGTCGTGGCAGAGCGTGATCGCCAGCCTGAGCCCGCTTGGCATCATGTCCCCCGGCACCGAAGCCGCATCACATCCGCGCCATCGTCACCGGCCATCTGACCTCCGGCCCCCGTTCCCGGGCACGATCATCCACCCGAGAGTGGCGGTGACGATCAGGGCCGCCATGGCAATCGCCACCTCGGGTCGCAGCACCGGAAGGCACCAGGACACCAGGACCAGCGCCGCGTTCGCCAGGATGACGCGGCGGCAGACCGTCGCGTGGCTGCGGCCGAGATCGAGTGCGCGCTGGTAGAAGTGCTCGCGGTGGGCCTGCATGACGTTGCGCCCGCGCAGGGCGCGGCGCACAAGGGTGATGGTGGCATCGGCAAGGAAGTACCCGGGCAGGATGAGCGCGGCGGCCCAGCCGGAGGACCCGGCGAAATCGTCACTGCCAAGCTGGATCAGCAGCCACCCGAGCAGGTAGCCGAGCGGAATGCTGCCGACATCGCCCAGGAAGATGCGGGCGGGTTGCCAGTTCAGCACCAGGAACCCGAGGGCGGCGGCTGCAAGCGCGACTGCCGGGTCAAGCACGCCGGGTACGACGAGTCCGAGGGCCGCCATGCCGGCAAGGCCAATACCGAGGCTCACGGTCTCGACCGCGGCGAGACCGTCGATTCCGTCCATGAAGTTGTACAGGTTGATGAACCAGAGCCACACCAGCGCGGTGAGTGCGAGATCGGCCTGCCAGCTGACCACACCCTCGAACAGGCCGCCCGAGACCTGCAGCAGCAGGATCCCGGGGACGACCGCGATCATCTGGGCGATCAGTCGGGGAAACGCCGGCAGGCCGAACACGTCGTCGAGCAGGCTGACCAGCACCAGCAGCAGCGTGCCGCCGAGGATCAGGGGATGGAACACCGTGTCCTCGCCGGTAATCGGGATTCCCGCCGTCCAGGCAATCAGGACGGCCCCGAGCACGGCCAGGCCGCCGCCGCGCGGCATCGACGCAACATGGCTGCTGCGGTCGTTCGGCACGTCCTCGACCCTGAAGAACCTGAGCACCCGGACCAGCATCCCGCTCCCGGCGAGCGAGACGACAAGCGCCACACCGGCAACCATGGCCAGCCGGATGGGTTCCACCATTTCCAAGGCTGTCGCCCCGTCGCTATCCGCGCCGGAACCCGACACCCCCGACCGCCCCGGGCCTCAGGTCATCCCGTGGCGCGAAGGTGTCCGGACCGGAGATCAGATCGCACACCGCCTGTGCCGCCGCGTCGAGCAGGCGTTCCCCCTTCTCCGGCGTGGCCGGGGACGGATCCCCGATCACGCCGTTGGCCGTGACCTCGTGCAGGGCCCGCCATCGGTAGGAATTGGTTCCGACATTCAGGAAGCGGGACTCGAGCGGACCTCGCGCCGCTTCCAGGTCGCCGGCGTCGACCAGGTCGGGCTCGAGTGCCATCATCATCGCGGTCTCGGCCTCGCAGGCATGCAGGACATTCTCCTGCACGTCGAGGATCTCGGCAAATCGCGGCGCGGCCTCCAGCCAGTAGGTTGTCGCCACCACCGGCAGGCCGAACTCGAGTGCGAGATCCTGGGCCGCAACCTGTATCGCCACGATATTGCCGCCGTGCCCGTTCAGGATCAGGATCCGGGAGAACCCCTGGCGCGCGACGCTGTCGACCACGCCGCGTAGCGTCAGCCAGAAGCTGCGGGTATCGAGTGTGACGGTGCCGCCAAAAGACATGTGGTGTTCGGACAGGCCATGCCAGATCACCGGCAGTACCAGGCTCGGAACGCCGGCCCTGGCGGCACGTTCGGCGGCCCTGCGCCCGACCTCTCCCGCCAGCCGGGTATCGACCATGACCGGCAGGTGCGGACCGTGCTGCTCGAGTGCCGCGACCGGCACGATCACCACAGCGTCGCGCCGCGCCATGTCGCGCAGTTCATGCGCCTTCAGTCGCGCCCATTCCACCTCAACCATGTCCGGGCCCCCCGTTGCCTGGCGGAAGTGCCGCGCCCTGGCGGCCCTCCCTCTCGCGCCAGCGCCGATCCTACAGTGATCCGGCCGATTTCGCGACAGCGCCCCGGCAGCGGTCTCAGCCGGTCCTGAGAGCCCGGATGCGCCCCGCGTACTCCCGCTCACCCCCACCGAACACCGCGGTGCCGGCAACCAGTATGTCCGCACCCGCGGCGACGGCGCGCGGCGCGGTTTCCGGCGTGATGCCGCCGTCGACCGAGATCTGGAGCGGCCAGCCCGACCTGTCGGCCAGTTCCCGGACGGCCGCGATCTTGCCGCACTGACTATCGAGGAAACCCTGACCGCCGAACCCCGGGTTGACCGACATCACCAGCACCAGGTCGAGCACGTCAGCGAGAGACGCGAGACACTCCGGGCCGGTGCCGGGATTGAGCGCAATTCCGGCCTTCAGCCCGGCAGCGCGGATCCGCTGCAGGCTGCGGTGCGCATGCGGCCCGGCCTCGGGATGAATCGTGATCATGTCGGCGCCCGCCTCGACGAAGTCGTCGATGTAGGGGTCGACCGGCGAGATCATGAGGTGAACGTCGAAGGGCAGCCCGGTATGCGGTCTGAGCGAGCGGATGACCGGGGCGCCGAAGGACAGGTTCGGTACGAAGTGGCCGTCCATCACGTCGAGATGGATGAAGTCGGCCCCGGCGGCAGCAACCGCACGCACCTCGTCGCCAAGTTGCGAAAAGTCGGCGGCCAGCAGCGAGGGCGCAATGAGAACATCCGGTGTCATTGCGCCTGCAGGTAGCAGCTTGCCCCCGCCCCCGCAAGCCTTCGCCTCAGCAGGGGGATCAGACTTCGCGTTCGAGCCTGGCGGCGAAAAACCCGTCTATTCCACCGTGTCCGGCAAGATGGAACGGCATGGTCTGCATGTCACCGGCCCCGGTCACCGCCGCGTCGAGGCCCCCGATCTCGCCGGCGCTCACCGGCACACGGCGAAGCCCCGGCGCCCGGCCGAGCAGCGCCTCGATCCGGTCCTCGCCCTCTTCGCTCTGTAGCGAACAGGTGCAGTAGACGATGCGCCCGCCGGGGCGCACCAGCTCTCCCGCCGCATCGAGCAACGCGTCCTGCAGCGCGATCAGCCCCTCCAGTTGGCCCGGGTGCCTGTTGTGCAGGCTGTCCGGGTTCCTGCGAATAGTCCCGGTCGCAAGGCACGGCGCATCCACCAGCACGCAGTCAAACAGGCGCCCGGTGCGCCACGTGGTCCCGTCCGCTACCAGGGTGCGCGCCTTCATGCCGAGTCGGGCCAGGTTGCGGCGCAGGCGGTCAAGCCGCGATTGTGCGCGGTCGACGGCCGTCACCGTGGCGCCGGCTGCCACCAGCTGGGCGGTCTTGCCCCCGGGTGCCGCGCACAGGTCCAGCGCACTCCTGCCATCGAGATCGCCGAACAGGCGCACCGGCAACGCCGCCGCCGCATCCTGCACCCACCACGCACCGTCGGCATACCCCGGCAGGTCGCTGACCGCTCCGCCGAACTTCCGGCGCAGGGTTCCCGTCGGCAGGACAGTCGCATCGAGTTCCCTGGCCCAGCGCTCCGCGTCGGTCCCGACCGATATGTCGAGCGGCGGGATCGCAAGGAACGGGGCCCCCGCCGGCTCGGCATCCTCGGTTCCGAACCTGTCGATCCAGCTCGCAAGCAGCCAGTCTGGCAGGTTTCGCGTTTCCGGAATCCGGGCCAGGGCCGCGCCGCCTTCCCGGGCGACACGGCGCAACACCGCGTTCACCAGCCCGCTGAACCGTTCGAGCCCGCGCGAGGTAGTCAACGAGACCGCGCTGTCGACACTGGCATGCGCACCCACGCCCAGAAACAGCATCTCGGCCGTGGCCAGCCGCAGGATGTCCTGGACCGCGGCGCCGCTGCGCGGCAGCGGCCGTTCGAGGAAGGCATCGAGTACAGCGTCGATCTGGCCGGTGCGCCGCAGCACCGTGGAGACGATGAGTCGCGCGAACGCCCGGTCCCTGGCCGGCAGTCGCCGGTAGCCGTTGTGGCTCGTCATCTCCCGGTCAAGGGTCCGGCGGCGTGCCAGCACACCGCGCAGCATGTCGAATGCCACACTACGGGTCGCGGAAACTTCCTGCGCGCGTGCCATGCCGCCTTTCCCCGGGGCCACGGAAAACGGCATACCCGCCCCGGGGCCTGCCTGCTTGCCAGGCTCGATCGTTGCCAGCATAGTGCCCGGCATGACCAGATCAAGCCGCCGCTTCACCGTCTCTCTGGTGCGTTCGAGTACCGGCCGGGTGCGGATCGCACAGCCTGATTCCGTATCCACGTCGGCGGCCGACGCGACACCTGCGCCCAGCGCGCAGGCACCCGAGATCGGCGGTGTCGACGGGCCGGAACCGACACGCTACGGGGATTGGGAACACCAGGGTCGGTGCACGGACTTCTGAGTCTCCGCCTCCCGGCCCCGACGGCCTGACACGGTGCTGCGGATTCAGCGACGGCTGGCGGACCGGTTGCCGTTCTATTACGGCTGGATCGTGCTCGCGTGCACATGCTGTGCCGGGTTCGCCCGCCAGGGTCCGGCGGTTGCCACGCTCACCATCTTCGTCGTGCCTATGTCCGAGGAGTTCGGCTGGACCGCGTCGGAAATGGCCGGAGCGGTATCGTTGGGCGGTGTGCTGGCGGCACTCTGCTCGCCGCTGCTCGGCCCCGTGGTCGACCGCCGTGGCGCCCGGGTGATGCTGTGCGCAGCGGTGCTGATGACGGGGATCGCGGCCCTGTTGCTGTCGCTCACCTCGTCGCTCTTCGTGTTCTACCTGCTGTTCTGCATCGCGCGTACCAACTTTGCCGGTCCCTTCGACCTCGGCATCTACGGCGCGGTGAACAGCTGGTTCGTTCAGCTGCGGCCGCTCGCGAACTCGATCGTGACGGTGGCCCTGATGGTCGGGCTGACCGCCATGCCCCTGATCGCCCATGCCGCGATCGAGGCCGGCAGCTGGCGCACCGGCTGGATCGCGGTCGGCCTGACCGTGCTGGTCACCGGCTTCGTGCCCACCTTCGTGCTGATGGCGCGCCAGCCCGAGGATCTCGGGCTCGTTCCCGACGGCCGGTCACCGGAGAGCTGGCTCGCGTCGGGAACCCGGCCCCACCGCGACCCCGAATACAGCCGGGCGGAGGCCATGCGAACCCCGGCGTTCTGGGTCCTGCTCGCCTTCATCATGTTCGCCTATCCCGTCCAGGCCGGAGTGAGCCTGCACCAGGCACCGCACCTGCTCGAACGCGGCCTCGATGCGACCTCGACCGCGCTGGTGGTGAGCCTGTTCTCCTTCGTCTCCGGCGTGACCGGGGTGATCTTCGGCCTTCTCGTCCGCCGGGTCGGCGTTCGCATCACCCTGTCGGTGACCGGGCTGTTGCTCGCCGGCGGGACCGTTCTGATGCCCGGCATCGAGACGGTGACCGATGCCGTGGTCTCCTCGATCCTGTTCGGCGCCGGCATCGGCGGGCTGCTGACCATCCCGCCGATCGCCTGGGCCGACTACTTCGGGCGCAGGAGCTTCGGTGCGATCCGCGGTGTCGTCCTCACGGTACAGGTGACCGCGCAGGCGGCCGGACCACTGGTGTCCGGAGCACTGCGCGATACCACCGGCAGCTACACGTTGTCGCTGTGGCTGTTCGCCGCCGTTTCCCTGCTTGCCGCCGCTCTGGTGCTTGCGGCACAGCCGCCGGTCAGAACAGTCCCTCGACCTGCCCCTCGTCGTTGAGCGTGATCTTCGTTGCTGCCGGGACCCGCGGCAGGCCGGGCATGGTCATGATGTCGCCCGCGATCGCGACCACGAACTCGGCGCCGTTCGACAGCCGGACCTCGCGGATAGGAAGTTCGTGCCCGGACGGGGCGCCCTTGGCCGCGGGATCAGTCGAGAAACTGTACTGGGTCTTGGCGATGCAGACCGGCAGGTGTCCGAGACCCATCGCCTCCCACTCCCGGAGCTGACCGGCAACCCGGGCCGGCGCCGAGACGTCGTTGGCATGGTAGATCGTGGTCGCGATGGCGCGGATCTTGTCCAGCAGCGGCATGTCGTCGGGATAGATCGGGCGGAAGTCGGCCTGTCCGCTCTCGGCCAACTCGACCACCGCGTGGGCCAGGTCCTCCGCGCCGCGGCCGCCATCGGTCCAGTGGGTGCACATCACCGCCTCGACCCCGTGGCTCCTGAGCACGTCCTGGACCGCGGCGATCTCGTCGTCGGTATCGCCCGAGAACCGGTTCAGCGCCACCACCACCGGCACCCCGAACTTCTGGGTGTTCAGCACGTGCCGCTCGATGTTCACCGCGCCGCGCCGCGCCGCCTCGACATTCTCGGCGCCAAGGTCGTCGCGTTCGACGCCGCCATGCATCTTCAGCGCCCGGATGGTTCCGACCACCACCGCCGCGTCGGGTCGAAGCCCCGCCTTGCGGCACTTGATGTCGAAGAACTTCTCGGCCCCGAGATCGGCTCCGAAACCGGCCTCGGTCACCACGTAGTCGGCGAGCTTCAGCCCGACCCGTGTCGCCATGACCGAGTTGCAGCCGTGCGCGATGTTGGCGAACGGCCCGCCGTGGATGAAGGCGGGGTTGTTCTCCAGCGTCTGAACCAGGTTGGGTGCCAGCGCATCTTTCAGCAGGACGGTCATGGCGCCATCGGCCTCGATGTCGCGTGCATGGACCGGCCTCCGGTCCCTGGTGTAGCCGACGATGATGTTGCCGAGCCGGCGGCGCATGTCGTGGAGATCGCCGGAGAGGCAGAAGATCGCCATCACCTCCGACGCGACGACGATGTCGAACCCGTCCTCGCGCGGAAAACCGTTCGCCACCCCGCCCAGCGATCCGACGATCGAGCGCAACGCGCGGTCGTTCATGTCGAGCGCCCGGCGCCAGCTGATCCGGCGTTCGTCGAGCTCGCAGGCGTTGCCCCAGTAGATGTGGTTGTCGACCATGGCCGCGAGCAGGTTGTTCGCGGCTCCGATCGCGTGAAAGTCGCCGGTAAAGTGGAGGTTGATGTCCTCCATGGGCACCACCTGGGCGTAGCCGCCGCCTGCCGCGCCGCCCTTGACACCGAAACACGGCCCGAGACTCGGCTCGCGCAGGCACATGATCGCCTTCTTGCCGATCCGGTTCAGCGCATCGCCGAGGCCGACCGAGGTGGTCGTCTTGCCCTCGCCCGCCGGCGTCGGATTGATGCCGGTGACCAGGATCAGCTTGCCGTCCGGGCGATCCTGCAGCGAACGGACGTAATCCATGGACACCTTGGCCTTGTAGTGGCCGTAGGGGTCGAGCGAGTCCGCCGGGATACCCAGGGTAGCCCCCACCTCGAGGATCGGCTTCATTCTCGCTTCGCGTGCAATCTCGATGTCGGACTTGACCATGTTCGATTTCTCCCCTGCGCAGGTGACGGTCCGGACGGCATGGACTAGCCGCATGCATATAGCACGCGGCTTCGGACAGTCACGGCGTTCAGACTGCTACCACAGCGCGCGCGTGAGTGCCGCGAGCGAGATGCGCTGGGTCCCGTCGGCCTCGAAATTCGAGGGATCGAGCCAGCGCTCGTGACACGCCCGGACCTCAGGCCACTCCTCCTCGGTCAGCGAGAACCACGCGGTGTCCCGGCTGCATCCCTTGACCACCATGTGGTTCAGGAAGATGCCCTCGTAGCGGAACCCGAGACGGAGCGCCGCGGTGCGCGACGGTGCGTTCAGCGCGTTGCATTTCCATTCAAGCCGCCGGTAGCGGCAGGTTCCGAGCACGTGCTCCATCATCAGGCACAGCGCCTCGGTGGCATGCCGGCTGCGTTGCCACCCCCGCCCGAACCAGATGTTGCCGATCTCCCCGACGCCGACCGCCGGGCGCAGTTCCATGAAGCTTCCCATGCCGCCCGGCTCGCCGCTGGCACGGTCGCGGTAGACCATGAACACCGGGTCCCGGGAGGCGGCGCAGCGGGCAAGCCAGTCCTCGACCGCGGTCACCTCCGCAAACGGTCCGAAGGCCATGTAGTCCCAGATCCGGTCGGGGTCCGTGCCCTCACGGCCGACCCTGAAGATCGCATCCGCATCACGTGCCGGGTCGATCGGCTCGACGCTCGCGCAGTGTCCGTGCAGGACCGGACCGGTAATGGGGCCGCGACCCGCGTCCGCAACAGGTCGGCCATCGATTCCGCGCCGCCCGGCGGCGCTCGCACGTTCGTTCTCGTTCATCCTGGTCGTCCCGTTCATGCCGCGGCAACCGCAGCGGCAGGCGATGGTACGTGAATGCCCCCGGTACACCCCTGCCCGTCCGGGTCCACCATCGCGCCGGACGCCGTGGCGTAGAGCGACGGCCAGGCGGTCGCGGGCCATGACCGCACCGGAGCGACGGTTTCGAGTTCCGCGATGCTCGCCCCGCCGAGGCGGTCGTCGTGAACGATGTGGTCGATCCCCGACACGTCGATGCGGGGCGCGGCAATGGCGCTGCCAAGGTCCATGCCGAGGTCGTTGACGAAGGAGGCCAGCTGGAAGACCGCGGGCATGATCCGCCGTCCTCCGGATGCGCCGAACCCGAACCAGGGCGCCCCTCTTTTCGTCGCCACCATCGGACACATGTTGGAAAGCGGCCGCCTGCCGGCAGCGATTGAGTTTGCCCGTCCCGGACGCGGATCGAACCAGTAGATGCCGTTGTTCATCAGCACGCCGGTTTCGGGCAGGGTCAGCCGGGAGCCGAATCGCGACAGCAGCGTAGTGGTGAGCATGACCAGGTTGCCCGCCCCGTCGGCGGCACTCACGTGGGTGGTGCAGCTCTTCTCGCCTGCATCACCTGCGTGGCCCATGGTGGCGAGCCGGTGCCGGTAGGCCGCGATCAGGACCCGGGCATAGGCGGCGTAGCGCTCGCCTTCCGACGTCTCCAGCCCGAGCGCGGGCAGGCACGAGACCGCGTCGATGAAGGTCGGACCGGCGGTCAGGCCCGGCGGAACGTGATAGCGGGCCTCACCACGATCGACGCCAAGCGGATCAACGACGCGGGCCCGGTACGACGCGAGGTCATCGCTCGAAAGCACACCTCCGGCGGCCTGCACCTCCCCGGCGATGTCCCGCGCCAGCGCACCCTCGTAGAATGCGCGCGGACCCTCGCCGGAGAGCCGTGCGAGCGTGCGCTGCAGGGCGGGCATCGGCAGCACCGGCACCCGGTCTTCGGCCGGCATAACCGGCGGATGGCCCCCCGGCAGCCACAGCGCGCTCGACGCCGGATAGCGGGCGAGCACCCCGGCCTCGGCGGCGACGGACAGCGTCGTCCACCACGTCACCCGGTGACCGCGCCCGGCCAGCGCAAGCGCCGGCGCGATCACCTGCTGCCAGGACCTGGTCCCGAAGCGCTCGAGCGCCAGCGCGTAGCCGGCAACCGAGCCCGGAACCGCGATCGAGTGCGGACCGTGCATGTTCGCATCGTCCCTGACTGCCGGCCAGGCGAACATGTCGCCTCCGGCAGCCCCGGTCAGCGGGTAGGTGTCGGGATCGAGTCTTGCGGGCGCCTTCATGCCGAAGTCGACCACCCGGACCGCCTGCTCGCGTGCGACCCAGGCCACCAGAAACCCGCCGCCGCCCAGCCCGCTCATCCACGGCTCGGTAACGCTCAGCGCAAGCGCGGTGGCGATCGCGGCGTCGATCGCATTGCCGCCGTCGCGCAGCATCGCCGCTCCGACCTCGGCCGCCTCCGCTTCCTGGGTTGCAACAACGCCGCGCGCGCTCGAGCGCGGCGGCTTGGACAGCGCCCAGGTCTCGAGCGGAACATTGGCTGACGAATTCATAACCTGCATCTTACTCCCGGGAACACGGTACAGACGGGAACGGCCGCGAGCCTATCACGAAGTGCCGCGACCGGAAGCGACTTGCCGGTCAGAACCGCGAAGACGCGCCACCCGGTCCACGGCGTCCGCGGCGCGCGCGTGCGGCTTCGAAGATCGCAAGCGAGGTGATCCTCTGCAACTCGATCGATGCCGGCGGCGCCATGTCGGCGAGGCAGTCACCGACCCCGAGGTCGACGGCCACAATCCTGTCGCTCAAGCGCAGGACCGTGTCGGCATCACGCACGCCGCGCGCGGTCTCGATGACCGGGATCAGCCCGATGCCGCCGTGTGACAGTCCGCGTTCAGCCTCGAGCTCGCTGATGCAGGCATCGACGGCGCACATGTGTTCGCACGTGTCAGCACCTGGCACCACGATGGTGCCGACATCGTTTCGGACCGCGTATTCGAGGTCGGCAAGCGCGGGCCACCACGGCATGTTGACCCGCACCAGGACGTCCTGGGCGGCGCGGGCCTCCTGCTCGCGGTTCGCGGCAACGCTGGCCTCGAGGTCGAGGACGATGGCGTCCGCGCCGCGCTGTTGCGCCCCGGCGAAGAACCGTTCCTTCAGCACCGGCATGAATAGCAGCGAGCGCCACGCCACATCACACGACCCCCCCGCCGAGCGCAGCCGCTCGCGGTCCTCGTGCGATCGCCCGAGCAGTTCCAGCACCTCCTCGGTGTGCTGGCCCAGGGTCGGCATCGGCAAGCCAGATCGCCCAGACGAACAGGAACAGCGAGAGTGGGGTCGACCACACCAGCGGGACCGACAGCACGTAGCGGTGGAAGATCTGCAGGCACAGCACGACCACCGTGGCAAGGAACGTGCCGGCGACGGCGTAGTCGAGCGCTCGGTCGAACAGCCGAAACACCCGCTGGGTGCGGGAGCCTACAGCGGAACCGATGCGCCGGCCGGACATCTCCCCGTCGCCGGGAGAGCCGATCGACGCACCACCTGCCAGGATCTACCGGTGCCCCTCGAGCTGGGCCTGGCCCCGGTCCATGCAACCCTTGTCCCAGGCCTCGCCAGCCATCTGCTCCCGTACCGTGCGGGCGACATCGATGAAGGACCCCTTGTCGACATCGATCACCGCCATGTCCCGTCGACTGGACACCGGCACAGGCCACTTCCATGGACCTGGCCAGTTCCGCATCGCTGAACTCGGCGGCGATCCACAGTCCCTCGTCGTGGGCCGACTTCAGTCTGTCCGGCCAGGACTCGACCATCTTCTGTCCCGTAAACAGCATCCATGCTCCGTGGGCGTGATCGGACCGGGCGGAGTACTTCTGGACCTCGTAGAGCCCCCGCGGCCAGACCACCTCGATCCCGTTGTCCTGTCCTTCGACCAGCCCGGTCCTGGCAGCGGTGAAGAACTCGGAGAACGGCATCGGGGTCGGGATCGCGCCAAGCGCCTTGAAGAACGCCACCAATGCGGGCGAGCCGGACACCCGCATCTTCAAACCCTGGATGTGGGCGGGCGAGCGCACGGCCGTGTTGGCGGTGGTGATCGCACGCGGGGAACGCGAATCCATGTAGCCGAGCAGGGTCACGCCGCCGGCACCGAACTGCCCGACCATTTCCCCGAACAGCGCACTGTCCAGGAACTTCACGAACTCGTCCCGGCTGCGAAAGGCGTAGGGCGCGGAGGTCACGTTGAAGTTCCGGCCCTCCTCGAAACAGGTCGGCTGGGCATTGGTTCCCTCAAATGGGTCGAGCGTGCCCTGCTTGAGCATCCCCATCATTTCCTTGCCGATTCCGAGCTGCTGGCCGGGAAACAGGCGGAGCGTGTACTCGCCGGCGGTCATCTTCCCGACATGTTCCGCAGGTTTCCCGGCCGCCCTGCAGGTGAGCGCCTTGTTCGAAACCGGCAGACCCGTGCGCAGCGTCTTCGCCGACACTGCAAGCACCGCACCCTGTCAGGACGGCGAGGGCCGGTCCAGCGGCGGAACGTCCGCGAGCTTCGGCGCGATCAGGCGCTCGCACGGAACGTCGCGGCTGATCAGCCCGCCCGAGATCAGGCCCAGCTTGAGCCTCACCATCGCCTCGACACCGAGTTCGGTGGTCCGCGTCCACACTCCGGAGGCCCGGTACCGTCCGATGATGCGCGCAACCGCCGCCGCCTCCAGGTCGGGGAAGAAGGACCGGACCTCGGCGGCGATCCCGGCCTCGGGTTCCACGGCGAGTGCCGCCAGCGTCCGCTCCATGGCCCGGGCCATCGCCCGGCAGGCGGCGTGCTGCTGGGCGGCAAACCGGGCGGTGGTGTAGAAGGTGGTGTAGGCGACCGGGCCGCGGTCGGCGAACCGGTGCCAGACATGGGCACCCGCCGTCTCGAGCGCGACATCGAGCCACGGCTCGAACAGCTGGACCACATCGCAGTCGCCCCGGCGCAGCGCCTCGATATTCGCCGCCATCGTGCCGTCGGAAATGCGGTCAAGCGACGCCGGATCGATGCCGGCCCGGCGCAGGTCCTCCTGGAAGCACATCCACGGCGTCGGCACCTCGCTCACCGTCGCCACCCGCATGGCGGCCAGGTCGGAGAACCGGAACCCGGGTCGCGGTTCGCGTCCGACCAGGGTGAAGGGTTCGCGCCCGACCACCAGGCAGAAACACACCAGCGGGCACAGCGGATCGCGGTCATGGTGCATCATGACCCGCATCGGTCCGCCCCAGGAAACGTCAGCCTCGCCTTCCAGCAGCGCCTCGGAAGTGCGGGTCGGGGCCGGAGACAGCCGGATGTCGACGTCCAGCCCCTCGGCGGCGAAGGCGCCGCGCGCCTGCGCCAGGTAGTAGGGGATGTAGACCGGTGCGCGCATGTTCTCCAGCAACCGGATCGTCCGTGTCATGCGAGCCTCCTTCCACCGCGCAGCCGTGGCGACCGTTGCCCGTCGATCCGGGCGACGGTGAGCTGCTGGACATGGTCGCCCGCTCGCGAGCGCAGGATGTCCTCGCGCCAGGCAGGTGCCACGGCTGCGCCCGTTAACGCCTCGTGCAGCACCCGGCCCGTCGCCGTCCGCGGGGACGCAACGCCGAGCAGGTGGAGCATGGTCGGGGCGATGTCGATGACCCCGGCCGGGCTGTCGATACGGCCCGACGGCACCACACCGTCGCCTCCGAACACCAGCAGGGTTCCCAGCTCGATCGCGTGCAACCCGCCGTGCAGCCCGCCGCCCGGCGGAATGTCGGGGTTGTCCGCAAGGCAGGTGCCCGGGTAGCCCCAGTCGTTGGCCGCGTCAGTGGTCCGGAGCGTGAAGGCGACGTCGGCGGAGCGCTCGTTGGACACGCCGACCGCCTCCATCGCCAGGGTTCCCTCGATGCCGGTACGGCTCAGGATCAGCCCGCACCAGTCCTGCTCGGCAAGGAACCCGACCACCCGGGCGACGAGGGAGGGATCGCGGTCGCGCACCACGAGATGACTGCTGTAGCCGGACCTGATCGCGAGATCACCGTCAGGCCCGACCCGGAAACCGCCGCCACGCAGGGCGCCCGCCACGTCGACCTGCCCGGTAACGGTGATCTGCCCGTGGTCGGAGGCGGCGACCAGGCGCCAGCCGGCCGCCCTGCCCTCTCCGTCCCACCAGTCGAGGATCCGGCCGAACGCGGCGTCGACCGCCCGAAGGGCCGCCAGGCTCTCGGGCGAACCGATGCCGCGGTAGTGGAAGGTGAGATCGGGTTCGTTGAACCAGAGAACCTGCAGGTCGGCGTCGTGGTGCGGAATGAAGTGTTCGAGCAGCACGCGAGTGACGTAGGCGGTCACTCCCGTATCCGGGAAGGTCCGTGCCGGCGGAGGACCGAAACGCCCGACGATCGCCCGGTGGTCGGCGGCCCGGCTCGAAACAGCGTCCGACTGGGTCGAGAACACCGGCTGGCCGAGTTCGTCCGCATGCAGGTCGAGCAGCATCGCGTTGCCCCGGGTGCCGGCGGTCACGACCGCGTAGCGTCGATGCGCCCGGGCGAGGCACTCGCCCAGGGTCTCGGCCCTGTGCACCCGGCCGTAGATGCGCCGGGCCCGGGCCATGCCCTCGATGTCGGAGGTATCGAGCGGTCCGGGAAGACCGAGCGCCGGGTCGAGGAAGCTGTTGGCCATGATGCCGTGACCCTCGGGAAAGGCACCGGTGACCAGGCTCGAGACCTGAACCCGGGTCTCGGACGGAAAGGCGGCGGAGCTGTTCGGAAACTCGCACCAGGAGTTGCGGAACCGATGCAGCCGAGGCATCAGTTCGGGCCGGACCATGTCACGGCGCAGCCCGTCAAACAGGCAGAACAACACTCGGGGACGGGGCATGGCGCAGGCCGCGGCTGTTCACGTGGCCAGAGCGCCGACAGCACTCCGACAGGGCGCCATTCTGGCAATACGGAACGGACGTGAAAAGACCCGGGTGCGGACTCCGGGCAGGATCATGACCCCGATCAGCCGGAAATCAGCCCGGTGACCAGCACCGGTTGCCAGCTGAGCAGCACCAGCACCGCAATGGTCGAGAGCACGAACGGCAGCAGGGCGAGGAAGATCGCCGTCGGCCGTGCTCCGGACATGTCCGCCACCACGTACAGACCGGCCCCGACCGGGGGCGTCAGCAGGCCGAGCACAAGGTTGATGCAGACGACCACACCGAAGTGGAACGGATCGATCCCGAAAACCCCGGTTGCGATCGGCATCAGGATCGGAACCACGATGATCAGGGCCGCAATCCCGTCGATCACCATCCCGACGACGAGCAGCAGCAGGTTGACCAGCAGCATGAACACGAACGGATCGTCCGTCAGTCCGGCGGTCCATCCCGCGACCATCTGGGGAATTTTCTCGTAGATCAGGACCCAGCCGAACACGTTTGCGGCCGCGATCAGGAAGGTGACGACGGCCGAGTTGACGGCGGTGTCGTAGAAGACCGCCGGGAGGTCACGGAGTTCCAGGTCCCCGTACAGGAAACGGCCGATCACGAAGGCTGCCAGTGCCGCCAGCGCCGCCGACTCCGTCGGCGTGGCGAGGCCGAGCACGATCCCGCCGATGATCACCAGGGGAATTGCCAGCGCGGGCAAGCCCTGGGAAATGGCCCGGACCACTGCGCCACGCGACAGGCGGGCCGTTGCCGGAAACTCGGTCAGGACTCCCATGGCGGCCACGCACAGGCAGAAGGCGCCGGCAAGTATCAGGCCCGGAACGATGCCGGCGATGAACAGGTCACCGATGGCGATCTGCGCCAGCACCCCGAATATGACGAACAGCATCGACGGGGGGATGATCGGTGACAGCAGCCCGCCCGCCGCGGTCAGGGCGCCGGCGAAGGCACGGTCGTACCCCAACCTTTCCATCTCCGGCACCATCACCCGCGACATGACGGCCATCTTTGCCACGGCCGAGCCCATGATCGACGCCATCATCATGTTCGCGACCAGGTTGATGTAGGCCAGCCCTCCCTTCAGTCCGCCGACGAACACGCGTGCCATCGCAATCAGCCTGCGGGTCAGGCCGCCCGCGTTTTTCAGTTCGCCCGTCAGCATGAACAGTGGTATCGCGAGCAGACTGCACGACTCGATCCCGCTGAACAGCCGCTGCATGAACGCGCCGTACAGCATCTGGTTGCCGGACAGCCAGATATAGGCCGTGGCCGAGATCATGAGCACGAAACTGATTGGGACCCCGATCAGCAGCGTGGCGAGGAAGATGCCGCCGGTCACGGCCTCTCCGGGAGTTCGCGTCCGCTCGACGAAGTTCGCACCGGCGTGCACGCTTGCGGCCACGGAAAACCACGGCATCACCAGCCAGACCCACGGCTTGGCAATACCGATGGTCAGCGTCGGCTCGTCATAGATGAAGTTGAAGGTCCGGGCGGAGAAGATGTTGGGGTCGAACCCGGCGGCGACGATCCCGGGGGGATCGTACCAGAGCCAGCTCATCCAGACGCACAACAGGCAGAACGCCCATACCAGGACATCGATGCCGAGTTCCGCCCGGTGGCGCATCCGGTCGGGCAACGCCGGCAGGAGCAAGGTGACCCGCACGTGCCGGCGCAATCGCACGGCGTGACCGGCGCCGATGAAGACCAGCCAGGTCATGGCGTAGATCGCGAGTTCATCGACCCAGTAGACCGCCACTCCCGCGGCACGGGTCACCACGTTGAACAGGATGAGACCGACCAGCCCGGCCCCCGTCACGACCAGCAGCGCCCTTTCAAGGTGCAGCAGGCAGTCGGACAGTCGGATCAGCACCTGCGGGAACCGCACCGGTGTTTTCCGGTGCGGGCGCGGGCACGCACCGCGGTCAGGTCAGTCACCGGGGTCGCAGACCGCTACAGGGCCGCGGCCGCGGCGCGTATGGCACCGAGCGACGGCGCCTTGCCGCTCCACGTCTCCTCCTACTGGGCCGCAGCCTTGCCGAAGAAGTCGGGACCGACCTTGACCACCGGCTTGCCGGTCTTTTGCACCTCGGCGAGAAACGTGGGCTTGAGGCGCATGTAGCTGTCAATGACACCGTCGAGATGCTTCTTCATCAGCGACGCGACGGTTGCGCGATCATCGTCCGACAGTCCGGCCCACACCTTCGCCGAGACCAGTCCGACCATTGGAAACATCATGTGGTTCGAGACCAGGATCGTCCGTGCATGCTCGTGGTATTTCAGCTTCCAGATCAGCTCGAGATCCATGTCGATCGCGTCGACCTGGCGATTGGCGAGCGCATTGTAGACAGCGGGCAGCGGCATCGGGGTCGGCGCGGCACTGAGCGCGTTGTAGAAGTCGCGGATCGGTTCGAACGGGGTGATGCGCAGCTTGCGTCAGGCGAGGTCGTCCTCGTTGGCCACCTCGTCGCGGGAGACGATCTGGCGCAACCCCGCCATTCCGTAACCGATCCCGACGACACCGGCCCGCTTCGGAAGAAGATCGAGCAGCTGCAGCGCGGCATCGCTCTTCAGCAGCGCACCGGTATGTGCGATGTCCCTCACCATGTAGGGCGCGTAGAAGGCACCGAAGTCGGGTACCCGGTTCGACACCTCGGCGATGGTCAGGAACACCATGTCGAGAGCACCGGACTGCAGGAGCTGCATCATCTGCGCCTCGTTGCCGAGCTGGCGTGCCGGAAACACGCTGACTGAATGGGCTCCTCCGGTCTGTGCGCTCGGATCCTCGCCGAATGCAGCCGCCGCCTTGGTCCAGACGTGCGGGGGCGGGGTGATGAGGCCGAACCGGAACTCCTTCGCCTGGGCAACGGACGCTCCGAGCGCAACCATGCCGAGGGCGAGGAGCAGGCGGCACACAAGTCTGGTCGGGTTCATCTCAGGATCTCCTTCCGCAAGGCGGTTTCATTCAGGGCGGGTGACGTGACACCCGGCCTACGCGATCAGATCACCGCCCACCCGTCGGGTGGTTCGCGTCCGGGATGCAACGCGCTGCACACCGGGCAGGTGCGGGCGGTCTCATCGGAATAGAAGGCGTCGAAGAGCGGCGGCAGATCGGTGACGATGTTGCTGACGGGCAGTTCCACCCGATGCACCAGGCTGCCGCACTCGAAGCAGAACCACTCGAAACCGTCCTTCATGTCGCCGACACGCGGTGCCTCGACGACAAGGCCGACGGAGTCGGGAACGGGTCGCTGCGGGGAGTGCCGCACGTGCGGGGGAAGCATGAAGACCTCGCCGGCACGAATGGGCACATCGTAGATCCTGCCGGAGTCCGCGACCTTGAGAATCATGTCGCCCTCGAGCTGGTAGAAGAACTCCTCGACGGGATCGTCGTGAAAATCGACCCGCTGGTTCGGGCCCCCGACCACCATCACCACCATGCCGGCCTCCTCGAACACCAGCTTGTTGCCGACCGGCGGCTTCAGCAGGTCGCGATGCCCGTCGATCCATCGACGGAAATCGAACGGTTTCAGGGTCGGATGGGTGACATGCAGGCTCATCACCGTTCCCTCCTCAATCAGCGGCACCGCGCATCAGACCCAGCCCACACCCTTCGAACGCGGCCCGGACCGCCGCCTGTTCGGCCCTGGTCAGTTCCAGCATCGGCGGACGCACCCGTCCTCCGACCTGTCCGAGCAACTCCTGCCAGAACTTCTGGTGCGCGTGCGGCTTGGCTCCCGGACGTGTCTGTTTCAGTGCCTGGCGGACCGGCTCCAGGCTGTCCCTGATCCGCCTGGCTTCCCCGGCGTCGCCGGTCAGGGCGAGATCGGTGTACTCGCGCATCCGGCGATCTACTGCCGTCTGCAGCAGGTACGGCGGCGACGAACAGAGATACAGCTGCCAGCCAAGTTCGAGGATGTTGTCGAGCCATTCATCCTCCGATGCCGTGCTGACAAGCAACCGGTCTCCGGCCAGTCGGGTCAGTTCGGCGTACATCGGTCTCGGGACGCTGTACTTGATGGCAACGACATTGGGCAGTTCGGCAATCCGCGCACAGAGGTCCGGGCTCATCAGGTAACCGCTGTCGGGATGGCTCCACAGGGCGATGCCGATCTCCACCGCATTGCTGATGGTTCGGTAGTATTCCAGCAGGATCCGGTCCCGGTCGGTCACGAAGTGAAGGACAGGGGCGTGCACGACGACATAGTCCGCCCCGATCGCCTCGGCGTGGCGCGCAAGCCCGATCACCGTGTCCAGGTTCTGGTCCGAGCACGACATGATGGTACCGGCGCCGGTCCCGCGCAGCGCGTCGACCGTGATCTCGAAGACCCTCTTGCGTTCCTCCACCGTCATGGAGAAGAACTCGCCCTGCTTGCCGGCAATGAAGACGCCGTCAATACTCAGGTCCTCGACCCAGTGCCTGAAGTTCGCCCGCATGCCCGCTTCGTCGATCGAAAGATCCGGCGCGAAGGGTTGCAGGGCAGCAGCCCAGATCCCCTTCAGATTGGCGCGGGCGTACGCCTTGGCCTCGCTTCGGCAGTATTCCATCGCTCCGGTTCTCCCGACACCTCCTGTCCCGCAGACCCGAGCAGTGCCTGCCACGCCTGCCCCGGGGTCAGCGACGGATCACCGTGCGGCGCGCCCCGACGGCGTCCCTGTCTTCACCATCCCCTTCCCCGCGGAGTATCGACAGCGGTCGGACCGCCCGCGGGTTTCCGGGGCACTGCCCCGACTGTCCCCTGCTCGTGAAGCCACGTCCCGCGGACAGGACCGCGATTTCCGCCGGCAGGACGAGCACCGCCTGTTCCGGCGAGCGTGGCGCACGTCTATCGCCGGGATCCGCAGACCACTGCCTGATGCGTGCATGCCGTCCATTCCCGGCTGGATCATGCAGGCAGTGTGCGGCGCTCCTGCTATGCCTTCAAGTGAAATTAGCGCAATCAGATATGTTGTTTATGCATGGCCACGTGGCGCGGCACCTGATCCGACTGCGCGCAGCGCGGAGAGAAGCGCCTCGGCAGTCGGCGAGAGCGGGGAGTTCTTGCGTGTCGAGACCCCGACCGGCCACAGGATGCCTCCGAGGTCAACCGGAAGCGAGACCAGGCGCCCGTGCGCCAGGTCATCTGCTGCCACCCCCCTCGGCCAGGCTCCCACGAGATCGCTGGCGTACAGCAGGTTCCGGTTGGTCAGCAGGGACACGGACTGCACCATGCAGCGGGGCGGGTCCAGGCCGGCGTCAAAGAACACCTTCTCGATCTGCCGGCGCAGCGTGGTCTCGGGCGGCGGCAGGATCCAGTCGGTTTCCTGCAAATCCGCAAGTTCAAGCTCCCCGCGGTGAACCAGGGGATGCTCGGGCCGGGCGACCGTCACGATCTCCTCGGAGTACAGGGGTTCCTGACGAATTCCGGCACGGTGGCGAAACTCGCTGAGCCGCCCGACCACCATTTCGAGGTCACCGTGCAACAGCATCGGCAACAGGCGATCGTGGGTCCCCTCGACCACATCGACACTGACCCGTGGCCGTTCGCAACGCAGCTGGACAATCGCCTTGGGCAGGAGCCACGCGGATGCGGCCAGGAGAGTTCCGACGACAACCCGGCCCCCGGTGCCGTGGACCAGGTCCTCGATTTCCTCGCCCGCGTCCGCGAGTTGAGCAAGAACCCGACGCGCGTGACGCACCAGCACCTCGCCGTACCGCGTCGGCGAGACCCCGCGATTGCCACGATCGAACAGGGTGACGCCCAGGTCCCGTTCCAGGTCCCGCACCGCCCTGGTGACCGCGGGCTGTGTGCGTCCGACCTGTTCGGCCGCACGGATCATGCTGCCGCTCTCGGCAATCGCGGCCACGAGGCGAAGGTGCCGGACCGAAACCCGGTGCAGGCCGGTGGACGGGCGGGCCATGGTCAGTGTTCAGACCTTCGGACCGGTGATTCCGTGGCCGCCAACGCGGTTCCCGCCACCGGGCCCCATGTCGCGTGCACGGTCGGGCCCGACGGTTGCTGCCTCACAGGTCGGCGTAGACCGCTTGTTCGTAGGCGTCGTAGGTCGCCATGAAACGCTCTTCGACAAACGGAAGCGACTGCGTCATGATCACCCCGGCGATGCCCTTCGTCGGGTCGAGCCAAAAGTGGGTGTTGCAGACCCCTGCCCAGGTCAGCGATCCGGCGCTGCGTTTGCCGGGAATCGCCTCCTCGTTGCGCGCGAATGCGAAGCTGTGCGTGACCCGCGTACCCGGGAACAGGTCGACATCCGCAGTCACCGGCGGTGCGATGGTGACCATTTTCTGGAAGGTAAGCCCCTGCATGTGATCGACCGTCATGTCGGCGACAGCCTGCTCGGAAAGGATTCGCGCACCGTCCAGTTCACCCTTGCACAGCACCGCGCGCAGGAACCGCAGGTAGTCCGGCGCCGTCGAGTAGAGGTTGTGGCCCATGCCGTACATCTCGGGGCGCGACGGCGGTGCGAGGTCGAACGGGACGAAGACGCCGTCCTCGCCGCGAGCCATCAGCGTGCCCAGGTTCGCCGCCATGCCGCCTTCAAGCTCGAACCCCGTGTTCGCCATCCCCAGCGGCTCGAAGATCTCCTCGCGGCAGAACACGTCGATGGTCCGCCCGTCGACGGCCTCGACCACCTGGCCGAGCCAGTCGATTCCGATGCCGTAGCCCCAGCGGGTGCCGGGGTCCGATGTCAGCGGGTAGAACAGGGACTGCTTGAGCCCGGAGAGTATTGTGGGGTGACCGGTCACCTCGAGGTATCTCGCGACATCCGCGTTCCAGAACTCGTATTCGAAGCCACTGGTATGGGTTGCCAGGTGGCGCAGGGTGGCCTGAACCCTCGGCGCTCGCAGGACGGGAGTATCGCCGTCGTACCCGTCCAGCACCTGCACGCGGGAGAATTCCGGCAGGATGTCGACGACCGGCGTGTCGAAATCGATCCTGCCGCGATCGATCAGGATCATGGCCGCGACCGAACCGATCGCCTTGGTCATGGAGAAGATCCGGAACACCGTGTCCTCGCTGGCGGCGCGGCCGGCCGCGGCCTCGCCCGCGGCCCCGCTGAACCGGGTGCCGTCGGCATCGGCGACCATGCCGACCGCAAAGGGAACGTCCTGGCGGGCGACCGCCTGTTCCAGAACTGCGTTCATGTTCGCCATGCCGTGTCCCCCTCAATCTCCGAATGTCGCCCCCGGCCGTCCGGTCCCTTGCGGTACACCGCACGCTCCCGGGGCCGGATGTGCCGTTGCACATCTGTCTGTCCGGCTCGCCCGATCACCGGAATCCAACCCTACCGCACCGGTTTGCTGCCCGTCACGCCGCTTCTTGTGACAGGGGATAGTGATCCAACCAGGCCCGTGCAGGCTGCCGCCTTGACCCGCCCCGGCGACTTTCGCAACGGGACATCGGCCTATCCCCGGAAAGCGTGACCGGTCCACGCAGAGCCAGCCTGTGAGCGCTACGCCGGAACCGGGGCAGTGGTGACAAGCGGGGGCGCGCGCAGTAGGGTCCGCGCGTTTCCCGTCCACCCGTGAGCCGGGTTCCGTCGCACAGATACGGCGCTCCGTCACGCCGCCCCTGCCCGGTCCTCCGTCCCCGATCCTCCACCCTCGCACCGGACCCTCGCCAATGCCCCTGTTCGAACGATATCTCACCATCTGGGTCGGTCTGTGCATCGTCGCCGGCGTCGGGCTCGGCCAGATGGTGCCCGGCCTGTTCGCGACCCTTGCGAGCCTCGAGTACGCCAGCGTCAACCTGGTCGTGGCCGTCCTGATCTGGGCCATGGTCTATCCGATGATGATCGCGGTCGACTTTTCGAGCCTGAACCGGGTTGCGGAACAGCCACGGGGCCTCCTGATCACCCTGGTGGTCAACTGGCTGATCAAGCCCTTCACCATGGCAGCACTCGGGGTCCTGTTCTTCAAGTCGGTGTTTGCCGCCTGGATCCCGCCAGAGGACGCGGACGGGTATATTGCCGGACTGATCCTGCTGGGTGCCGCGCCGTGCACGGCCATGGTCTTCGTGTGGTCGCACCTGACCCGCGGTGATCCCAACTACACACTCGTCCAGGTCAGCGTGAACGACGCCATCATGGTGTTCGCCTTCGCACCCATCGTGGCACTGCTGCTGGGCATCACCGAGATCCCGGTGCCCTGGGAAACCCTGTTGCTGTCGGTCGTGCTCTACGTGATGGTCCCGCTCGGCGCCGGTATCTTGACCCGAAGGTACCTGATACGGGCCCACGGCGATGCTTCCGCGGTCGACGGCTTCACGGCCCGCATCAAGCCGCTCTCGATCCTCGCCCTGCTCGCGACCGTGGTGCTGCTGTTCGGGTTCCAGGGCCAGGTGATCCTCGACCGTCCGTTGCTGATCGTGCTCATCGCCGTCCCGCTGCTCCTGCAGTCCTACGGCGTGTTCGTGATCGCCTACGCCGCGGCATGGGCGTGGCGGGTTCCGCACCGGATCGCAGCACCCTGTGCAATGATCGGAACCTCCAACTTCTTCGAACTCGCGGTCGCCGTGGCCATCAGCCTGTTCGGGCTGAACTCCGGTGCCGCACTGGCAACCGTGGTCGGCGTGCTCGTCGAGGTGCCGGTGATGCTCTCGCTGGTCGCGTTCGCAAACCGGACCCGGGCCTCGTTCGAGCGCCGCTCGGCGGAATCCCCTCTCCAACGCCCGGTACTCTGAGCCGCCCATGTATCTCTCGAACCCGGAGCAGCGACAGGACGCCCAGCGCTGGTTCGAGGATCTGCGCGACAGGATCTGCGCCGCTTTCGAGACCATCGAGGATGACCATGCCGGTCCCGGAGCGGAACGTCCTCCCGGACGCTTCGTGCGCACGCCGTGGAACCGTGACGGCGGCGGCGGCGGGGTCATGGCGCTCATGCGGGACGGACGGGTGTTCGAGAAGGTCGGCGTCAACGTCTCGACCGTGATGGGCGAGTTTTCCGACACGTTTCGCCACCAGGTCCCCGGTGCGGCGGACGATCCGTCGTTCTGGGCATCGGGCATATCGCTGGTCGCCCATCCCCGCTCGCCACGGGTTCCCACCGTGCACATGAACACCCGCCACATCGCAACCACCCGGTCATGGTTCGGCGGCGGAGCCGACCTTACCCCGATGCAGGACGATGCCGCCGCGGTCGCGATGTTCCACAAGGCGTTCCAAGAGTGCTGCGACCGGCATGATCCGGAGTTCCATCACCGGTTCAGGGACTGGTGCGACCGGTATTTCTACCTGCCGCACCGCGGTGAGCCGCGCGGTGCCGGAGGGATCTTCTACGACACCCTCGAACGGGACTTTGCACGCGACCTGTCGTTTTCCCGCGACGTCGGGCAGACGTTTCTCGACATCTACCCGGCGATCGTCCGACGGCGCATGGACGAGCCCTGGAGCGACGAGGAGCGTCAGCACCAACTGGTGCGTCGCGGCCGGTACGTCGAGTTCAACCTGATCCACGACCGCGGCACCCTGTTCGGACTGCGCACCGGCGGCAACATAGAGGCCATCCTGATGAGCCTGCCTCCGCTTGCCGCCTGGCCGGGACCGGAGTGAGGGCGTAGCCAGCGGGCTTCGCCCGGCGCCACGACGCAGTGCAGACGATACCCGCATCTTGTCACGCAACGCGCGGAGGCGGCCAATCGCCCCGGCAGCGGCGGCCGGCCACCCTGGTCTTCGACAAAAAAACCCGCCCCGCATAGCCGCCGACGTCTGCGGGCAATGCCCTCAGTCGAACACCGTGTCCATGTAGTGCTCGGCGTCGACGACCGCCTCGATCACTGTCGGACCTGGAGCCGCCAGCGCCTCGCGCAGGGCGTCACGCAGTCCCTGCGCGTCGCGCACACCGGTCACCGGCACCCCGAAATAGTGTTCCGGCGGCTCGCCGTATTCCCCCATCTCCACCTGTGATCCCCAGGTGGGGTACTGCCTGCGCACTTGCTTGATCTGGATCAGTGACAGCCAGCGGTCGTTCAGGACCACCACCGGCAGCGACAGGCCGAGACGGCGCGCCGTGGCCAGTTCACCCACCGTCATCTGGAAACAGCCGTCGCCGATGATACACACGACCGGCAGGTCCGGCCGGGCGATCTTGGCGGCGATGGCGCCGGGCAGGCCGATTCCCATCGACGACCAGCCGTTGGTGACATGGCAGCTGCGCGGGCCGTGGGCAGTCCACTGACTTGCGATCTGGTGGGTGTGCGCACCCACGTCGTAACTGACAATCCCGTCGCGCGGCAGCAGCTCGCGGACGATGTCGATCGCCTCGTGCGGCACGAATCCGGAGGACGCGGGCCGGAGCGCAGCCTGGAACGCGGCACGGTGGCCGCCGATTTCGTCCTCCGTCCACTCGTTGGCCGCCGCCGGGCGCTCGAGCAGGCGCTCCAGTGACGCCGCGACGTCGCCGGTGACAGTCCCGGCCACCGTCACGGTGGCGTCGACATCGGGATCCTCGATGTCGATTGAAAGCACAGGCACGTCGCCGACCCAGGCCTCGTATTCGACCTCCACCGTGTCGAAGCCCAGCCCGATGACCAGGTCGGCGGTCCGGACGAACCGGCGCTGGACCTGCCGGCAACTGCGCTCGATGCAGCCCACCGCCAACGGGTGATCCTCGTCGATCATCCCCTTGGCCATTGTCGAGGACGCGAACGGGATCCCGTGGTGCTCGACGAAGGCGCGAAGCAGCTCCGGTCTGCGCATGCGCATCGCCGAGGAGCCGAGTACCACCAGCGGACGCCGTGCCGCGGCGATGAGCCCGGCGGCATGATCAATCTGAGTCCTGTCCGCGGGCGCGGGACCGTCCGCCTCCCCTCCCCCGACCCCGGTATCGACGGCGGGTGCAAGCGAAACGTCCTCGGGCAGGTCGACGTGGACCGGACCCTGCGGCTCCGAAAGCGCGATCCTGAGCGCCGTCCGCATCACTTCCCCGACGTTTCCGTTGCGTGCGGCCAAGCTCGCCTTGCAGATCGGGCCGAACAGCGCGTGGTGATCGATCCGCATCTGGATGCGCCGGTCGAGTTGCGGCGTGTTCAGGGTGCAGGTGATCGCGATCATCGGCGAGCGATCAAGCCAGGCACTGCCGACACCGGTCGCAAGGTTGGTAGCGCCCGGCCCGAGTGTGGCAATGCACAGTCCGGGGGCCCCGGTCATGCGTCCCATGACGTCGGCGGCAAATCCGGCCGACCCCTCGTGCGCGGTGAGCACGAATTCGATATCGCCCTGGCGCATCGCCTCGATCAGGGGCAGGACGTTGCCGCTCGGTACGCCGAAGCCGTGGGTGACACCCGCGCCCCGCAGAATCTGCACGATCAGGTCGGAATTGTTCATCGACCGGCTCCGATTTCAGGACACCTCGCCGGTTCCGCCTGCGGGGCCGCGCCCGAACCAGATGCGGTACCGGATCATGGTGGCAAGCAGGAACACCAAAACGCCGCCGCCTGCAAGCAGGAAAGCGCCCCGCAGTCCCGCCTCGAAGCTCTCGGGTTCCGGGGCGCCCTGCGACCGGGCATACCCGCGCAGGGCGACGAAGACCATGGTCAGGGTCGCGACACCCGAGACGACACCGATGGTCCTGGTCAGCATCCCAAGGCTGCCGGCAACACCACGCTGCGAGGCCGGCAGGCTCCCGGTAACGATGTAGAGGTAGGCGACCTGGAACAGGCCGGTGCCGATGCCCTGGACCACGAGTGCCGCGACCAGCCAGGCGAGCGAGGGCCGGAACTCGATCAGGCCGACCGAAAACAGTCCGAACCCGGTCAGCGCGATGCCGACGAAAGCGAGAACGGGCGCGCGGATCCGGCCGATCAGCCGACCGCCCGCGAGCGCCGCCACGCCGACGCCGACGAAACCTGTGGCGAGGACAAGCCCCGCCATGGTCACCGACAGCCCCTCGATGCGCGGCAGCAGGAACGGGATCAGCAGCATCACCGAGAAACCGGCAAAGTACATGAGACAGCTCGCGGCGTTCACGACCACGAAGTCAAACCGGCGAAACAGGCCGAGTTCGAGGATCGGCTCCCGGGCCCGACGCTCCGCCCGCACGAACCAGACCGCGGCCACGGCGAACACGGCGACCAGGCCCAGCACCGGGACCACACCGTGTTCCGGGATTTCCTGTACCTGGTTGATCGCCAGCAGCAGACTGGTCATCGCCAGCACCAGGCTCACGGCGCCCGCGGTATCGTAGGGTTGCCGCTCCTTTGCCCGTTCCGGGGCCGGCAGTGCCACGAGCAGCAGCAACGAGACCGCCGCGATCGGCGCGCGGAACCAGAACACGGCCCGCCAGTCGAACCATTCCACCAGCTGCCCGCCGAGGCTGGGGCCGAGCATGCTGCCGATCGCAAAGATCACGGTGAAGGTCCCGATCGCGCGGGCTCGCTGCCCGGCCGGGTACAGGCCGATCACCAGCGCCGGCCCGACACTGGTGAGCAATCCCGCTCCCAGACCCTGCAGGAACCTGAAGAACAGGAGGGAGGCGAAATCCGGCGCGACCGACACCAGGAGCAGGGCACCGATCGAGAGAACGAGGCCACTGGCGAAGACCAGCCGGTAGCCGAACAGGTCCCCGAGCTTGCCGAACACCAGCATCAGGCTGGCGTAGGTCAGCACGTAGCAGATCACCACCCACCTGATCATGGCGAGCGGTTCTCCAAACGCGCCCACGATATACGGAAAGGCGATGTTGACCGAGGTATCGAGCGGTGTGATCAGGCTGCCCAGGGCAACGGCCAGCAGTCCGATCCGGCGACGCGCCCGGTTCATCTCCCGGGCCCGGTCAACTGTCCGGAGCCAGACGCGTCTCCACCAGCTTCACCCAGTAGCTCGCACCGACCGGCAGGATGTCGTCATTGAAGTCGTATCCCGGGTGGTGCCAGTCCGACCCCGGCCTCTCCGCGACCCCCTGGCCGATGATCACGTAGGCGCCGGGCACCGCGTTCATCATGAAGGAGAAGTCGTCAGAGGCCGAGATGATATCCCCGTTGCGGTCGACCCGGTCGTCCCCAACCACCGACGCCGCGGCGGCGCAGGCGGCCTCGAACTCCTCCCCGGCATTGACCAGCGGTGCGAACACGATCCGGAAGTCGACCTCCGCCTCGGCACCCATCGCCGTCGCCACCCCGGTGGCCACCCGGGTCAGGTTGTCACGGATCAGTACCATGGTCGGGGTCGAGAAGGTTCGCGCGGTACCCTTCATGCGGGCTGAGTGCGGGATCACGTTGTAGGACTCCGCACAGGTGATCGTGGTGATCGAGAGCACGGCGACCTCGCGCGGGTCGGCATTGCGCGAAACGATGGTCTGCGCCGCGGTCGCGATATGAGCCGCAACCATCACCGGGTCGATCCCGGACTGCGGCCGCCCGCCGTGCGCGCCCTTGCCACGGACCGTGATGTCGAACAGCGCCCCGCCGGCCATCATCGCTCCGGGGCGACACGCAAACCTTCCGACCTCAAGGCCGGGCCGGTTGTGCATGCCGAAAACCGACTCGCAGGGGAACTTCTCGAACAGCCCGTCGGCCAGCATCGCCCGGGCACCGCCGATCCCCTCTTCGGCCGGCTGGAAGATGAAGTGCACGCAGCCCTCGAAGTCCCGGGTCCGGGCAAGGTGGCGGGCCGCTCCGAGAAGCATGGTCGTGTGGCCGTCGTGACCGCAGGCGTGCATCACGCCGGGCGTGGTCGACCGGTGGGCGAAGCCATTCGCCTCGGGGATCGGCAGGGCGTCCATGTCGGCGCGCAGGCCGATTGCCCGGGTCGAGTTGCCGACGCGCAGCGTTCCCACCACCCCGGTCCGCCCGACGCCGGTGGTGACCTCGAGCCCCCATGCCCTCAGTTTCTCGGCCACCAGCGCCGAGGTCCGGTGCTCCTCGAAGCCGAGTTCCGGATGGGCGTGGATGTCGCGGCGCCACGCCGTCATCTCCTCCTGCTCGGCGGCAAGGACGGGTATGACGGCAGGGTCGTCCGGCATCCCTGTCCCTCCGGCGGCGAGGCCCGGTCCGGTCAGTCGTCCGGGGCGAGCTGCGACTCCACGAGCTTCACCCAGTAGCTCGCGCCGAGCGGCAGGATCTCGTCGTTGAAGTCGTAGTTCGGGTTGTGGACCTCGCATCCCCACCGGTCGTGGTCGCCCTGGCCGATGTTGATGAACGCGCCGGGTACCTGGTTCATCATGAACGAGAAGTCCTCCGATGCCGAGATCAGGTCTCCAGACCGGTTGACCCGATTGTCGCCGACGATGGACGCCGCGGTGTCACAGGCGGCCTGGAACTCGTCCCCGGCATTGACCAGTGGTGCGAACACGATCCGGAAGTCGACTTCCGCTTCGGCACCCATCGCCGCCGCCACCCCGGTGGCCACCCGGGTCAGGTTGTCGCGGATCAGCTCCATGGTCGGGGTCGAGAAGGTTCGTGCGGTACCCTTCATGTGGGCCGTATGCGGGATCACGTTGTAGGACTCCGCACAGGTGATCGCGGTGATCGAGAGCACGGCGACCTCGCGCGGGTCGGCATTGCGCGAAACGATGGTCTGCGCCGCGGTCGCGATGTGAGCCGCAACCATCACCGGGTCGATCCCCGACTGCGGCCGCCCGCCATGTGCCCCTTTGCCACGGACGGTGATGTCGAACAGCGCCCCGCCTGCCATCATCGCGCCGGGGCGACTCGAGAACTTTCCGACCGCGAGACCGGGCCGGTTGTGCATGCCGAACACCGACTCACAGGGGAACTTCTCGAACAGCCCGTCGGCCAGCATTGCCTGGGCACCGCCGATCCCCTCTTCGGCCGGCTGGAAGATGAAGTGCACGCAGCCCTCGAAATCCCTGGTCCGGGCAAGGTGGCGCGCCGCTCCGAGAAGCATGGTCGTGTGGCCGTCGTGGCCACAGGCGTGCATCACGCCGGGTGTGGTCGACCGGTGGGCGAAATCGTTCGCCTCCGGGATCGGCAGGGCGTCCATGTCGGCGCGCAGGCCGATTGCCCGGGTCGAGTTGCCGACGCGCAGCGTTCCCACCACCCCGGTCCGCCCGACGCCGGTGGTGACCTCGAGCCCCCACGACCTCAGTTTCTCGGCCACCAGTGCCGAGGTCCGGTGCTCCTCGAAGCCGAGTTCCGGATGGGCGTGGATATCGCGGCGCCACACCGTCATCTCCTCCTGATCGGCGGCAAGCGCAGGTATCACTGCACGATCGTCAGGCATTCCTGTCCCTCCGTGTCTCGAAGCGTCGCTACCAACTGCCCGTGTTGCCCATGCTGGCCCACGGCTCTGCCTGCGGCAAGGCATCACCCTTCTGCAGCAGCTCGATCGACACACCGTCGGGGGAACGAATGAACGCCATGCGTCCGTCGCGCGGCGGCCGGTTGATGGTCACGCCGGAGTCCATGAGCGACTGGCACAACGCGTAGATATCGTCGACCTCGTAGGCGAGATGACCGAAGTTGCGCCCTCCGGTATAGGCTTCCGGATCCCAATTGTAGGTCAGCTCGATCGTCGGCGCCCAGCGATCGGACCGTGCCCTCTCCTCGTCCTCGGCCGCGGACAGGAAGATGTTGGTGTAGCGGCCGGCTTCACTCTCGGTCCTGCGCACCTCGACCATCCCGAGCTTGCCGCAATAAAACTCCAGCGAGTCCTCGACATTGCTGATGCGCACCATGGTGTGCAGGTACTTCATGACGCCCTCCTCCTGGCAGCGGTCCGTCGGGTTTTGCGCAGTCTACATTCTCCCCGGAATTTGCATAGGGCCGGCAGGCACCGGGGGACAGGGGGCCGTTGCGCGGGTAGACTGCGCCCGTTGGCCGCGAATGCGAGGGAGGAACGATCATGGCCCGGGGATTGCTGTTGGCTGCCTTTGACTTTTCCGGCGCCGATGCCGGAGAGTTTCACGACTGGTACGATCTCGAGCATGTGCCCGAACGCGCCGCGATAGCCGGGTTTGACAGCTGGGAGCGCTGGATCAGCGTGGAGAACCCGCGACAGGCCGTCGCAACCTATGACCTCGCGTCGATCGGAGCGCTGCGCAGCGAGGCCTACCGGGCGGTCTCGCACGAGAACGTGAGCCCGTGGACGAAGCGGCTGGCCGCACGGTCCACTCTCCTGATCAGGTTCGAGGGCATCCAGACCCTGCCCGGCGACGCGGAGACACCGGAGGGCGCCGATGCGCTGCTGGTAAACGCGATCAACATCGCACCCGAACACAGTCATGACTTCCACGCCTGGTATGACACCGAGCATATTCCGGCGCTCGCATCCGTGCCCGGCACGCTTGCGGCCAGGCGGTATCTTTCGGCCGAGACCGGCGGCAGCCACCGCCACGTGGCGCTCTACCATCTCGCGTCGGCCGACGTGGCCTCGTCCGATGAGTGGAAGCGCGCGGTCGACACGCCGTGGAGTGCACGCGTGCGCGGGTGTTTCCGGGACCGGCTGCGCCTGCTTGCCACCCGGTACCACAGGACCGGCGCAGCGAACTGACGCCATCCGGCCGGTTCCCGGACGCCGCGACCGGTGGCGACGTGTCGCATGTGCGACGATCCGGGCCCGGGATGCGGCACATGCGGGATCCAGCCCGTCCGAGCCCTTGCGTTCGGCGCCCGGACAGCGTGAAATGCGCCGGGCTTGATGGACGGGACGCAATGACCGATCAAGACAGGAACGGGCAGCCGAAGCTGCGCTGGATCGAGACCCCGCAGGGTCGCGGTATTGTCAACGGCGTCACCCTGGTGATCCTGCTGGCGATCACGCAGCATTTCGGGCTGATCGAGCCGGGGCCTCCGGTCACGCTCGACAATATCATGGTCTTTTCGGTCTACGGGCTTGCGGTCGGCGTGATCATGTACGTCTGGACCGGGTACCGCCTGCGACGCAGGACGCGCCAGGACAGCCGCAACGACGCCTCACGCGGGGAGAACGACAAGTGATCAATGAACGGGACGTCGCTTTCTACAACGAAAACGGGTACCTGGTCGTCGATGCGATCTACAGCGATGACGAGGTGGCCGCCATGCGTGGCGTGGTTGCCGACCTGGTCGGGCAGGCCGCGGGCATCAGCGATCACGATTCGGTCTACGACCTCGAGCCGTCACACACGGCGGAGCGCCCGCGGGTCCGGCGGATCAAGGAACCCTACCTGGTGCATCCGCTGTTCCGGCGGATGGCGGAACACCCGAAACTGATCGCGGTGATGAAGAAGCTGATCGGTCCGAACCTGCGGTTGCACGGCGGCAAGATCAACATCAAGGCGGCCGAGTACGGGTCACCGGTGGAATGGCACCAGGACTGGGCGTTCTATCCGCACACCAACGACGACGTACTGGCCGTCGGTGTCATGCTCGATGACATGACCGAGGAAAACGGTCCGTTGCTGATCGTTCCGGGCTCCCACAGGGGACCGACCCACGACCACCATGTTGACGGGGTGTTCGCGGGCGCCATGGATCCGGTCAGGGACCCGATCGACATCGCCTCCGCCGCCCGCGTGACGGGCAGGGCGGGAGCCTGCAGCTTCCACCACGTGCGCGCGGTTCACGGGTCGGAGCAGAACCGTTCGGGACGGGACCGCATGCTCCTGCTCTACCAGGTGGCAGCAGCGGATGCCTGGGACATGCGGCGTTTCAACGAGGACTGGGAGACCTGCGAGGCGCGGATGATCGCCGGGCAGTCCACTCTCGAGCCGCGCATGGTGCCGTGTCCTGTTCGCCTGCCCTACCCTCCGGCGCGACACGAGGGGTCGATCTACGAGAACCAGCGCGCGCTTGCGAACCGCGCCTTCAATTTTGATCCCGAGCCGGACGCAGCGCCGCGGGCAACGGAGCGGGTGCTTGAGGACGCGGATTGAGCCCAGGCCCCACCGCGGACGGCCGAACGCTTCGGGTATGTCCGGGCGTCCGGACGCGAGCACGGCCGATGTTCGCGCACGTCAGGGAACCGCAGCCACACGCACCGGATGATGCCGGGTACGCGTGCCCGCCCGCGGCGGGCCGTCAGATCACGGGCTCCTGGCGGGACCCGTCGTCTTGCGGCCGGCGCAACACGAACCACAGGAGACTCGCCAGCTGCGCCACGGCCACCGCGCCAAAGGCCGCCATGTAGGCCTGCGGGTGGTAACCGCCGTCCGCGTCCTTCGGCCACAGGTCGATCACCTCGCCGATCAGGTACTGGGTGAGAAACACGCCGGAGAAGATCAGCATGTTCATCGCGGTGATCACCCGGCCGGACTGCTCCGGCGGGAAGTAGCGCGTCAGGTAGGCGATGGTCGCCATGGCGATGTTGGCAACCAGGCCGAAGCCGATCCAGGTCCACAAGGCCTGGGGCACAACACCGGTCAGGATCACGGTCTGGACCAGCAGGAAGGCGATCGAGAACACGACGAAGAACGAGAGCAGCGGAAATCCCCTGCGCTCGGCCCAGCTCGCCGCCACGCCGAGCAGCACCGAACCGACCGTGAGTGCCAGCGCGAGCGCCAGCAGGTAAAGCGCGACCCCGTCGCGTCCGAACCCGGCGACGTCCCGCAGCCACGGACCGGCCCACAGACCCTGGATCGCGAGGTTCGCCGACATTCCGGCCACCGTGAGCGGCGCCAGGCGCCAGAACACGCGGTCGGTATAGATGCGCCCGAGTTCCCGGACCTGCTGGACGAGCCCGGAGCGCACGACAGCCGTACGGCTTTCGGGCACCACGACAAGGATCAGCCCGGACACCAGAACAGTGGCACAGGCGAGCGCCACGAAGATGTGGCGCCAGCCGACCACTCCCAGGGCCGCCTCGAGCGGCGCGGTGGCCGATACCGCGCCGAGGCCCCCGACCGCCAGCAGGCAACCGTTGACCACGGGCCAGTGCCGGGTATCGAACCAGATGGTGCCGGCCTTGATCGCCGCCATCAGGCAACCGGCGACCCCGAGCCCGATCAGTCCGCGTCCGACGGCAAGCGTGACGATGTCGTCACCGAACGAGAACAGGAGCGCGCCGGCGGCGGCGGCAAGCAGCAGGCAACTCTGCACCCGCCGCGGCCCGTAGCGGTCGAGCAGGATCCCGAGCGGCAACTGGAAGGCCGCAAAGGTGAGGAAGTACATCGAGGTAAGGAACCCGAGGTCACCGGCGTTCAGCCCCACCTCGGAAACCAGCTGCGGTGCGATGACCGCGTTGGTCGAGCGGTAGAAGTAGGAGAGATAGTAACCGGCGGAGAACGGCAGGAATACCAGCAGGATGGCACGGACGAGTGCGGTCTGGGGCCCGGGCCCGGCGATCCGACGGACCGACGCAGCGACCGGCAGTCCCAATATGGAAAACGTGTGTCCGTGCACGACTGCATGCCCGCCAGGAAGTGACCGTGTCGGCCGCAGTTTCGCACAGTCCCGCCGCGCTGCGCACCCTCGCGCCCGGCATTCGGCTTCACTTGTCCCGGTCATGCTGGTAGGAGTGCCGCCAGATTGAGACCGAGAGGAAGGACCCTCCCCGATGGAGAAGAGCTGGAGTCCCGGTTCCTGGCGGCAGTTTCCGATCCTTCAGGTCCCGGAATACCGGGATACGGATCACCTCGACCGGGTAGAGAACGAACTGTCGGGATACCCCCCGCTGGTTTTTGTCGGCGAGGCGCTGCGCCTGAAGGAATCGCTCGGGCGGGTCGCACAGGGGAAGGGTTTCCTGCTGCAAGGCGGCGACTGTGCGGAAAGCTTCGCCGAGTTCTCCCCGGATATCATCCGCGATACCTTTCGGGTCCTGCTGCAGATGGCAGTAGTCATGACCTTTGCCGCCGGCATGCCGGTGGTCAAGGTCGGACGCCTGGCGGGCCAGTTCGCCAAGCCGCGTTCGAGCCCGGTGGAAGTCCAGGACGGGATGGAACTGCCCAGTTACCGCGGCGACATCATCAACGGGATCAGTTTCGCCAGGGATTCGCGCGAGCCCGATCCCGACCGGCAGCTGCGGGCGTATACCCAGTCGGCGGCAACGCTCAACCTGTTGCGCGCCTTTGCCCAGGGCGGATTTGCCGACCTGGAGGAAATCCACCGCTGGACCCTGGGCTTTGTCTCCAGCACGCCGCAGAGCGACCGGTTCCAGGAGATCTCCACGCGTATCGACGAGTGCCTGCGCTTCATGCGCGCCTGCGGGGTGGACGCCGGGTCCACCCAGCAGCTGCGGGAGACCGAGTTCTATACCTCGCACGAAGCCCTGCTGCTCGGCTATGAGCAGGCGATGACCCGACGCGACACCATCACCGACGATGGCGGCTGGTTCAGCACGTCGGCCCACATGATCTGGATCGGCGACCGGACCAGGCAACCGGACGGAGCCCATGTCGAGTTTGCCCGCGGCGTCCACAATCCGCTGGGCCTGAAGTGCGGGCCCTCGCTTGATCCCGATGACCTGCTGCGGCTGATCGACACCCTCAATCCCGACGACGAGCCGGGTCGGCTCACGCTCATCTGCCGAATGGGCTCCGACCAGGTGGCCGAAAAACTGACGCCGCTGATCCGGGCGGTCGAACGCGAGGGACGAACCGTGGTCTGGTCGTGCGACCCGATGCACGGCAACACGATCACGTCGTCGAACGGCTACAAGACCCGTCCCGTCGACCGGATCCTTGCCGAGGTGCGGGGCTTCTTCGAGACCCACGCCGCCGAGGGCACCTATGCCGGCGGGGTGCACCTGGAGATGACCGGACAGGACGTCACCGAGTGCCTCGGCGGCGGGTCGAGCAGGATCACCGAGCAGTCGCTCGCGGACCGCTATCACACCCACTGCGATCCGCGGCTGAACGCGTCGCAGGCGCTCGAACTCGCGTTCCTGATTTCCGACATGCTGGGAGCGCGCCGGGTCGCCGCATCTTGACCTGGTGCCGGCCGATCGGCAAAAGCGAGGGCTGATGGTGGCAACTGCCCCCGCGGAGGCGGGTCCGTTTCCATGAGCAGACGCACGCAAGACCAGCCGCCGGCCGGTTCCCGGGACGTGAACGCAGATGCAGGGCACGCGACACCTGTGCCACGCATGACGGTCGAGCCGGACGGCACAAGCCTGTCGCGCTATGTCGACAGCTACTTCCTGCGTACCAAGGCGATCGTTGCACGCTTCGGAGACAAGCCCGTCACCTACGCGGTGTTCATGCGCCGTCCAGTGACCTCGGCACCGAGGCTGGCGATCGCCTGGCTCGAGCACATGGCACAGGAGCGCGGCACCGGAATCGAGGTCGACCTGAAGTACCGGGAAGGTGCCTGGGTCGGCGCCGGCGAACCGATCCTCTACATCTCGGGGTCATTCCACGATCTTGTCGATCTCGAGACCCAGTTCCTGCAGAAGCTGGGCGGAGCCTGCGTGGCGGCCTACAACGCCTACGTGATGTGTGTCGAACTGCCGAAGGTGGCGTTTCTCGCCATGGACGCGCGTCACTGCGCCGGCAACGAGATGGGCGAACTCATGGCCTACGGCGCCAGCGTCGGCTCGCACAAGGCGCGCAAGAAGGTCGGCGCCATCGGCTTTGTCGGCAGCGCCACCGACAACACCGCCCACTTCTTCGGCCGCGAGCGCGGGCTCGGTACCATGCCGCATGCGCTGATCGGCTATGCCGGCTCGACGGTGCGCGCCGCGGAGATGTTCCGCAACACCCACCCCGACCAGGACCTGACGGTGCTGGTGGACTACTTCGGCCGGGAAGTCTCCGACGCGATCGCGGTCTGCGCCCGGTTCCCGGATATCGTACGACAGGGTCGGCTCTCGATCCGGCTCGATACCCACGGCGGGCGCTACATCGAAGGTCTCGACATGGGACGGTCCTACGCGGCGATCGAGCGCAATGCGCCGCGTGCAATTCGCGGCTACCGCTCGGAACCGGAACTGCGGCACCTGATCGGGACCGGTGTCTCCGCCGCCGCGATCTGGTACCTGCGCGAACAGCTTGACGCCGCCGGTTTCGAGGGTGCCCGGATCGTGGCATCGAGCGGGTTTTCACCCGAGAAGTGCCGGATCATGGCACTCGCCGACGCACCGATCGACGTGGTCGGGACGGGTTCATACCTGCCCGAGAAGTGGAGCGAGACCTACGCGACGGCTGACATCGTCGACTATGGCGGTCAACCTGCGGTGAAGGTGGGACGGGAGTTTCTGCTGCGCAAGCAGGCATGATCGCTCACCCGGCCGGCAACGGCGCACTCGGTCTCGATCAACCCTGTGGACAAACAGGGGCAAAGACTGCAGATATGATGGAGGGGTCGGACCCCGGAACGCCCGGGCCGGTCCGGAACACAGGTGGCAACGAGGTACGACGACCATGCTGACGTTCCCGGAAGAACTGATGCTGCTGTTGCTGGATGACACCGACGGCGACTTCCTGCCGGTCGCCGAGGGTGCCATCCGCTACGCACTGTCCGGCGCGGTCCTGATGGACCTGGCTCTGGCGAACCGGATCGACACGGATCTCGATTCCCTGACCCTGATCGACCCGACACCAGTGGATGACGACCTGCTGGATCCGGCGCTCGCGCTGATCGCCGCGAGCAGCGAGCGGCAGACACCGCGCTACTGGGTCGAGACCATCGCGAACGATGCGGTCAACATCCGCGAAAAGGCGCTCGCGAGACTGGTGCAGCGTGGCATTCTGGAACGACAGGACGAACGGTTCCTGTGGGTGTTCCGGTCCCGCCGCTACCCGGTGGTCGACGGGACCGCCGAACGCGAGGTCAAGCTGCGGATCATGGGCGTACTGTTCTCTGACGAGATCCCGGACCCGCGCGACATCGTGATCATCTGCCTGACCTACGAATGCGGAATTCTCCAGGAACTGGTGCCGCAGCGGGAGTTCAAGCAGATGCAGGACCGGATCGAGCAGATCCGCAGGATGGACCTGATCGGCCAGGCGGTTTCCCAGTCGGTCTGGGACATCCAGACCTCCCTGGTCGCGGCCGCCTATCCGATGGTCTGATCCCTTACGGCGCGATGCCGCCGATGCGGTAGAAGGCAGCGGCGTTTCCGCGGAACACCCGGTCCCGGTCGTCTGCCGAAAGGTCGCCCAGGATCTCGAGCATCCCCTCGAGCTGTGCGCGGTAGCCGATCCGCAGGCCGGCGACCGGAAAGTTCGAGGCCCACATGCAGCGGTCGATCCCGAAGATCTCGACCGCCTCGCACACGACGCGCCGGTTGCCGTCGACGGTCCACGGCGCATCCTTCAGTCCGAGTTCCGACAGTTTCACATGGACATTCGGCAGGGCTGCCAACGTCTTCATCGCGGTCCGCCACGCGGCAAGTCCGTCCTCGCTGCGATCCCAGGGAAACCCGGTGTGGTTGAGGACCACCGGCAGGTCGCCGTGCGGTCCGATTGCATCAGCCGCCTCCCCGAGGTGCCAGTACGGAACCCTGAGATCATAAGTCAGCCCGAGCCGCTCGAGCACGGCGAGACCGGCGCGCCAGGCCGGATCCCGCATGGTGCCCGCAACCGGCAGCGACGCGGGGTCGCCGTCCGGCGACGTCACCGGCTTCGATCGCACGCCACGAAACAGCGGGTGGGCCATGTGGCCGCGCAGGATGCTCTCGCAGGCTGGCTCCGCCAGCCACACATGACCGACGATGACACTGGGAAGCCCGAACTCCCGGTTGAGACCGGTGAGCCACTCGGTTTCCGCGACCTGTGAGGACCGGTCCCACTCGGCCTCCACATGCACGGTGGCAACGACATCGAACCCGTCCGCATCGCGGCGATAGTCGTCAGGCAGGTACGTCCGCCTGATCGCGGAGTAGTCGCCAAGAAAGAACCCGGGTTCGGGATCACCGACCAGCCACGGATGGCGGCCGGCTGCGAGATCCCAGAAATGATGATGCGCGTCGACGACCTGCATGGTCTCTCATCTCCGCGGGGAAGTGGCCCACAACGCAAGAACTGCATGGACGGCCAGCACTACAATGATCATGCCACCGCCGACCAGAGTGAGCAGCGGCGGTGTCTCGGCAATCGCCAGCCACACCCAGAGCGGGCCCAGGATGGTCTCGAGCAGCAGGATCAGGCTGACTTCCGGTGCGGAAATGTACCGCGGTGCGCGGGTCAGCAGCAGGAAGGAGACCGGCAGCAGGATGAGGCCGAGCACCACCAGAAGACCGAAACCGACCGGCGCCACGTAGATCGACTCTGCCATGACCAGGCCACTCAGGCAGATCAGCACCCCGCCGGCGGCGATCGCCGGGGTCATGTCCCTGGGTCGTGCCAGCCGCACCAGAACGAAGTGCCCGCCAAGCCCGATCGCGGTCACCAGGGCGGCGACATTGCCGAACTGGCTGCCCCCGGCCTGCCAGTCGCCGGCAAACACCAGCGCAATTCCCGCAAGCGACAGGCCGATCGCGACCCAGGTGCGCAGCGGGACCCGTTCACGCAGCAGGATCACCGAGAAGATGGCGGCAAACAGTGGCGCGGTGGCAATGATCGCAAGGGTGTTGGCCACCGACGTGCTCTGCACCGAGAGCTGGAAGGCGGCATTGTTGACCGCGAACTGCACGGCAATCACGATCCCCGGCCATCCGATCGCGATGACCCGCGCGGGTGTCGCGAGACCGTGCAGGACGACAATGATGACGGTCATGCCGACCGCCATCAGCGCTCCGCGCCACGCGATGAAGGTCCAGGGATCAGTATCGACCAGGCGAATGATCAGGGTGTCCGGCGACAGAAGCAGGATGCCGAACACGGCGAACAGGAGGCCCTTCGCCTGGACTCCTCGCTGGCTGCCGACTGCTGTCATGCGCCCTTCCCGGAAGCCGGTCACTGCGGGCTTCCTACTCGACCCCCGACACGGGGGCAGTCCTGATCACGAAGGTAGAGTCAGCGAGCCAGCGCACGCTGGAACGCGGGTCGGGCACCCAGCCGTTCGACATAGGCGGCAACCTGCGGGAACGAAGTCATGTCGGCGCCAAACCTGCTGGCGGCATAGCAGGCATGCCCGGTCATGATGTCGGCACCCGAGAAGTCGCCCGCGAGGTACTCGCTCCCCTCGAGGCCCGCGTCGACCGCGGTCAGCATCCGGGTCAGCAGGCGCGTCGCCCGGTCGACATTGGTCTGGTTGCGGCGTTCGGGCGGCAGGAAAACGGTTTCGACCACGATGACGTTGACCTGCGGCATGATCATGCCTTCGGCATAGTGCAGCCACTGCAGGTACACCGGGAACTCCGGCGAGTCCTGGGCCGGAACCATGCGCCCGTTGCCGTGGCGGGCAAGCAGGTACTCGACGATGGCGCCGGACTCGAACAGGGTGATGTCGCCGTCTTCCAGCGCCGGCACCCGGCCCATCGGATGCACCTTGAGGTAGGGCGCATCGCGCATCGCCTTCTCGCCGAGCTTGAAGTCGACGACTTCATGGGGAATGGCGAGTTCCTCGAGCAGCCAGAGGATCCTGACCGAACGGGAATTGGGAGCATGGTAGAGCTTCATCAGGATCTCCGCTCAAGCATGGGCGCCGGGGTCTTCCCGCGGACATGCGCGCAAGGGGACGGGACTGGTAGCGGAGGAGGGACTCGAACCCCCGACACGCGGATTATGATTCCGCTGCTCTAACCAGCTGAGCTACTCCGCCCCGTCGACCGGGCGGATATAGGGAGAGAACGCGGCGATTGTCAACCGAGCGGACCGGCGTCAGGCGGCGTCCAACGGGGCCGCACAGCCGGAAAGCCCGCCGCGACCGGCCGGCGTCCGATCCCGGCGAGCCCGGATCCATCCGCCGCCCAGCACCGTGCCGTCATCCCGGTAGCACACCAGCGCCTGGCCCGGAGAGACGCCATACTGCGGGACCCGGAACCGGACATGACCGCCCCCGTCGGGTTCGGACCGAAACTCGGCCGGGACCGGTTCCTGGGTTGACCTGAACCGGACCAGGCAGCGCATCCCCGCTCGATCCGGTGCCCGAGGATCGAGCCAGTTGACGGCATCAAGCGCAACCTCGTGCCGGGCCAGGGCGGCGCGGGGTCCGACCACGACACGATGCGCCGCGGGCTCGATTCGTACCACGTAGAGCGGCTCGCTCTGACCGGCGCCCGATTTCCGGCCGCCGATTCCGAGTCCCCTTCTCTGCCCGACCGTGTAGTCGATCACCCCGTTGTGGGTTCCGAGAACCGTCCCGTCCACATGCACGATCTCGCCTGGTGTCACGGATCCGGGCCGCAAACGGCGCACCACGTCGGCGTAACGACCGTCCGGCACGAAACAGATATCCTGGCTGTCGGGCTTTCCGGCGATCGCCAGGCCGAACCGTCGGGCGTGTTCCCTGGTCTCCTGTTTTTCCATTGCACCCAGCGGGAACCGCAGGAACCCGAGCTGGGCGCGTGTCGTCGCGAACAGGAAGTAGCTCTGGTCCCGGGACCGGTCCACCGCCATCCGCATCCTCACGCCATCCGGACCGGCAACCCGCTGCACGTAATGCCCGGTGCAAAGTGCCGCCGCCCCGAGATCGCGCGCCGTTGCGAGCAGGTCGCGGAACTTCACGGTCTGGTTGCAGCTGACGCACGGGATCGGTGTCTCGCCTTGCAGGTAGCTGTCGGCAAATCCATCGATCACCGACTGGCGGAACCTGTCCTCGTAGTTGAGCACGTAGTGCGGGATACCGATCCGTTCGGCAACGTCGCGCGCGTCGTGGATGTCCTGTCCGGCGCAGCAGGCGCCCGGCCGGCGAACCGCCGCGCCGTGGTCATAGAGCTGCAGCGTCACCCCGACGACCTCGTAGCCCGCCTCGGCGACCAAGGCGGCGGTGACCGATGAATCCACACCACCCGACATGGCGACGACCACGCGGGTGGCGTGCGGCGGCGTGTCGAGATCAAGCCCGTGCATCACCGTGCCGCCTGCCCGCGACCGGCCGCATCAAGCCCCATCTGCCAGAACCCCGATTCGAGAACCGTCGCCGAACGGAAGGTGGCGGCAAGACCCGGAATCCGGGCATGGCCGCCGCGCTGCTCCGCCACCCGGTCGAGCTGGGCGACCGACGCGCGCACCAGGTCGAGATATTCGTCCCCCGAGTACATCTCTATCCACGAGAGGTAAGGGTTGGCATCCCGCCGGGTCGCCGGGTCCGAGGCAAGCGACCGGCCGATCACTCCGTAGCCGACCGTGCACGGCGAGAGCGCGGTGAGCAGGTCGAGCAGGTCGCCGGCCATGCCCGCTTCGAGCACGAAGCGGGTATAGGCAACGCACGCGGGATCCTCGTCGACAGCCTGCATCGCGGCCTCGTCGAGACCCCAGTCGGCGCAGTACCTGACATGCAGGCCCATCTCGACATCGATGATGGCCGAGACCGCCTGGGTGGCGGCGCGCATGTCCTCGAGGGTTTCCGACTTGTAGACCGCCAGCCCCCACGCCCGCGCGAAGTGGATCAGGAACAGGTAGTCCTGGGCAAGGTAGTACCGGAACGCCGCCGCCGGCAGGGAGCCGTCCGCGAGCCCGCGCACGAAGGCATGGCCGACGTAGTCGGCCCATTCCCGCGGGCAGGCTGCACAGAGCCGTCCCATGAGGCTGTCGGTAGGCACGAGTTCCTGCGACATGGCGACTTGCCCTTTCGCGAAAGGCCGGCACTCTAGCCGCACCGGACGCGAATTGCGACCCGCGACACGGCCCGAAACCTTGTAGCATGGTCACCGCGGCCGGAGGCCATCACGCGTGACAGCACACCCAACAGGTCGAGGTGACATGACACTTCCACTCGCCAGCCGGCTCAGGCTCGGAATGATGACGATTCACCGCGAGCCCGACGAACTGTCGGGTCCATGGGAACCCCGGATCGATGACCTGGTCACTTTCGTTCAGGCGGTCGACCGGACCGGGTTCGATTCGCTCTGGGTCGGGGACCACCTCTCGATGCCGTTACCGTTCCTCGATCCGTTCCAGCTTCTTGCGCAGGCGGCCGTGGTCAGCCGACGGCTGCTGCTCGGAACCTCGGTCTACCTCCTGCCGCTGCGCCATCCGGGCCCGGTCGCCAAACAGGTCAAGACGCTCGATCACCTGAGCGAGGGCCGGTTCATCTTCGGCGTCGGGATTGGCGGAGAGTTTCCGAAGGAATACGAGGTGGCCGGAGTGCCGATCGGCGAACGCGGCGCGCGCCTGGGCGAGAGCGTCGAGGTACTGCGCACGCTGTGGACCGGCGAGCCCGCCGGCTACCAGGGACGGTTCTTCCGTTTCTCCGACGTGCTGATGCGTCCGCCTCCCCGCCAGGCCGGGGGCCCGCCGGTCTGGTTCGGTGGCCGCCAGGAGGCGGCTTTCCGCCGCATGGGACGGCTTGCGGACGGCTACGTGTCCTACGTGGTCACACCTCAGATGTACCGGAACGCGCTCACCAGCATCGCCCGGGCGGCGGACGAAGCCGGGCGCACGATCGGAACCTTCGGGACCGGTCACCTGCTGTTCACCCGGGTCGACGATACTCGCGAGAAGGCCCTCGACGTGGCGGCAGCCTCGCTTTCCAAGCGCTATGGCATGGACTTCCGCCGGGCGGCGGACCGGTACGGAGCACTTGGATCGGCCGAGGACGTGGCCGAGGTCATCGGCGCGTTTCACGATGCCGGCGTCCGCCATGTCATCGTCGATCTGGTCGGGCCGTACGAACGGCGCCTGGAACAGCTCGAACGGTTCGCCGGCGAGGTGATGCCCCTGCTCGCCGGACTGCGCTGAAGCCGCCGGCTGCCCGGCGCTACCGGTTTTCGCCGCTGTCGGGCAACCGCACCACCATCCCGTCGAGTGCGTCGGTGAGCGTGATCTGGCAGCCGAGCCGGGAGGTCTCTGTCAGGCCCTGGGCCATGTCCAGCATGTCTTCCTCCTCGTCTCCCGGCTCCGGAAGCAGGTCGTACCAGGGGGACATGACCACGACGTGGCAGGTTGCACAGGCCATGTTGCCCTCGCACGCCCCCTCGATGTCGATGTCATGAACGCGTGCCACGTCGAGAAAGGTCCAGCCCACGGGCACATCCAGGTCATGGCGCCGGCCGTCACGGTGGATGAGGGTCACGCGGGGCATGATGCGGCTGCTCCACCGGTCCCGTTTGCGGGTGCGGCCCGGTTGTACAGTGCGAGCCATGCGTCGATCAGCTGCTCGACATCCTCCCGCCCGGTAGTCCAACCGAGGCTGACCCGGATTGCGCAGCGCGCATCATCGTTGCCCGCCCGCATTGCGGCAATCACGTGGCTTGCCTCGACCTTGCCGGACGAACAGGCCGACCCGGCACTGACCGCGACGCCGGCGAGATCCAGAGCCATGACCTGGGTTTCCGCCGCAACCCCGGGCATCACGATGCAGCTGGTGTTGGCGAGCCGCGGTGCGTCCCGTCCGGGGAAGCGGGCCCCGGGTGCCGCGTCCCCGATCCGGTCCTCGAGCAGGTCGCGCAGCCGGCGAACCCTTTCGCCTTCGCCCGAATCACGCAGTGCGGCGCCGAGCGCGGCCGCGAAGCCGGCGATGCCGGGCAGGTTCTCGGTGCCCGAGCGCCGTCCCCTCTCCTGTCCGCCACCGGACACCACCGGGTCGAGCCGCACCCTGTCGGAAACCAGCAGGGCTCCGATACCCGGCGGTCCACCAAGCTTGTGGGCGGAGACCGACATCATGTCGAGACCGCTCGAGGCAAAGTCGACCGGCTCCCTGCCCGCGGCCTGGATCGCGTCCGAGTGCACGAGCGCGCCCCGCAGGCGGGCGCGGACCACCACCTCGTCGAGTGGCTGGATCACGCCGGTTTCGTTGTTGGCCCACATGACGGAGACGAGTGCGGCGGGTCCCGGTCGCAAGAGCATCGCGTCAAGCGCTTCCAGATCGACCTGACCGGTCCCGAGCACCGGGACCCGTTCAACGCCGGCAACCGCCTCGAGCACCGCGGGATGCTCGATGGCGGAGGCGAGGATTCGCTGTCGGCCGCAGCCACGCAGGGCCAGGATGTCCGCTTCGGTACCGCCACTGGTAAAGACGAGGTTCTCCGGCACGGCCCCGAGCGCGGCGGCGATGTCGCGGCGCGCGGCCTCGAGGCGGCGGCGTGCATCGCGGCCCGGCCGGTGCACGGAGGACGCATTCCCGGTTCTCGACATGACCTCGAGCATGGCGGCGCGCGCCTCGGGGCGCAGTGGTGTCGTCGCGTTGAAGTCGAGATAGACACTCACGGCCCGAAGCCTCCCGCAACCCCGTCGCCGGGAACACAACGATTGCTGCCACGCGTTGCCGATGCAATAGTCGCGCCGGTATCCTACCACCAGTCCGAGCGTGACACGGGGACCACACCGATGCCCGAAGTGATCATCAACGGTCCCGACGGCCGGCTGGAAGGGCGCTTCATGCCCGGCCACGACGATCATGCGCCGGGAGCCCTGGTGCTGCATCCGCTCCCCGAGCTCGGCGGCACCATGAACAACAAGGTGGTCTACGCGCTCTACCAGAGCTTTGTCGCACGCGGGTTCGCGACCCTGCGTTTCAACTTCCGTGGCGTCGGCAGGTCTCAGGGAGCCTTCGACCGGGGCGAGGGAGAACTCAGCGATGCCGCCTCGGCGCTCGACTGGCTGCAACAGACACAGTCAAACGCACCGTATTTCTGGGTCGGCGGATTCTCGTTCGGGGCCTGGATCGGCATGCAGCTGCTCATGCGGCGCCCTGAGGTCTCTGGTTTCCTGTCGGTCGCACCTCCCGCCAACACCTTCGACTTCAGTTTCCTCGCCCCGTGCCCGGCGTCCGGACTGATGCTGCAGGGCGCAGCAGACCACCTGGTTCCGCCCGACTCGGTCCGCAAGCTCGTGGACAAGCTGTCGACCCAGAGGGGAATCGTCATCCAGCACACGCTCATTCCCGGCGCCGACCATTTCTTCTCCGAGCATGTGTCCCCGATGATCAGCGCCGTGGACGAGTACCTCGATTCGCGCCTGCCACCGGAATATGCCCGCCCGCCGGCGTCCTGACCCGATGGGCCCTCACCGGAGCAGGGACGGAACCGGCGCATGAGGTCCGTCATCATCCTCTTTCCGGGGACCAACCGCTCCCGTGACATGACGATGGCGATCCGGCGGGTGTCGCCACATGCCCCCCGCCTGGTGAGACACCACGAGACCGACCTGCCAGCGACAGACCTGATCGTGCTGCCGGGCGGTTTCGCCTACGGAGACTATCTGCGGGCGGGCGCGATGGCGGCCCGGGCCCCGGTCATGCGCGCAGTGGTCGAACAGGCACGGCGCGGCGTCATGGTGCTCGGGGTCTGCAACGGCTTCCAGGTTCTGACCGAGGTCGGGCTGCTGCCCGGCGCACTGATGCGCAACGCGGGCCTCGCCTTCACCTGCCGCACGGTCACGCTCGATGTCGCCACCACTTCATCGCCGTTCACGGCGGGCTACGGCGCCGCGCGCACGATCACCCTGCCCGTTGCCAACAACGACGGGAACTTCCACGCCGACGAAGAGACCCTGGACCGGCTCGAGGGTGAAGACCTGGTCGCCCTGCGCTACGTCGACCCGACCCTGTCCAACGGATCGGTGCGCCGGATTGCCGGGATCCTGAATCCGGAACGCACTGTTCTGGGCCTGATGCCGCACCCGGAGAATGCGATCGACAGGGAAACCGGTGGCGAGGACGGACTGGTGCTGTTCCGTTCCCTGGCAGGGCTGTTCCGGTGACGGAACAGGAGGCGGGCATCACCGAGGAGCTGGCGGCCGAGCACGGATTGTCGGCGCAAGAGTACCGGCGTATCCCGGAGATCCTGGGCCGGACACCGACGCTGACCGAGCTCGGCATCTTCTCGGCCATGTGGTCGGAACACTGTTCCTACAAGTCGTCGCGTCGCTGGTTGCGCACCCTGCCGAGCGAGGCGCCGCATGTCATCCAGGGGCCGGGTGAGAACGCCGGCGTGGTGGACGTCGGTGACGGGCTCGCTGCCGTGTTCAAGATCGAGAGCCACAACCATCCGAGCTTCATCGAGCCGAGGCAGGGTGCCGCAACCGGCGTCGGCGGCATCATGCGCGACGTGTTCACCATGGGCGCACGCCCCATCGCCAACCTGAACGCGCTGCGGTTCGGCGATCCGGACCACCCCAGGACCCGCCACCTCGTCTCGGGTGTCGTCTCCGGGATCGGCGGCTACGGCAACTGTGTCGGCGTGCCCACGGTGGCCGGAGAGGTCAACTTCCACCCCGCATACAACGGCAACATCCTGGTCAACGCCATGACCGTCGGCCTCGCCAGGACCGACCGGATCTTCCGATCGGCGGCGCACGGACCCGGCAACCCGGTGATCTACGTGGGCGCCCGGACCGGACGCGACGGCATCCACGGGGCCACCATGGCGTCGGCCGGGTTTTCCGAGGAAGCCGAGGCGCGCCGGCCGACGGTCCAGGTCGGTGACCCGTTCGTGGAGAAACTGTTGCTCGAGGCATGTCTCGAACTGATGGCCGAGGACGCCATCATCGCGATCCAGGACATGGGCGCTGCCGGTCTGACCTCGTCGTCGGTGGAGATGGCCGGCAAGGGCGGGCTCGGAATGGAACTCGATCTCGACGCGGTTCCCGTGCGCGAGGAGGCCATGACCGCCTACGAGCTGATGCTGTCTGAAAGCCAGGAACGCATGCTCATGGTGATCAGGCCCGAGGCCGAGCGGACGGCGCGCGGGATCTTCCGGCGCTGGGAGCTCGATTTCGCGGTCATCGGCACGCTCACCACCACCGGACGGCTCACGGTCAGCAGGAAGGGACGCGTCGAGGCGGACATCCCGATCGATCCGATGGTCGACCAGGCTCCCGAGTACGACCGGCCCTGGACCGCGACCCCGATGCCAGCTCCGCTTGATGCTGACGCGGTGCCGGCGCCGGACTCGACCAGGCAGGCGCTCGAGACCCTGATCACCTCGCCCGATCTCGCGAGCCGGCGGTGGATCTGGGAACAGTACGACTGGATGGTTATGAACGACACCCTGGGCGAACCCGGTGGCGACGCCGCGGTGGTCCGGGTACGCGACACCACGCGGGCACTGGCGCTGACGGTCGACTGCACGCCGCGCTACTGTGCCGCTCATCCGGAGACCGGAGGGGCCCAGGCCGTGGCGGAGGCCTGGCGCAACATCACCGCGACCGGCGCCCGGCCGCTTGCGATTACCAACAACCTGAATTTCGGCAACCCCGAACGCCCGGAGATCATGGGCCAGCTCGTGGGCTGCATTGCGGGCATGCGCAGGGCCGCCAGGGAACTCGGCTTCCCGGTGGTCTCGGGCAATGTCTCGCTCTACAACGAAACCGACGGCGAGGCGATCCTGCCCACCCCGGTGATCGGCGGCGTGGGCCTGCTCGACGACATCTCGCGCCGCGCCGTGCTGCGGATTGCGAACGCCGGAGAGATCCTTGTCCTCGTCGGGGAGACCACCGGCTGGCTCGGGCAGTCCCTCTACCTTCGAGAGGTCATCGGGCGCGAAGACGGAGCGCCGCCACCGGTCGACCTCGCCTCGGAACGGGCGAACGGCGACCTCGTCCGGGCCCTGATCGCCGATGGCCTGGTCACGGCGTGCCATGATCTGTCCGACGGCGGCCTCGTCGTGGCGGTTGCCGAGATGCTGATCGCCTCCAACGGGGTCGGAGCCGAACTGAACAATGAAACCGGTCTGCCGCTGCATTCCTTCCTGTTCGGCGAGGACCAGGGCCGCTATCTGCTGGCAACGCCCGGGCCTGGTGAGGTGATCGTTCGTGCCCGATCGGCACGAGTGTCTACGGCGGTGATCGGCCGGACCACCAATGACGGGCTGTTGACACCCGATAGCGATAGCCCCATACCGGTTGACGTGTTGCGCTCGCTGCACGAGGCATGGTTGCCACGGTACATGCAGGGAGGCTGAACCAGGCGAGGAGATCCGCACCATGCCCATGGATGCTGGCGAGATCGAGCGCCTGATCAAGGAAGAGTTTCCGGACGCGACGGTCACGATCGAGGATCTGCGTGGTGACGGCGACCACTATGCCGCACATGTGGTTTCCGCGGCGTTTGCCGGCAAGACCCGGGTTCAGCAGCACCAGATGGTCTACGCGGCACTGAAGGGACGCATGGGCAACGAACTCCATGCGCTTGCGCTGCAGACGTCGACACCGTAGCGCCGCATCAATTCCAGGCCCCATCCAGACAGGGACAGTGAACAATGCTCGATACTACCACACGTGATCGCATCCAGACCGAAGTCGACGGATCGGAGGTGCTGCTGTTCATGAAGGGCACGCCGGTCTTTCCCCAGTGCGGGTTCTCGGCCGTCGTCGTTCAGGTCCTGAGCCACCTCGGTGTCAAGTTCCGCGGCGTCAACGTGCTCGAGGATCCCGACCTGCGCGACGGCATCAAGGAGTTCTCGGACTGGCCCACCATTCCCCAGCTCTACGTGAAGGGCGAGTTCGTCGGGGGCTGCGACATCATCCGCGAGATGTACGAGACCGGCGAGCTGGTGCCGTACCTGGAACGCAAGGGCGTTACCCCCGCGGCCTGACGGGATACCCTGTCCGCCGGCACGTCGCCGATGCTGCTTCGCGCATCGAGCGGCCGGCCGCTGCTGAAGCGGCTTCTCGACCCGTCCGCCCGTACCCTGTTCGCAGTCGCCTTCCTCGCATTTACCGGTGCGCTCTACTACGGCTATCCGCATGTCATCTTCCTGGTCCGGGGCTCGAGCGGGTCGGCGGAGATCGTCGAGGCGCTGCCCGCGGACGGTGGTTCGGCCCGCTACCGGGTCCGGTTGCAGGGCCACATCGAGCCCGCGCCGGTAGGCGTTGTCGAGTCGGACCGCTACGGGATCGAGCCTGGCCAGGTGATCGCCGTGTTCTATCGCCGCGACCATCCGGCGAGCATGCTCGCGGTCGAGCTCTTCGCACCGTGGTCCCGCAGCATCTGGCTTGCCATCGTCGCCCTGGCGGCCTTTGGTCTCGCCATGCGCGAGCGTGCCCGCCCCGCGAAGGAGGACGGTTCCGGCACTGTCCCTCCGGCCCGTGGCCCGGATGCGCGCGCAACACGGCGTGTGCGCATGCGCAAGCGGACAAGCAGACGGTAACCGGGAGTGTCGCGCGTCGTGTCACCGCCGGATCCCGGCACCGAACCAGCGACCCGGGAGCTCCTCACGCACCGCAGTGCACGCGATCCGCGGTCCGTTGATCGGACGCATCGCTCTTTCTATAGTGCCCGGCGCACTCGGAGGGCCGTCAACCACCTGACATGAGATCCGCCCGGTTCCGGTCGCCCGGATGACCGAAGAACCGGTGGTTGACACCCGACGGCTCCCGGAATTTCCCGCTTCAACCGCATCGATCCACAGCCATGACCGATACCCTCCCCCGGATCCGCTCGCTCCTCGAAGCGTCGGGTCTCGACTTCGAAGTCTGGGACTGCGACCCGGAACTGGCAGATACCGCAACCTTCTGCGCCCACTACGGAGTGGCGCCCGAGGACTCGGCCAATACCATCCTGGTGCGATCGAAGACCGGTCCGCTGAAGTTCGCGGTATGCGTGGTCCTGGCCACTCACCGGCTCGACGTCAACCGAACAGTGCGCAAGAAGCTGGGAGCCCGCAAGGTCTCGTTCGCTACCGCCGAGGAGACCCGCGAGCTTACCGGCATGGAAATCGGCGGGGTGACGCCACTCGCCCTGCCGGAGGACCTGCCGCTGTGGATCGACGCCGACGTCATGCGGCGCGAGCATGTCATCCTCGGCGGCGGGAACCGGGGTTCGAAGCTGAAGGTGCTGCCGGCACTGCTCGAGCAGCAGGGGGGCGCGGAGATCGTCGAGGGGCTGGCACGGCCCCTGTCCGATCAGGTCCGGGAGTAGAACTCCACCACCAGATTGGGTTCCATGTGAACCGGATAGGGCACGTCCTCGAGCTTGGGCTGACGCACGAAGGTCCCCTGCATCTTGTCGTGATCAACCTCGACGTAGTCAGGAATGTCGCGCTCGGGCGAGGCGATCGCCTCGAGCACCATCGGGATCTGGCGCGACTTCTCGCGGACGCGGACGACATCGCCTTCCTTGCACAGGAAGGACGGGATGGTAACACGCGTGCCGTTGACGGTGACATGGCCGTGGCTGACAAACTGCCGTGCGCCAAACACGGTCGGGACGAACTTCATCCGGTAGATCACGGCATCAATGCGGCATTCGAGGATACCGACGAGGTTCTCGCCGGTATCGCCGCGACGGCGTACCGCTTCGCGATAGTACTTGCGGAACTGCTTTTCGCCGATGTTGCCGTAGTAGCCCTTGAGCTTCTGCTTGGCCATCAGCTGAACGCCGAAATCCGACGGCTTGCGGCGGCGCTGGCCATGCTGTCCTGGGCCATATTCCCGCCGGATGATCGGAGACTTGCCTCGTCCCCACAGGTTGACACCCAGCCTGCGGTCGATCTTGTGCTTTGAAGCGATACGATTGCTCACCTGGCAGCTCCCTGCCGATTCTTGTTCATGCCCGGGTAGGACCACGCGGCCGGGAATGCACACCATCGGCACATTCCACGTTCCCCAGGATGGGCGGAGCACTATAGCGGCCCGGGTCGATTGTCAAATGGAAGGGAGGGCTTTCGACATAGGAGCTCCCAGGGAAACGTCTCGAGGCGCGCGGCATGAGCCGCCAAGCTTTCCTTATAATCCCCAAGTGGAACCCTCGGGCGATCCCTTGCGTGCGGTCAGCGCACTGATCACCCCGTGCAGGGTGCGAACTTCCTGCGCGGTCATGTCTGCGCGTGCGAACAGCGCGCGGAGGTTTCTCCTGATGGTGGGTGCGAGGTTGGGCGGGAACAGGAACCCCGCCCGTTCCAGCTCGTGTTCGAGCCGGGCCATGAAATATTCGCGCTCCGCGTGTGTCGCCGGAGGTGATGTACCCCATGACGACGCGACCTCGGGCTCGTGTCCGGCCTGGAACCACTCGTACCCGACCAGGAGGACAGCCTGCGCGAGATTGAGCGACGAGAACGCGGGGTTGAGCGGCACGTTGATCACCGCGTCGGCCCGGGCGACGTCGTCGTTGACCAGCCCGGCCCGCTCCGGGCCGAACAGAATGCCGGCGCGGCCGCCCGCCGCGAGGCGCGCGCGCATGCGCCCGGCCGCCTGGCGCGGGGTGAGGACGATCTTTGCCATGTCACGCTGTCGGGCCGTGGTGGCGAGAACCAGGTCGAGCCCGGCCACGGCCTGCCCGGTGGTTTCATGCACCGCGACCCGCCGCAATACCTCCTCCGCCCCGGATGCCATCGCCGTGGCCCGCGGATTGGGCCAGCCGTCGCGGGGGCGAACCAGGCGCATCCGGCTGAGCCCGCAGTTCAGCATCGCGCGGGCAGCGGCGCCGATGTTGTCGCCGAGCTGCGGTTCGACGAGGATGATCTCCGGTCCGGGTCCGGCTTCAGCTCGCAGGCTCTGGTTGGTTCCGGCCATGGGTCGGGTCGGCTCCTCGGGTGCATGCGGCGTCATCATGTGAAGCCCGCCCGGGCATGGCAACCGCCCGGCGAGAGAGACTTGCCGCACGGGCCCGATTCGTGGCGAGATCATGGCCCGACGCTGACCGGAAGGAAACGGACATGGCGATCACCGTGACCGAGGAGACGGTCGAGCAGTACCACCGCGACGGCGTCGTCCTCCTGCGCGGCCTGTTCGAACCGTGGATCGAGGGGGTGCGTTCGGCGATCGAGGAGAACAAGGCCGCGCCCAGCTGGCGCGAACGGACTTACCGGCCGGGAGACGGTCGGTCGCCGTTCTTCCAGGACTACTGCGTGTGGAACCGGTTCGACGGCTACCGTGCACTGGTTGTCGCGTCACCGATGGCCAGGATTGCGGCCCGCCTCATGAGATCGAGCACGGCACGGGTGTTCCACGATCACGTGCTGGTCAAGGAACCGGGCAACTCCACCGAGACCCCGTGGCACCACGACCTGCCCTACTACCTGGTCGACAGTCCCTGCACGGTCAGTTTCTGGGTCCCCGCCGATCCGGTGCCGCGGGACCGCGGGATCGAATACGTGGCCGGATCGCACCGCTGGGGCAGGAGTTTCCGGCCAACCCGGTTCGATGGCACCCCGCTCTATGCCGACGACCCGTCCGACCCGGTGCCGGACCTTGACGCCAATCGGGACGCCCTTGAGATCAGGAGCTGGGACGTCGAGCCGGGAGACGCGATCGCGTTTGACTTCTCCACGCTCCACCGTGCGGCCGCCAATCACTCCGAACTGCGGCGCCGCGTAACTTCGGTCAGATGGGTGGGCGACGGGGCGCTCTTCGTCGAACGGGCCGGCACCACCTCGCCGTCGTTCCCGGATCTTGTCTACCGCGACGGCGACCCGTTCGAGGGCGACGAGTTCCCGCAACTGTGGCCGCCTCCGGGCTGACCGTGCACCGCGCAAATGCTTCCCTGCCCGCCCCGTGCTGTACAGGCCGCGCGGCGCGGTGGTATAGCTGGCCTGGACACTCCTGATGGCCGGTCGGAAGCGCGATGGGACTGTTCGACTTCATTGGCGCGTTTCTGCGCAGGCACATCACCCGGAACCGGGCCGAGATCGGCATGGGCATCTCAGGGCTCGGGGCGCTTGTCACCCCCCTGCTGCTGTGGATCTCCTGGTCGCCGGATGCGCTGAAGATGGTGCTGATCTTCGGTTTCGGCTGTTTTCTGCTTGCAACCTGGTTCGCCCAGTACGCCGCGCCGGAGACTGTCGATCCCGACGAGGAGCGCTTGCCCCGGCCAGGTGAAGTGCCACTGCCCGGCACCCGGGACGGCAAGCCCGACACCTGGCGTGACGTCACCTAGGGTCCGCTGACACCCGTCGCTTCCACCCTCAGCCGGGCGCGACCGGCGCTGGAGACGGTTCCCGGCGCTGCATCGAAACACTCGAACCTCGCTGCCGGAATCAGGTCGGCTCACGCTTGCAGGAGCGGTTCAAGACGGAAATACTCCGGGACATTCCCTACCCCCGAATGGCAGGTATCCAGATGAGCGCAACAGCCGAGCAGCTTGCGAACTCCTACGAACGAGACGGTTTCGCCTTCCCGCTTGACGTCATGAGCGCGGACGAGGCAGGCACCGTGCGCGCGGACCTCGAGGCGGCGGAAGCGGAACTCGCCGATGACCCGAGCCGGCTTTCGATGCTCCGTTCCTACCCGGACCGGCTGCTGCCGTCGTTTGACGCCATGGTTCGCAAGCCGCATGTCGTCGATGCCGTCTCCCGTCTCCTGGGCCCCGACCTGATGGTGTGGAGCAGCGGGCTCTTCATCAAGGATGCGAATTCGACCAACATCGTCACCTGGCACCAGGATCTTACGTACTGGGGTCTGGACGACGCCGACGAGCTCACGGTGTGGGTCGCGCTCTCGCCGGCCACCGTGGAGAGCGGCTGCATGCGGTTTGTCCCCGGCAGTCACCGCCACCGGCAGGTGGCGCACACCGACACCTTCGACGCGAACAACCTGCTGTCCCGCGGCCAGGAGGTGGCGGTCGAGGTCGACGAGAGCGACGCCGTCGACATCGTCCTGCGGCCGGGGCAGGCATCCATGCACCACGGCCACCTGTTCCATTCCTCCGGCCCGAACCGGACCGGGAACCGGCGCATCGGCGCGGCCGTCCGCTACATCCGGCCATCAATGAAACAGCAGACCGGGGACCGCTCGCTTGTCGCACTGGTTGCGGGCACGGACGATTTCGGGCATTTCACCGTCGCGGGATCACCCCGTGGCCGGCTCGCGGACGAGGATTTCGACCTGTGCCGGCAAGACACCGAGATCAAGCGCCGGGTTCTTTACGCGGGAGCCGAGGCCAGGAAGGGTCAGAGGTACTGACCGCCGGACGGGAGATGACCGGAACATGAGCAAGGTCTATGCGGATGCGCGGTCAGCGCTGGATGGTCTGCTGCGGGACGGGATGAGTATCGCAGCGGGAGGATTCGGCCTTTCGGGCATTCCCGAGAACCTGATCCAGGCGATCCGCGAGTCGGGTGTGAAGAACCTTGTCATCGCCTCGAACAATGCCGGCGTCGACGACTTCGGCCTCGGCCTCCTGCTGCAGGAGCGGCAGGTGGCGAAGATGATCTCGTCCTATGTGGGCGAGAACGACCTGTTCATGCAGCAGTTTCTCGCCGGTGAACTCGAGATCGAGTTCAATCCCCAGGGTACGCTCGCCGAACGGCTCCGCGCCGGAGGAGCCGGCATCCCGGGCTTCTACACCGCGACCGGGGTCGGAACGCTGATTGCCGAAGGCAAGGAGCACAAGGAATTCGACGGCAGGACCTACATCCTCGAGCGCGGCCTCAGGATGGACCTCGGTATCGTCAAGGCGTGGAAGGGTGATGCCGAGGGCAACCTGACCTACCGGAAGACCGCGATGAACTTCAATCCCGAATGTGCCACCGCCGGAACCGTGACCGTTGCCGAGGTGGAGGAACTGGTTCCGGTCGGAACACTCGACAAGATGGCGATCCACACTCCGGGTGTCTATGTCCAGCGCCTCTTCCAGGGCAGCCACGAGAAGCGGATCGAGAACAGGACCACGCGCGCGGCCTGACACGCGCGCCGTCGCACGGAGGAACGCACCCATGCCCTGGGACAGGAACCAGATGGCCGAACGGGCCGCAGCTGAACTGCAGGACGGGTTCTACGTCAATCTCGGGATCGGTATCCCGACACTGGTCTCGAACTACGTGCCGGCCAACTACAACATCACCCTGCAGTCCGAGAACGGCATGCTGGGAATGGGCCCGTTTCCGACCGAGGACGAGGTCGATCCCGACCTGATCAATGCCGGCAAGCAGACCGTGACCGAACTGTCAAAGACGAGCTATTTTTCGTCTTCGGACAGTTTCGCCATGATCCGCGGCGGGCATATCGACATCTCGATACTCGGGGCCATGGAGGTGTCCGAGACCGGCGACCTCGCCAACTGGATGATCCCGGGCCGCCTGGTCAAGGGCATGGGCGGTGCGATGGACCTGGTGGCCGGTGTGAAACGGATCGTGGTGATCATGGACCATGCCAACAGGAAGGGTGAGTCGAAGCTGCTCCGTGAGTGCTCCCTGCCGCTCACCGGCAAGGGAGTGGTGGACCGCGTCATCACCAATCTCGGTGTGTTCGATGTCGTCGAAGGCGGCATCAGGGTGCTCGAACGGGCGCCCGATGTCAGCCTGGCCGATATCGAGGCGGTCACCGAGGCGACACTCGTCGACTGACCCGAAAGCGAGGCGACCGATGAGCGACAACCGGCTGGTCTTCGCGATCCTGCCCCCGTTTACAGACAATGTTCCCGCGCTCGCGGACCGGCTGCGCGAGGACGTGCCCGGGCTCGAGGTTGCCTGCGCCGGAACCGAGGCCGACGTTCCCGCCATGCTGGAACGCGCTGACGCGGCACTCGGCTGGATCCCGCCCGGTGCGGTGCGCGCGGCGAAACGCATTCGCTGGCTGCAATGCCCGTTCGCCGCGCCCTTTGCCGGCTACTATCACCAGGAGCTGATCGACCACCCGGTGGTCATCACCAACCTGCGTGGCATCTATTCCGACCATATCGCCCACCACATCCTCATGTTCATGCTCGCGCTCTCGCGCGGCCTGCCCTACTGGATGGATGCCCAGAGAACAGGACGGTGGACGAGGGATGCGCGCAAGCGCGGGTACCGCAACATCGTGAACTCGACCGTGCTGATCCACGGCGTCGGCGGCATCGGAGCCGAGACCGCACGGCTGTGCGCGGCCATGGGCGCGCGGATCATAGGCATCGACGCGAGGCGCGAACATGACTGTCCGGGCGAGATCCATCCACCGTCGCATCTCGACGCGGTTCTGCCCGACGCCGACTTCGTCGTCACCACGGTTCCGCACACACCCGAAACCGAGCTCATGTGGAACGCGGAGCGCTTCGCGCGCATGAAGCCCGAGGCGTATTTCATCAACATCGGCCGGGGCATGACCACCAGCCTCGATGACCTGGTCGCCGCGCTTGCCAACGGGACCATTGCCGGTGCCGGCCTTGACGTGTTCGAGATCGAACCCCTGCCCGACGGTCACCCGCTCTGGTCGATGGAGAACGTTATCCTGACACCGCACATCGCGGTCGCCGACGCGGAGGACCTCGCCGAGCGGCGCTACCGGACCCTGGTCGCAAACGCGCGCCGGTTCGTTGCCGGCGAGCCGCTCGACAGCTTCGAGAATGTCGTCGACAAGGCTGCCTGGTACTGACATCGGCCAACAGGCGCGATGCGGTCCATCCACCCGGGCACCGGCGGTGTCTGTCTGCACCGGGTGCGCGCGATCATCTGTCAACGAGACCCGGTTTCGACACTCCCGCGATCGGTGCCGGCTGTAGCACGAACATCACTCACAAGGGTCTGCGCCGACAACATGCATGGCTTCGGCAGTCGCCTCGAACACGGTATCAACGTCCGTGTTGGCGGACGGAGCACGACGACGGAAGCCGGAGCGTACCCCACCCCTCTTCCGCTCTGGTCGGGTACTGCACCTGCCCGTCAGTTGCCGCGGCCCAGGCCGTCGGCCGGCTGCCGAGGTGTGCCTCCCGGGGCGAGGACACCGCCGGTCAGGACGGCACGATCAGGGCATCCACGCCGGCGACACCCTGTCCTTCGGGCAGTACGATGCACGGGTTGATGTCGATGCTCGAGAACCGGCCGGCATTGGCAGCGGCAAACACCGACAGGTTGACCAGGGCGCGGGCCAGGGCATCGATGTCGCACGCAGGCTGGCCACGCACCCCCTCGAGCATCCTGATGCCACGAATCTCGCGGATCATGCGATGGGCCTCGTCAATCCCGAAGGGGGCGATCCGGAAGGTCACGTCGCCCAGCACTTCGACGAACACGCCGCCGAGGCCGAACATCACCGCCGGTCCGAACACCGGGTCGCTGATCACGCCGAGCACGGTCTCCACCCCGCCGGTGACCATCTCCGACAGAATGACGCCCGTGATCCGCGCATCCGGATAGTGGTGGCGCGCAGCAGCCATGATCTCGGAATGAGCCTGCGCCGCCTCCGCCGCCGAGTTCACGTCGAGCCTGACAGCGCCGATTTCGGTCTTGTGCAGGATATCCGGCGAGACAATCTTCATCGCTACCGGCCCGCCGATCGCGCTCCATGCCTCCGCAGCCTCCCCGGGAGTGGTTGCAAGCCTGCTCGCGGCCATCGGCACTCCGGCCGAGGCAAGGATGCGGCGGGCCTCGTCCTCGTCCACGGTGCGGTCGGGAACTCCCATGGCGGCCGGCGGAAGCGACGGCGGCGCGGCTCCGGCGCCACGTTCGAATGAGGTTCCGAAATGCGCCATTGCCGCGGCTGCCCGGACCGCACGCGCCGGATCCTCGAGGATGGTGTAGCCGGCTTCCTCGTAGGCACGAACCACATCGTCCGGTGCCACGATCGAGAGCACCATCGGTGCATGGGCATACTTCTCACGGATGTCCCGAAGAGTCTCGATCAGCTTTTCGGAGATCATCCGCGAACCGGCAACCACGGTGAAAAACGCCACCACGGCATCGTAGCCGCCCTCGTCCATCATGCTGCGCATGAACTTGCCGATCAGGCTCATGTCATTCAGTGCCTGGGCCGTGATATCGACCGGGTTGCGCACCCCGGCGAACGGGATCAGTTCCTTCAGGTACGCCTGCTGGTCAGCCGGCATCGGAGCAACATCAAGCCCGCATGCCTCGGCCGTGTCGGCCATCTGAACGCCGGCGCCGCCGGAGATGGTCATGATCCCGAGCTTGTTGCCGCGCGGCATCGCACCGGACTGGCAGGCAAGCGCAATGTCGAGCAGTTCCTCGATCGAGTCGACCCGGCAGACACCGTACTGGCGGAACAGCGCATCGTAGACAGCATCTGCGCCGGCGAGCGAGGCGGTATGCGATGCCGCGGCCTCCGCACCGGCCCCGCTGCGCCCCACTTTCTGGAAGATCACCGGCTTGTTGGCGGCGTAGGCCCTCTCGAGCGCGTCACGAAGCCCCGGCCCGTTGCGCACACCCTCGGCGTAGACCGCGATCACACCGACGTCGGGTGCGTCGGCGTACCACGCGATGCACTCGGAAATCTCGATGTCGGATTCATTGCCTGTGGTGACCCAGTAGGTGCACCGCACGCCGCGCTTGGCCGCCACCGTGTAGAGATGGCTTCCGAAGGCGCCGGACTGGCTCGCGATCGCGATCGGCCCGGGCTGAACCGGGTACTGTTCGACACTGGTGGAAAACGTCGCCAGCCAGTCGGTGCGGGCATTGAATGCGCCAAGGCAGTTCGGTCCCAGCAGCCTGATTCCGGTCCGCGCCGATATCGCGGTGAGCTCCGCCTGCCACGCGGCTCCCTGTTCATCCTGCTCGGCAAATCCGGAACTGAAGATCACCGCGGCACCCACTCCCTTCTCCGCGCACTCGGTAATGGTCTGGACCACGGAGTGGGCGGGAACCGCGACGATCACCGCGTCGACCTCGCCGGGCACCTCGAGAATCGACGGATAGGCCGTCACTCCCTGCACGGTGCTCCGGTTCGCATTGACCGCGTGGACTTCACCCTCGAACCGGCCGTTGAGCAGATAGTGGAGCGGACGTCCACCAATTCGCGCCGGGTTGTCGGAGGCCCCGATGACGGCGACCGAACGGGGATCCAGCAGCCGGGTCAGCGGACGTCTGGCAATGGGGGCGTGCGTGGTCATGGGACCGATCACTCTCCGGAATGGGTTGGGACCTATAGCGTGGCGATTGGCGCCGGCGGGCTTCCCACGGCTCCCGGCAGACGCAACGGCGGCGCGGTCAACAGGAACCGGTGGCGTCCGAGTTCCGCCAGGCGGTCACGCAGACCGGTCAGGTAGAACATCTCTCCGATGTGGATACCGAGCTTGAAGATGCACAGTTCGTGCAACGGCAGCATGGCGAGAGGCGCGTCGCCTGGCGGCAGCGGAACGGAGGTGTCCTCGATGCCGTAGTTGTCGCCGATCACCACCGCGACGCCGCTGTCGCGGATCCAGTCATGCAGTCGGGCATCCCGGCCGTCGAGACAGGCGCAGGTATGGTGCAGGCTGTATTCGTCGGGTGCGCGCCCCATGTCCAGCAGCCCCTGGGCAAAACCGGTGTGGAAACACACCATGTCGCCTTCTTCCACCTCGATCCCGTCTTCCTCCATGATCCGCATCAGTTCCTCGTAGCCAACCTGCACCCGGGCACTCCCGTGACGGCGCTCAAGGTCAACAAGAACCCCGCGGCCCTGCACGCAGGCCTCGGCCATGTTCTCGATCCCCAGTGCACGGGCCTGCGACCCCTCGAAACGGGTGAACTCGTCCCCGGGGCGGTCGGTCTCCGGTCCGACCACGTGTTCGCCGCCACGCCAGCCGTTGTAGTAGACGATCTCCGGTTCCCCGTCACCGTCGGCGTCGAACCATCCACCGACATGGCAGAGACTGTCCCACTGGGTCGAGTATTGCAGGCAGATCAGGGCGGCATCATCACACACCACGTCGGTCAGCCGCGGATCGGTGATATGAAGCGGCATGTTGAAGTTTGCCAGCCCGCCACGCTGGGTCGCAAACAGGCGCGGCGGAAACCGGCGCGGGTTGAGCAGGCGCCCGCCCGGATAGTCGAGCGGCAGCGACAGGCAGAACCGCTCCCCGGTCTCGACCTCGCGAACGGCGTTCAGAACCCGTTCCGGGGTGAGCAGGTTGAGACGGCCTCTCTGGTCATCCGGGCCGAATTCACCCCAGTTCGACCCTTCCGGCCTGTTGACCCACCGTCGCGCCATGACGTGACCCTTTCCTCCTGGCAATGATGCCGGATTGTCGGTATCCCCCGCGGGCCCGACAAGCACGATTTCTCCGGCCGCGACGGCCCGACCGACCGGCAGTGGGCGACCGGTCCGGTCAGTAGCCGATCGCGCACCCGTCCTTGCGCGGGTCCGATCCTCCGATCAGCACGCCCTCGGTCCGGTCAATCCAGACACACTGGCTGCCACCGAGCGGTGCCGCGACATGTTCGAGCACGTGGCCGCGCCGCTCGAGTTCGACATAGGTCTCCGGCGCGAAGGCGTTCTCGACCTGCAGGACACCGTTGATCGCAAGGCTGCGTGGCTCGTCCATCGCCTCCTGAATGTCCAGCCCACGGTCGAGTACATGGCTGAGCAGGCTCGCGTGGCCGACAGGCTGGTAATGGCCGCCCATGACCCCGAACGGCGCCACGGCCGCGTTGTCTTTCATGACCATGCCGGGAATGATGGTGTGCATCGGGCGCTTTCCGCCCTCGATCCGGTTGGCATGGTCATGGTCGACGCGGAATGAACTTCCCCTGTTCTGCAGCATCACGCCGGACCTTTCCGCCATGATGCCGGATCCGAACCCGGCGAAAAGCGAGTTGATGAACGAGATGGCGTTGCCGTCGGCGTCGACGCAGCAGAGATAGGTCGTGTCCTCGTGATCGGGGAAATCCGTCTCCGCCATCTCCGTCGATCGGGCAGGGTCGATCAGGGCATCAAGCCGGGCCGCGTGTTCCCCGGACAGCAGCCAGTCGACCGGCACGGTGCAGAACCCGGGGTCGGTCACGTAGCGGTCACGCTGCCGGTAGGCCCGCTTGGCCGCCTCCGCCATCAGATGGACCCGGTCGACCTCCGACATGCCGCCCGGCTGGTGACGGGACAGGATGTTGAGCAGCATCAGGGCACAGATCCCCTGTCCGTTCGGAGGGCATTCATAGACTGTAAATCCGCGGTAGTCGGTCGAGATGGGGCTGACGTACTCGGGCTCGCAACCGGCGAAGTCATCCAGGGTGTGCAAGCCGCCGAGACCGCGCAGCCGCTCGACAATGTCGTCGGCAACCGGTCCGGTGTAGAACCCGTCCCTGCCCTGCTTCGCAATCCGCCGCAGGGTTGAGCCGAGCTCCGGCTGGCGGAAGATCGTCCCGACGCGGGGCGCGGACCCGTCGAGCGTCATCTTGCGCGAGGATACCGCATCGGCCATCAGCTTCGGTATCAGCCCGGCCCAGTCGGAACCGACCCGCTGCGCCACCGGATACCCGTTCTCGGCATAGTGGATGGCTGGCGCCAGCAGCTCATCGAGCCCCTTGCGGCCGTAATCGGCATTGAGCCGGCACCAGGCCGCGACTGCTCCCGGCACGGTGACGGCATGCGGGCTCTGGACCTCGATGGTCGAAACCCCGCGTTCGAGAAGTGCGTCCACGCTGGCGCCGGCCGGTGCGCGGCCCGACCCGTTGATGGTGACGGGCTGTGAAGCCCCGTCCGGTGCATAGAGCGCAAAGCAGTCACCCCCGATGCCGGTCATGGCGGGCTCGACCACGCACAGCGTCGCACAGGCGGCGATCGCCGCATCGACGGCATTGCCACCCGACTTGAGGATGTCGATCCCGACCTGGCTCGCCAGCGGGTGGCTGGTGGCAATCATCGCGTCCGGTGCCATGACCGGGGAACGGCCGGGCCGGTGCAGGTCGCGCATGTCGATCTCTCCGGATCAGCGGGCAGGTACCATGCGGCGGAACAGCCAGGCTGCTGCCGCGCCAGGCGTGACCGGAACCGTCCCGCCGATAGACGGTTCCAGGTTGTCCACGCTGATCACATCCTTGCCGGGCATGGCGAGCGCCATCGCGGAGACTAGCAGTACCGCGCGGATCAGCCACTGCAGAGCTATCAGTCGGATCAGATGTCCAGCCTCATGAAGGTAGCCCCGGAGCGCTGTCGACAGCAACATGCCCCGCGATTGCGCATCCGGACATGGTCAGGGCGTACGGCAATTCGACCCGGGTGGCCGGTCCCGGGTCGGGCGCGGGGAAGAAACACACGAACGGGACGAAGGTCGCGGGTCGTCCTGACTCCGGACTGGCACGAATCGGATTCGTCTGTGCAGGTACCGCTGCAAGAGGTGCCCCATGCGCCACGGGCGGGATCATGGGGGAGATCAAGGCCGCGGCAGTCGGGCTGCTGTCCGTGAGCGAAGGCACCAGCGTCAATGCCAAGATGCTGCGGGTGTCGGGCACCGTCACGACGACCCCCATGAAGGAACTGGAAACTGTGCCGGGCTGTGCGCCTGACCGGTTCTTCTGTCCGGCCTGGTCCCTGCGCGCTCACCACCATGCCTCCCGGATACGGCAGCGCCGCCGAAGGCTCGACCCCCATCACTCGCACAGCATGACTTCCGATCGGCTGTGTTTCCATCTCCTGTTGACCCGGTGACATCACCGCGGACGCCGGTCCCGCGAGCAGGCATGCTGTTTACAGGAGGCTCCTTTCCAGGCCGTGTGAACCGCGCCGTCCGCTGTCGCGACGGACCGTGACCGACTGCAGGTGCCGAGGTCGGTTGCACTGCGCAGAACAGGCACCGGCAAGCCGGAACCGGATCTCCCCCTTTCGGCTCGTCTCGCCTCAAATGCGCGTTGTCACATTCACGCATCCGGATGGTTCCCATCCGGTCCCGGCCCGACACTGTGGGGGCAGCGCCGGTATCGCGCGTCGACCGGTCCTCAAACCGCCGGCGCTGGACGCGACTGACATCAGACTGGTACGAGTTTCAAATGCCGACGACAGCGTCCCTGTGGTGGAGGCCCTGGCACACCGTGGCGGGTGCGACCATGTTCCACGTGGATCTCGCGCCGCATGCAGATCGCGAGGCGCGCGCGTTCTCTCTCCTTGACGATGAAGAGAAGGCCCGTTGGCACCGTTTTCTTGTACCCGGCGCCGGGCGGCGTTTCGTCCTCTGCCGGGCGGCACTCCGCATCAACCTTGCGGAACGACTGGGCTGCACCAACAGCCAGTTGTCATTCGAGTACGGTGAACACGGCAAACCTTACGCTCTCATCGACGGCCGGCGTGCGCGTACGGGGTTCAACGTCAGCCACTGTGGTCAGCACGGACTCCTCGTGTTCGCATCGAATGACAGGATTGGCATCGATGTGGCCGAGCGCACTCCCGGGCGCGACCTCGACGGCATCGGCAGCCTGGTCTACGGCCCGATGGAACGCCGCCTGCTGTCGCTCGCCTCCGGACAGCAGAAGGAACACCTCTTTTTCCGGCTCTGGAGCATGAAGGAGGCACTTATCAAGGCCCTTGGCTCCGGCTTTTCGCTGAACCCGTCCGGGTTCGAAGTGCCCGAGACAATGCTGCGGGGCGCCCGGTCGGGTGAATTTCGGTTCCCCCACGCTCCATCGGACAGTTGGCACCTCATCGACCTGGGTGAGCATCGGTTTGCCGCCGCGTTCGCCTACAGAACTTCGCATTGACGCCTTTCGCGTCACACGCAGGCCATTCCAGCCGAGCCGCCAGTCCTCCCATGTCAGGAAGTGCCAGCTGAAGGGCCTCCGGCAAAATCCCTGCCAGCACTTTTGCTGCAGACCCTGTCGTATGCACACCCTTCCCAACACGATACATGATCCCGTCAACCACAAGCGGGGCTGCACGAAATCGTGCCAGGTGTGTTCCCCTATCTATCGGTCCAGAACGCAAGAAACGGGTGTTTGACACAATCGAAAAAGGGTCGGATGAACCGGAACCGACGCAAGTGCGGATGCGCATACATGAACGGTAGCTCGAGTTCATCGACTTCCGACCGCCTTTTTTTGAATGGTCGCATAACCGCGGCAACCTCACCGAGCAGTTTGGAACTTCCATCCCCCAGGCATCAGCCGATCTCGCACGGTACCAAGAGATGGCGCCGCACAACCTGAGCTATGACCCGAGCTTGAAGCGCTATCTGGCTACGCAAGCATACCGGCCAATGTTCGAGGTCGAAGATGCAGGCCGGTATCTCGTACCCTCTTGTCTGACCCTCTTCATCACTTTTGGTGTTGATTTGTCCACAGGCGGCTGGTGTCGGGGCCTCTGTGGAAAACTTTCGGAATTTGACACGGTTTCCGGGGTGGTGATGCACTCTGGAGAGGCCTCCGTCCCCTCGCCGGGATGGAGGCATCAGGGGCAGGTCGGACCGATGGCGTCTCGGGTGATTGACCCGTGCGTGAGCGTGGTCGGCCTGCCCCTTATGTCCCTCGTGTCCTGAATGGATGCCTGGACATACCCGTATTGTTGCAAGACGAGGAGCGAGGGACATGACAATGGTAGTCGCCGGCATCGAGGTGCAGCAAGCAACACCTCGACGTTCATGTCGATGGTGTTGACCGCCGGTTCGAGAACACCGCATCGAACTGGAGGGGGCTCCACGGTTTCCTGCGCACGCACTCGGTCACCCGGGTGGTGACGGAGGCGGCGACCGGGCGCTATCACCGCAGCGTCCACCAGTCCCTGCATGAACGGGGCTACGAGGCCCTCGTGGTCAACCCGAGAAACACCCGGCACTTCGCCCTCGCGTTCGGCGAGTTGGCCAAGACGGACCGCATCGATGCTTGTATGAGGGCCCCCCGTGTCAAGCGGCGATGGCGGCGCGATCTACAGCATGTTCAGGTCTCCTCCGGAGGAGCGGTTCGGCATCTGGTCATGCCGGGTCGGAACGCGTTGGCACCGGTCGCGCCTTGAGCCGCGCACACAACTTGTATCCGGGCGGTCGCCGGCGGTATGGCCGGCCCGTCCCTCGATCCCGCTTGCTTGCGGGCGCCACGTTCCGGAGGCGGGACCCATCTGCGCAGTCGGCATTTTGCAGCCCTCCATCGATTCGGTCACGCGCCACCCGGCCCAGCGCCGGCCGCGTCCGGCCGGTTCCGGGAACTCGGAGTCAGGCGACGCGCGCGCCGATGGGCACCAGACCGGTGTCGGCATTGCGCCACAGGGCGATCAGGAGCTTGCAGGCCACGGCCACGATCATGACCCTGCGGATCCGTCCCCGGGCACCGGCGGTGCGGGCCTCGAACCACTGGCTGAGTGCACTGTCGGGTTGGAACCGGACCCAGCGCCAGGCCATCTGCACCAGCTGGGCGCGGATCCAGGCGGGCCCGTCGCGGCCGATCCCCTGATCACGCTGGACATCGCCGCTGGCCCACGGTGTCGGTGTCAGGCCGGCCCAGCTCGCGAGCTCGCGGCGGTTGCCGAACTGGCGGTAGAAGATCTCGTGCATCAGCAGGGTCGCGTCGTTGGTGCCGATCCCCTTGAGCCGGGCCAGCGCCGCGATCGACGCGTCGGCCCGGGCCCCGCTGCCCGCGCCCGTCGCCGCACGACGGCCTGCCTCGCAGTGCACGGCCTCCGCGCGGCGCACGGCCTGGTCGCGTTCGGCCTCGATCGCCTCGATCTGTCGCAGGACCAGCCCCAGCCCCAGCCGTTGGCGAGACGCTCGATCTCCTGGCCGGCCTGCGGCGGGAACGGCTCGCCACAGGCCGTGGTCACGGCCGCGAACGCCACATCGAAGTCGCGGGCACGCGGCTCCAGGCCGAACACCCCGTGCAGCTTGAGAAGTCCTTTGATGGCATTCGTCAGCGCCGTCCGCTCCTTCACCAGGCGCTGGCGCTCCCGGAGCAGACGCTTGCGATCCTCCTCTTCGACGCTCGGCACCCGCACCCGGCTCAGGACTGCCGCGTCGCCCCGGTCATACGCCAGCAGCGCACGCACCATCTTCGTCGCGTCGATCCGATCGGTCTTGCGTTGCTTCGCCTTGCGGTTCACCAGGAGACTCGCCGGGTCCAGCACCACCGTCTCCAGACCCATTTCCTGCTTCAGCCAGCGCGCCAGCCAGACCCCCTCGTAGCTCCGGCCTCGTAGCACACCCGCATCTCTCCCCCCCCCCGGCCCAGCGACTTCTCAGCCCGGGTGCGGTGCTGCTCGAGCAACCCCTTGAGGCTGGCCACGTCCGCCGCGGCCAGCGTGTACAGCCCGATCTTCTCGCCCAGCGGGCTCTTGAGCCCCACCGCCCAGCTCTTCCGGCTGATCTCGATGGCCACGCGTGGTCGTCTCGGCACCGGTCGGCGCCGCGGGTGCGATCCTTGCGGACATCGTCAATCTCCTCGTCAAATGGGAAAAGACGGCACCGTAGCGCCGACCCCCGAACGGGGCCTCATAGGATCTGCCATGCTGCAGCGATACGGTCAGGCCTTGACAGATCTGGCGCCGGTGGCGCCACAGGATGCCTGTATCGCTCAGCTCCAGGATCTGATGGTGACCCGCGACCGGCTGATCGACGGCAGAACCGCCCTGAAGCTGGTCAGCCAGAGCGTTATCACTCCCATGGCGGTGACACGGGCAAAGAGCGCTGTTGAGAGCCTCAAGGAACAGATCACCGGGATTGAAGAGGACATCAAGATCCTCATCGAAGGGTCCGATGATCATGCGCAGGCCTCTGCCATCCTGACATCCATCACCGGCGTCGGACCGATCACCGCCGCAGCCCTGATCGCCTGGATGCCGGAACTCGGCACGATCGGTAACCGGCAGGCTGCCGCTCTGCCCGGTGTTGCCCCGTACGCCCGCGACAGCGGGACATCCTCCGGAAACCGCCATGTCCGGGGGGCCGCAGACGACCGCGCGATGTTGTCTACATGGCTGCGTTGTCGGCAATCAACTGGAACCCAGACCTGCGCAGCTTCGCCGAACGGCTCCGCAATGCCGGCAAGGCCCACAAGGCGGGTGTCGTCGCGGTCATGCGCAAACTGATCGTCCTGGCCAATGTCCTGCTTGGCCAGCAGCGCTCCTGGACCCCACAACCGCCCGTCTCCGCAGCGGAAACGAACGCGTGATCACACTCAACGAGCTGCAGTCAATTGATCGAACCAGTCAAAGACACGCCGCGAGTGCGTGGCAACCGGAAGCGATCGAGGGCAACGACCCCGGGGATAACCTTGTGGAAAAACTGTGAATAAATCGCAAACCCGCCAACCACGCCCCCTTGACGCGAAACATGGATGCTCGTTGTGCGCGAGCTTATTGCGGACGGCGACCAATTCGTTCGCGATCGACCGTTCGGCGCGTCCGAGCACGGTCTTGAACGCGTCTGTCCAGAACCGGTCCATTGCGTTCAGCAGCGCGGCCTGGTCCCAGGCGATGCTGCCGTTGGGGTTGGCGTGCAGCCGGAGTTTTCGGCTACTCGAACCTGCCAGTGACCGGTCAGCGCGCTCTCCAGCCGCTTCTCCACAAACGGAACCAGCGCTTCCGGCAACACGTCCATGCCTTCGAACACGTACTGGCGGGTGCTCTTGGCCATACGCTACGTCTCCCTGCCTATCTGTCGGTTAGCCCTACCCGTTGCAGTTCAGGAATGAACGGGCGATCACTGACCTGCTCGCCGAGCGTAGAAATACTCGACAAGGGCTGACCGGCCCACGATATCGACGATCCGCACGTGCAGTTCCGTCCCTTCCGCATCGGTCAATTGCAGTTCCTCGCCCGGGATGAAGTGGACCGGCTGCTGCTTGCCTTCGTCGATCGCGATGTTCGACGCGTAGAGATACGTCCGGTCATGGGCATCGCGTATGGGATTGAGCCTGCCCTTCAATCCTGGAAGATGACCGGTCGCCTCCGCGAAAATGACGGACCCGCCTGCCGGCAGGGCCTCCAAATCGATCGCCAGCGCGCGTTCGCTGGGTTTCCAGTCCCGCTCTAGTTGCGCGGCATGTCCCGGCGCGGACGCGAACACGGTCATGGGCAGCTGGGTCGTGTGCAGATCGATTGCCGCTTCGCCCTGCTCGTCCGTGGTGGCTTGTTTCCATGTCTTGTTCGGAAATAGGAGCAGGAGATCGGCGCCCGGAAAGGACCGACCGTGGGAGCGCACGGAGATTACGGCACGAGCGGGACTCCGTTCTTGCGTCGCCGCGGGAATGACAAGAAGGACCTCTGAGTCGTCGACGATCTGGTACTTGGGATACTTCCCGCACAGTTCCCATGTCTCGCGTTGGATAATGAGCACACCGTCGCCGCGGCGCTCCATGTAGTAACGCCTGTCTTCGCCGCCACGGGTCCCTCCGACAGGCATGCGCGCCAATATAGAGGTCAGGGCTTCGTTTCGGGTGGATTGCCGCGAGGCCATGCTCTCCACCGTCAGGTTGTTTGGCAGGGAACCGGGCGATTGAATTTCCAGGCGATCGTCGAACATGGACAGGAAAATCTTGCTTCCTCTCATGGAATAGTCGCGATGGACAACTGCGTTGACCAAAGCTTCGAACAGGGCCTTTTCGCTGTACTGGGGCAGATCCGAACGAGCCGGATCCTTACGCGCCGCGACCTGCATGTTTCTGACGGCAAAGGCAACGGCGCCGGCGATCTGTTCGTTCAGCGGGCCGGTGATCTCCCGGGCGTCGATCTGGCCCGATGCACGGTCTCCGCCGCGGTATCTGGTGGCCGTGATGCAGGCGTTCGGGAGCCATCGTTCCGGATCTTGAGTGCACAACAGCACGCCGGCTACGGTGGCGCGAAGGACTCCGGCCTCATCGTCTTCAAGGAGCGCCAGCTTCCCGAGTGCCGCCTCCGGCTCGGCCGCACCCTCGGCGCTGAGCAACGGTTTCCAAAGGGCCTCGGCCAATGTACTGAAACCGGTCTCCGGCACCGGCTGCTTGTCGAACCACAAGAAGCGGGCCTGCGACCGCCGTTGTGCCAAGCGTAACCGCTCGTCGCCGGCCATTAGCCGCTTCGATGCGCCCACACGGATATAGCACCCGCCGGGACTCTCATGCA
>MKWU01000518.1_pt1 | contig 72915 bp, 61 predicted proteins | sample 809101 | NCBI WGS metagenome assembly MKWU01 (sample SAMN05860141, study PRJNA318959) | sponge metagenome | host: Aplysina aerophoba | place: Slovenia: Piran, Adriatic Sea, Gulf of Piran | collected 2013-05-07 | reverse complement strand
CGACCCCGTGCTGTCGCCGCCCGTGGCAACGGTGGTGGCGCCGGCAGCCAGCGCGGCAGCCGATCCGCCGGAGGAGCCGCCAGGGGAGATGCCATGGCGCCAGGGATTGTGGGTGACACCCCACAGGCGTGAATGGGTTGTATAGAGCCATCCGAACTCGGGCATCGTCGTGCGGGCAAAGAGGATGGCGCCGGCATCCAGAAGTCTCGCGATGTCGGGATCGGTGACCTCGTCGACGTGATCCCGGTAGATCATCGAACCCCTTGCCGACCTCCTGCCGGCGATGCGTGCGGAATCCTTGACCGCCAGGGGGATGCCGGTGAGCAGTCCGGGGGCCGCGCCACCGCCCATGAAGACCTTCTCGGCGTCCCTTGCCTTCCGGCGCGCCTCGTCGAAGTAACAATCGCCAAAGGGATTGATACTGTCGGATATGGCCTCGGCCCGATCAATCAGGGCGTCCAGCAGTTCCACCGGTGACAGTGTCCGTTCCCGAAAACACCGCGCCGCCTGCGAGGCAGACATGTAGTTGAGATCATTATCGTTCATCACTGTTCTCCCGTCTTCCACCAACACGCACCATCCGAAAGGGATTGCGCCGCAGCTTGACGCTGACCGGGCCAAGACGGCAAGGAAGGGACGCCCAGAGAAGAGTGCGACCCATGACACGTCCCAACCGCCCCGGATTCGCCTCCCGCGCCATCCACGCCGGTCAATCGCCCGACCCTTCGACAGGCGCCATCATGACACCGATCTATGCCACGTCGACCTATGTCCAGGAGAGCCCGGGTGTCCACAAGGGATATGAGTATTCAAGGTCCCAGAATCCGACACGCGGGGCCCTTGAGGCCTGCGTTGCCGATCTCGAGAATGGCAGCCGGGGTTTCGCCTTCGCCTCCGGACTCGCTGCCACATCGACAGTACTGGAACTTCTGGAGTCGGGGAGCCACGTGATTGCGGGGGACGACCTCTACGGCGGCACCCGCAGGCTCTTCACCGGAGTCCGCCAGGGAAGTGCCGGACTGTCGTTCAGTTTCGTCGACATGACCGACGAGGCGGCACTGCGTGCCGCCATGACCCGTGATACCCGGATGATCTGGGTGGAAACACCGACCAATCCCCTGCTGTCCGTGGTCGATCTTTCCCTGGTCAGCCACGTCGCCCGCGAAGCGGGGTGCATCGCGGTCTGCGACAACACCTTCGCCACGCCGTGGATCCAGCGGCCGCTCGAACACGGCTTCGATCTCGTTGTCCATTCCGTCACCAAGTACCTCAACGGCCATTCGGACATGGTCGGAGGTCTCGTGGTGGCCAGTGACGACAGCGGCCTCGTCGACCGGCTCGAATACCTGCAGAACGCTGTCGGGGGCATTCAGGGCCCCTTCGATGCCTTCCTTGCCCTGAGGGGGCTGAAGACCCTGCACCTCAGGATGGAACGTCACTCGGCCAACGCGCTCGCCATCGCCCGGTACCTCGAGGGGCATCCGCGAATCAGGCGCGTTTACTATCCCGGTCTGGCCACCCACCCGCAGCACCACCTTGCATCGACCCAGATGAACGCCTTCGGGGGCATGGTGTCGGCCGTTCTCGACACCGACCTCGCCGGGACCCGCAGGTTCCTCGAGGCGTGCCGTCTCTTTGCCCTTGCCGAGAGCCTGGGCGGTGTCGAGAGCCTGATCGAGCACCCCGCCATCATGACCCATGCCTCGGTCCCGGCTGACGTACGCGAGGGCCTCGGCATCTCCGACAGCCTGGTGCGCCTCTCGGTGGGCATCGAGGACGAGGCCGATCTCATCGCCGAACTCGACACCGCACTCGCCGCCATCGACGCCTGATCCCTGCGGCACGTCCCGGAGGTTCCGGCGCGTATTCGAGGTTCTGATCGACGTCATGCTGGCGGCCCGCAGGCCGAGCCTTCAACGAACCATGTCCGGTCCGCATCACGCTCCGGTCACACAGCCCGCCAACGCCGAAGCAACCGGGGGAATTCGGTCGTCACTGCCCGGCTGGCGGTGAACAGCGAGTGGTTGCGACAAGGCAGCTGAAGCGCCACGCGATCCAGGTTCCGATCAAGGCGGGCGGCACAAAGGCGCCGAAGAGCCAGAGTGCGGCTGTCCTGAACTCTCCGGGCTGCGACATTTTCTCGAACCCGAGCACGTTGGCGATGATACCGGTCAGCGCGGCGCCGATCGCAAAGGCGGTCTGCTGTGTGCTCGGCAGCATGGAACTCGCCCGGTCCCGATCGTCGCGGCCGGCGCTCGCGACCACGTGCTTGATGACGTAGCCCCAGATCATGCCGAATCCGGCGGTGCCGACGAAGGCGGATGTGACGACAGGCCACAACGGACCATAGGGAACAAACCACGCCTGCGCGATGAATCCAGCCGCCAGCAGGACACTGCCGAGCCGAATCAACCGGGTCTCGTATGCCGGCGCCAGTCCGGACAGGAAGAATGCGCCGGCGCCCCAGCCGAGCGATTCGGTCACCACGACGAGACCGGCCTCGAGCGGCGTCAGGTCATACAGCCGGATCAGCAGAATTGGGCCGTACACGCAGAACGACATCATGCACAGACCGAGCATGAAGGTCATCGCAATGCCGCAACCAACAGGATGGGCAAGGTTGGTCGCATGGTCTGGCAGCAGTCTGAAACGGCGGGACGCGACGGCGTCGCGCGCGGCGAACAACCAGATACTCATGCACCCCGCCATCAGGAGTACGGCCGAGGCGACGAACGAGTTGACGGCCCCCGCGAACGAAATCGCGAGAATGGCGCCGGCGACGAACAGCAGGCGCACGACCGGAAGTTGCCTTGCCTCCAGGGACGCATCGGATCTTGCCCGGGCGAGCATCGGATACAACAACGCTGCCAGCACCAGACCCTGCAAGGCGAACGACCAGAAAGCGAAGCGCCACAAGCCGGCGGTCGCGAATGCGCCACCGATGAGCGGTCCGCTCAGAGCGGAGGCCGTCCATGTCAGTGAAAGGCATGCGACGATCCTTGGCACGAGCCGATCCGGGAAGAAGCGGTTCTGGGCAATGAAGACCAACGCAACCAGCGCTCCGCCGCCGAGTCCCTGAACCGTGCGGCCCGCAAGCAGGACGGGCATCGCAGGCGCCGCGGCGCATGCCGCGCATCCGAACGTGTAGAGCAGGGCCGAAACCAGCATGGTACGGCGCAGTCCGGCACGCGCCACGAAGGCCCCCACCGCCGCTGCGGCCACGATCGAGCCCATCAGGTAAAGGGCGAACGCCCAACTGATGAGCCGCAGGCCACCGATGTCGTCGACAGCTTCCGGAAGTGTCGTTGCCGCCAGCAGAGTGTTGGCTGCATGCAGCCAGATCGCCAGGCACATCACGAGCAGCAGGGGCAGGTGTTCGCGCGCAGCCACCTCGCGCCAGCTGACGGACTGCGAGTCCGGGACTGGCTGTGCGTTCTCCTGCATGGAGGATCTCCCGTTGCGATGCACCCGGGAGCCATGCTAGAACTTCAAGTAAACTTGAAGTCAAGACCATGCAGACCACGCGTTGGCAGAAAACCAGCCTCACGATCGGCGACGTCGCCCGGCGCACCGGGATCGCCACGTCGGCGCTCCGCTTCTACGAGCAAAAGGCACTGATTGAGTCGCTCCGCACACCGGGCAATCAGCGACGCTACGCGCGTGACGTGATTCGCCGGGTGTCGTTCATCCGTGCCGCGCAACGGGTGGGCCTGACACTCGAGGAGATTCGCGGGATGCTCGATGACCTTCCCGCCGGCCGCGCTCCTAACCGCGAGGACTGGCAGGAGCTTGCGAGGCGATGGAGACCGTGGCTCGACGAACGGATCGCCGCCCTCGAACGCCTGCGGGACCAGCTTTCGTCATGCATCGGCTGCGGATGCCTGTCGCTCGACCGCTGCGCTCTCTACAACTCCGGTGACGCCGCCGGCAGCCTGGGGCCCGGCCCGCGTTTCCTTCTGGGGGATTCCCCCAAGGATCTCGAGGTCCGGAACTGACTGGAAGGGCATGATGGAGCCTGTGCCCTCAGGGAAAGAGCGGAAGGAACGAGCCTTCATCGCGCAGCGGTATCCTTCCTGGTGAAGCAGGACTTCGCTTTCGGGGCCGAGAACGGTCGTCAGGCGCGACTCGTTCTGTCGATTGACAAGCTGAGCGCTGTGCTCGGACTACACCGCTGCGAAGCCGTAGAGATCAGCAGGGTTGTCGACCAATATGCGGCGGCGCATCGCCGCGTCGCGGATCCAGTAGCCCAGCATGTCAAGCAGAGCACCATCGTTGGGCATCGGAACATTGATGCCTGGATGCGGCCAGTCAGTGGCCCAGAGGCACCGCTGCGGGTTGACTTCGAGCAGGGCGCGGACATGGGCGCCGACATCAGCATAAGGGGCCCGATCCTCGACCGTAACGCGGTAGGCGCCCGAGAGCTTGACCCAACAATGCCCCTCCCCCACGAGTCGGACCATGGCACGAAAACCCGGATCATCCGTGCGTCTGCCCGGTCGGAGATGACCGATGTGATCGAACACGACTGGCACACCGAGGCGACCGAAGCGCTCGGTACATTCCGGGTCGCGGGAGACGTCGATCATCACCTCGATGTGCCAGCCCATGCCCTTGATACGCTCCGCAAGACGTTCAGCGTCCGCGATTCCGATACCGCCGTTCATCAGCATGTTGAAGCGAATGCCGCAGGCACCGCGGGCATGCAGGCGCTGAAGCTCGGCGTCGCTCACGTCGCCATCGACCGCCACGATGGCCCGGGCTTCAAGCGACAGGGCCAGCAGAGCATCGAGCGTGCAGGCGTTGTCAACACCGTAAACGCTGGGCTGGACGACCACCGTTCGCCGAATTTGCAGCACACGGGCCAGCGTCTCGTACGCTTCGACCGTTGCTTCCGGAGGAGTATAGCTGCGGTTCGGCACCATCGGATAGCGTGCGCGGGACCCGAAGATGTGCATGTGAGTGTCGCAGGCTCCCTCCGGCATCTTGACCCACGAAGGGCGTGGCGAAGGATCGGCTCCCTGACAAAGTGGAACGTTTCCCTCGTGCGCGTTCATGACGTGACCTCCCGCAACGTGTTTCTCTGGTCGCGTCAAAGCAAGTCAGGACGCCAGGGTCGCAATGCCCGATGGTTGCGGGCCCAATGCCGGATCATCAATCATGCATGGCGACCCTGGCGACCTGGCGAGCAGTCGCTGCCGGGCATGGGCGCCGGAGACAATGTCGGGAAAGCCGTCCCCGATGGAGCCGGCCATGGTGAGGCCCGCGACAATTCCGGTCTGCCTCAACGCCCGGTTCATCCAGTGCTCCGACACCAAACCCGACGGACGGGTCCGGCTCCGCAAAGACCACTTCACCGCCAGCGTGAGGATGGGACCCGCTGGCAGGCCCCATGGCCGTGGCCGTGCAACCGGTGTGTGTGTCAGCCCTTGCGTTCCCTGATGATGCGCAGCGCCTCCTTGAGATAGACGCGGAACAGTTCATGGTTCTCGCTCATCGGGAAATGCCCGATGTCCTCCATTTCAATATAGACGCCGCCCTTGATCTGGCGCGCGGTGTTCTCCGTTGCCTCGGGTGGCGTCAGGTAGTCGTATGTCCCCGTCATCATGATGACGGGGCACCGCCGTCCGTCGATGTTGACAAGCTCGTCGCGCAGGTCATGGTCGACCGAATAAAAGTAGAGATCGCCTTTGAAGGCTTCAGAGCCCTGAGTGTAGTAGTGCCAGGTGAGCCATCGGTCCAAGTCAGGGGACTGAGGGGCCATCAGATCCCACACTCCCGAGGCGCAGACCTGGGCCGCGTTGGCGTGTGGGTGGCGCCACCAGTCGAGAAAGAAGCCCGGCGCATAGTCGGCTGCCTCAACGGGAATCACCGCCTTGAAACGGTCGGGCCTCCTGAGTGCAAGCTGCAGCGCCACGTTGCCGCCGAAGGACGAACCCATGAAGATCGGGTCCTTGAGTTCGAGTGCGTCGCACAACGTGACGATAAAGTTGACGTAGTGGTCAGCAGTCAGGCGATATTCGTCCTTCCACCACTCCTTGTTGTGCGGCGGATCCGACTTGCCGTGACGCGGCAGGTCGTAGGCAATCACGTTGTAGTCCCGGGTGATCTCTTCGTCCTCCAGGAGGCCGCGCCATTGATGATTGTGAGCACCCGCCGTGTGCTGACAAATCAACGGCTGTCCGGTGCCGTTGTGCAGGTAAAAGACCTTGTACTCGTTGCCGTCGACTTCGATCGTGACGTAGCGGCCGGTGACCGGCGAATGCTTGATCATGGTTGTTGCCCCCGACTTGGCGTTCGTGTTTCGTGGCGTAGCGGTGAACGGCCTAGACCGGGACACCGGACTGGCGCAGCAACTCGAACTGCACGGTGAAGTTCCTCAGGTTCTGCATCAGCACCAGCAGATTGCCCTCGAGTCTGAGATCACGCTGGAAGCTTGCCGAAAAGATGCCGTGATACATTGGCTTGGGCATCGGCTGGGCAAACTCGCGCCAGGTCTCGGGACTGGCGCGCAAGGCGAAATCGTACGAATCCATTGGCGCCGGATCCGTGTTGATGGCCTTTACCTTTCCGTCGTGCATTTCGACGATGACCTTGCGTGCGCCCATGTCGAACATGAAGGTGCAGGTGTAGTACTTTCCCATGCACTGAATGGTCTCGTCGGCATTGGTGAGCTGCTTGTACTTGGCTGCCCAGCTGTTCACATCGATGCTCATGTCCCAATCCTCTTGAAGTCAGTGACGTTCCGCACACGTCGGTCGTCTAATTGTCGTCGTCCGATGGACTGCCCTCGTTGTCGTTACCGTCGTCGCTGACATCGCCACCCGGCTTGTCGTCCGCGTTGTCCTCGGGAGGTGCTTCAGCGAAGTTGCGGAAGGAGAGGCCACCCGCGCTGCCGAGGTGCTCCATCGGCAATCCCAGGTCCTTCATCAATCCGTCAACGAATGCCGCCTGAGTGCGGTACTTCATGGCAGAATTCACGATACGGTCGGTCATGCTGCCGCCGCCTGAGGCGGGGTCGCCGGAACCGGTTCCGCCGGAGCCAACGTCCGACGGACTGTTGACGCCGGGCACGCCGTCGACCTGCAGGATCTTGATGGAGTCGATGTTCTCCAGCGGCTTGACGCTCTCGCGCACGATGCCCTCGATATGCTCCAGCAGCTTCATGCGCAGGGCATGCTCGCGGTTGTCATCGGTTCGGATGTTCTCTGCCTCGTTGAGCGCCCGCCTGCCCGCGGCATCGATTTCGTAGCGCAGCTTTTGCGACAGTGTGACGAAACGGTCAGCCGCCGCCTTCTGCTCGGCTGCGTTGGTCTGCGCCGCGGCGATGGTGGTGAGCTGGAGCGCTTCGCTCTCGACCGCACGAGCAGCCTCGATGAGTTCGACGAGCTTGCGTCGCTCGGCCGCCTCCCGCTCACGCGCCGACGCGACCTTCTCCTCGGCTTCGACGGCCCGGGCGCGGGCCTGCTCGGTCTCGGCCTGGGCCTCAGCCTTGTCCTTCTCCTTGCGCGTGATAGCAATGGCGCGTTCCTGCTCCTCGAGCTGCAGAACCTTGCGGCGCAACACCTCCAGGCGATCGACTTCCTGATTGCGCGCGATGCGCTCGGACTCCACCGCCCTTTCCTGAAGAATGCGAGCGCGTTCAATAACCTCCAGCGCGGCAATGCGGGCGGTCTCCGCCTCCTGCTCGCCACTCGACTGACGCCTGGCAATCTCGGCCATCTGCGCCGCGCGCTGTCCGGCAATGGCCTCTTGCTGACCCAGTCTCGCGAACTCGATCTCCTTCTCGATCTCCAGGATCTCCACCTCAGCCTGGCGGTCCTTGGCGTGGATCGCGATCTGAGTGTCGCGCTCCACGTCATTGCGGTGCTTGCGCCGTGCCTCGATCTCCTCCGTCAGCGTCGTCTCACGCAAGGAGCGTTCCGCCTCCAGCGCCTTTTCGCGCTGAATGCGGGCAATCTCGACTTCCTCCTCGGCGCGAATCTCTGCCTCTTGCGCCTCGCGGTCTCGGGTAGCGCGTTCCATGGCGACCTGGGCTTTCTCCAGCGCCCGCTGCTTTGCGACCTCGCGTTCCTGTTCGAGCCGCGCGTATTCGCTCTTGCGGTCAATTTCGAGCGCCTCGATTTCGGCCTCGAGGTTCTTCGAGCGGATCGCAACCATCGTGTCCTGCTCGATGTCGTTTCTGGCCTTCTTGCGTGTTTCGATCTGTTCGGTGAGGCGGGTCAGACCTTCGGCGTCAAAGGCATTTGACGGATTGAACTGCTCGATGCTGGTCTGGTCGAGACCCGTGAGCGACACGGCCTCGATCTCCAGCCCGTTGCGCGCCACGCTTTCCTCGATGATTGCGCGGACATCCTTCATGTAGACGTCACGGTTTTCCTGGATGCCGTCCATGGTCATCCGGGCGGCGACGCTCGCGAGGGCATCAACGAAACGGCCCTGGACAACCTCCCTGACCTCATCGGCGCTCATCGAACGCCGTCCCAGCGTCTGCGCCGCCAGAGACACGGCCTGTGTGTCCGACCGCACGCGCACAGTGAACTCGGCCACCACGTCGATCCGCATCCGGTTCTTGGTAATGAGCGCTTTGTCACCGTCCCGCCTGACCTCCAGGCGCAACGTGTTCATGCCAACCAGCGTCACGTTATGGACGATGGGCAGTACAAGCGCACCACCGGTTATGACGACCCTCTCGCCACCCAGACCCGTGCGCACGAAGGCGACCTCCTTGGACGAGCGCCGGTACAGCCAGTACAGCAGATAGACGACGACCGCGATCAGGATGCCCGCAAGCAGGATCGCGGTGATGATGTCAGCTCCGGTCATGGCTCAACTCCCCTTCTGCGCACCACATCGCGGTTCGCGGGTCTTCTGTTTCCTTGTCCGCTCATGCGCCTGACAACGGCGAGCGATGCCCGTCCGCCTCCCTGTCGTTCGCCGCGACCTGCCAGACAATGAGGCCAAAGGCGAGTTTGTTGAGGAAATCGGCGAGGTTGTAGATCAGGTTGATCGCTTCATTGTCGACACCACCGCCGAGATACTCCATGAAGTAGCCTAGCGGATAAATCGCCCAGCCGATGGTGGCGATAAGGCGCATGGCGTTGAACGCGGTCTGGGCTTTCTGGTTGCCGCTGCTGGCATTGAGCCTTCCGGCCTCGCCAAGGTAGATTTCGCCCAGGATGTAGAGACCGCCGGCGAGCGCAACGAGGAAGCCCAGGGTAGGACTGACGAAGCCCGCCGAACCGAGATAACCCGCAGCCGTAAGCACTGCCGATGCCACCAGAAGGCGCCAGAACAGCGCCACTGGCACCTTCGTCACCGCACCCAACACCAGGTAGAAGGTCACCGCAAGAAGCGGCACCGTCAGCTGCCAATCGGCGAAACGGTAGACCGTCGGCACGTCACCCGTTCCCGCCCAGACACCGGCCAGATTCACGTAGCTCAACGCCGAGACCAGCATGGCGACGCCGAGGGGGGTCAGCGCGGCCTGCCAGAGGCGCTCCACCAGGAAAAACGCTGCCGCACCGGCCATGGCGAGAGTCATGAGCCAGAATGACATGCCGACAATGTCATTCGGTTGCAGCATCTCACTCATGGTGCAGCTCCTTGATCGAACGTCCTGATGTCATACCTGCGCCTCGTTCAGATCTGCGTTCGGATGTGCGGCGAACGGGCGTACATGGCGACCATCGGCAGGATCAGCAGGCCGAAAACAAACTGCTGGCCCTCGAAGGACAGGCCGATACCGACCAGGAAGGACGACAGCACCTGCAGGACGAGCACGCCGATCACGGTGAAGCCATAGCCGCCCCATCCGCCCAGAAGCGAGGTGCCACCAATCACCACAGCCGCAAGTGTCATGAAGAGGTAGGGATCGCCGACACCGATGAAGCCACCACCCGACCAGCCCAGCAGCAGGGCTCCCGTCATGGCCGCGATGCAACCCGATGCCCCGTAGACCGCAATCCAGTAGTTGCGCTCGGAGATCGAAAGTCGCCTGGCCGCTGTGCGGCTTCCACCCAGGGCATAGAGATTGCGCCCAAAGACCGTGTTGCGCATGGCGATGGTGAGCAGGATCGCCGCAGCGATCCAGATCACGATCACGGGTGGAAAGTCAAGCCCGAAGGTGCGTCCGTTCATCGCCGCGATATTGGTCAGCCACTCGGGCACCACGCCGAAGACGTTGCCCGAGTAGCGCGTACCGATGCTTGTCAGAATCTGTGTACCACCTGCGACAGCAAAGCCCACACCGAGCGTGACGATGAGTGCCTGGCCCTGCAGTCGGAAACTGAGGATGCCGTTGAGGACCCCGACGATGGCACCGAGGATCAGGATCGCGATCACCGCGAACCAGGACGGCAGGCCGAGCCCCAGAAGATAGAGCAACGCCACGTTTGCTGAGCCGATGACGAAGGGAATCGAGAGATCCAGCCCGCCCAGCAGGACCACCAGCGTCTGGCCGACGCACGCAAGCCCGAGGAAGGATGCAAAGACCAGCATCGACTTGATGTTGATCGCCGAGAAGAAGCCGTCGACGACAAGCGAGCCGACGATGAAAAGACCAAGCAGGACCGTGATACCGATAAAGGCAGACGAGTTCTCCGAGACCGTTCGATTGAGCAGGAAGGCGATGCCGATGAACACCGCCACCACGACAGATGCAATGATGTTGTTCCAGGTCCAGAAGTTCTCCACCGAGAAGGCGACAATCAGGAACAACCCGAGCAAGATTAGGAAACCGATGATGAGGTGCTTGTACTCGAGCGCGAGGAACCGCACGTAACGGCCGGTGCTTTGCTCGTGATGTGGCACCTCGGATGGCTCTTCCGAGGACCCCTGATTCTCCCGGCTCATGCTGTCGAGCGCCATGCCGTCGAGGTCGTAGACCCAGCGCACCGAGAAGTGATGCCAGGCCCACAGCACGATGGCAAAGGTGGCGATTGCCGAGAACAGAATGTACTGGGCCTCAATCTCCTCAACGATCCCGATAATCACACTGCCGCCGGCAACCAGGAGCGAGAACAGGAACCCGAGCCACTTGTAGAAGCGATGCTGTGTCGGCCTCATCCCACCCTCCTCGACGCCCGCAGGGCGCGCGGTGTCTTGAGACGCGGCATGGTTGCGTGCCTGTGACGGTAATCACGCAAGAAGTGGTATCCGAACTTGGTGGCTATCAACACGGCAAGTGCAGCGATCATGACTTTCCATAATGGCACACCTGCAACCATCAGCACCGCACTCGCGAAAATCGTTGCGCTAACCGAAACAAACAACGTGGTGTAGGAGTAGGAGCGAATGCCTGCGCCGAGCGGTACGTTCGACATGACGTGGCGACGCACGCCCGGGATGACCAGAAGGTAGAGGATCACGCCCGCGACAAGAAGCATTCCAACTGCAAGGAGAAAGCCATTCGACAGTGCGGCGGGCTCCAGAGGTTGGGGCACCGCCGCGGTCAACAGCGGCACAGGCCCCGTACCCAGGGGCGGAACATTGGCGAGGAACGTGCCGATCAGCGCCACGAGCGCGATCAACGTCACCATCACCATGGTGATGTCCCGGATGCGTTCCTGGAACCGGGGGAGCGTCACCAAGAAAAGCATGGCGCCCACGACCATCGCACCGAGCGCGCCAGCAAACAGCTTGCTTGCTCCAGCGCCATCCTGCAGCCAGTAGATCAACCCCGCGGCAATGATCAAGCCGACGACAGCCATGAAGAGAAGCGATTTCTCGCCAACCCTCTGCCGCTGAACCTGTGGCACCGTCGTGAAGATCAGGATGGTGCCGAGCACCAGGGTCCCGGCGCCCGCCAGTACCGCACCGAAAAGCGGTGACTCCTCGAAGGACAACACGTGCACTGCCGTGTCAGGTGGCCCCTCGGCGCCCAGGACGAATGGGGTCTGTACCTTCTCCATCGCCCAGTTGCCGACCATCGCCAAGGAGCGCTGCTCCGGTGCTCCTCCTTCATGGACCGCATAGCCCAACACGATCAATGAAACGACTCCAATCAAGGCGACGGTTGTGACATTTAGATGCCTGTAGAGCAGCCAGATGAGGAAAACCGCCGCGGCGATCACCACCGCCGCGATCACGATGGGCGTACCGGTGGGATCGGTGGGCGCGTCGACCTGAGCCGTCAGGGAGGTGCCGCTCAATGAGGTTCCACTGAGAGACGTGCCAGTCGACACACTCCCACTGAGAGACTGACCACTCAGCGAGGTCCCGGCGAGCGACGTTCCAACGGTCTCAAGCACGACGTCCTGAGCATAGAGCATCACCCCGGCAGCGGTGAGGCCGAGGAAAACGAACACGACATAGGGCGACACGTAGCGCATGGCGCGCTGGATCTGCGGGAGGAGAATCGTGAGCAGCAAGGCAACAACGAGGATCACGCCATAGGCAAGCTGAGTGACAAAGCTCTGCACCATGCCAAAGTTGAATGTCGCAAGCACATAGGTGATGAGATAGATGTTCAGCGCCCCCAACAGCGATCCGATGATACTGCCGCGTCCGCCGGCCAGGCTCGTCCCGCCCAGAACGAGCGCCGTCACCGCCATCAGCGTGTAGGTGCTGCCTTGCGTCGGATCTCCGGAACTGATCAACGACGTGAAACAGATGGCCGCAAGGCCGGCATAGACTCCCGCGACAACATGCGCGCCCAGCCGCACGACGACGATGTTGACGCCCGCCGTGTAGGCGGTTCTCTCGTCCGCGCCCATGATGCGCAGGTGGTTGAAGAAGGCGGTGCGCGTGAACAGGAACCAGGCGGCCGTCGCGACGACGAGGATCGCCAGAACGGGTGTCCAAATCGACTCACCCAGAGCCCAGGAACTCATCCACTGCGGCGCTACTCCGCCCGGTCGCGGCAGTATGACGAGGTTGAGTCCGGCGAGTGTCAGAAAGCCTGCCAGCGCCACGATGATGGGCTGAATCCGAACGAAACATATGATCAGCCCCACGATCAGTTGATAGGCCATGCCCACGGCAATCGCGTACAGGAAGACATCGACCACCGAGGTCACAACCCCAACCGCATGAAGCTGGATCATGGTGACGTTGATGAAACCGATGAGCGGACCGATCGAGAGATCAACGCCGCCACGGCCCGCCATCACGATAACCGTCAGCGCATAGGTTGCCAGGATCAGCGGCGCAGCGACAATGACAGCGCTGCCCAGGCCTGGACCCGTCACCAGGCTGGGGCTTCTGAGTACGGCAACCACGATCAGCACGAACAGCAGAATGATCGGCACCATGAGAAACGAATGGGCCGACGATGACGAACGTCTGACGTCGGTTTCGCTCATGATCGCCCTTTCCTCTGCCGCATCTCTTTCCCTTGGCCGGAAGATGGATGCTCAGTCAAATTCGACAATCTTGATGCCAGGCGGACCCGAAGCACTCTTGCGCCGCCTGGTCTTGCCGTCGTCATCGAACTCGACAACCTTGATGCTCTTTTCCGACGGGATACGAAAGCGCACGGACTCGCCCGCCGGCCTCGGCGCGCCCGCGCCATCGAACTCCCTGACTTTTATCTTCGGCCCGCCAGACGCCGTCGCCTCATCAGGGTTGTTCCCGGGGTCGTCGGCGAAGGCGACGATCTTGACCGGCCCCCTGTTCTCGACCGTCGCGCGTGGAGAAGCGGTCGGGCCCTGCCGTTCGACCGGCCTTCCCTCATCATCAAATTCCACGATCTTCATGCGCTTCGTCTCCATCGCTCCCGCCTTCAGCCGTCCGAATAGACTATCTTCATGCGCTTTTCCGAAAGTTGTCTGGTGTCCGGGGAACCCTGGCCGCGACGCCCCTGGCGTTCGGCGTCGAAGTCAATGATCCGGATTGCGCCTGGCTGAGGTCGCTCTTGCCTGCGCGGCGCTTCCCGCTCCGACTCCGGTGCGGGATTCCCAGACATGTCGGATGGCCCCGATGCCGCACCCGCGGCGAGCCGGGCGCCACGGCCGGAGGTCTGGCCGAACATGGCCTCAAGGAGGCGTGCCGGCTCAATGTCGTCGCCAGCGAATGCGTCGAAGATCTCGCCATGACGGAACACGATCACGCGCGCGCAAAGGCCGATGAATTCCTCAAGTTCGCTCGACATGAAGACGACGGATTCGCCTCGGGCGGCAAAGTCGCGCAGGTGGTCGTAAAGTTCGCGTTTTGCCTCGACGTCGATGCCGCGTGCCGGATCGTTGAGCACAAGGATTCTCGGGTTGAGAGCCATTGCGCGACCGATCAGCACCTTCTGCTGATTGCCTCCCGACAGCGACGTGACCTTGTCGGACGCCAAACCGATCTTGATGGACAGCTTCTGGCGCCAGTTCTCGAACACGCTGGCAAGAGATGACCAATCGATGATGTTGCCGAGGCGCGTCTTCAGTTCCTTGGGATAGAGCGCGATCGTGAGGTTCTCGAAAATCGAGAGGTTGGGGAAGATCCCCTCCCTCTTGCGGTCGCCCGAGACATAGACGACACGAAATTGATCGGCGTCCTCAAGCCCGTGAAGCTCGGCCAGACGACCGGAGCCCCTGCGCACCAGCGGTACGCCTTCGAGTGCGGGCTGGACGCCAGCGAGCACACGCACGAACTCATCCTGGCCCTGTCCGTCGAGGCCGGCGACGCCCACCACCTCGCCACGGTGGAGATCGAAGTCGATACCCTTGCTGCCCTCCCAAACCTTGAGTCCACGTACACTCATCACGGTGTCGTCGCGGGCCGGCAGCACGGACAGGGTGTCCTCGCTCTCGGTGGACTGGCTCCTTCCGGTCATCAGGCCCAGAAGATTCTGTTCGGTCACTTCTTCCTTGGCAAGAACCCCGACATCGCGGCCGTCACGCAGAACCGTCGCGCGGTCGGAAATGCGAATCAGCTCGGCAATGCGATGAGTCACGATGAGTACGGCGGTACCCTTGTCGCGCAGCTCGCGCATCTTTTCGAACAGCTTCTCGGTCGAATCGAAATCAAGGGCTGCAGAGGATTCGTCGAGGATCAGGACCCGGGGCTCCTGAATCAATGCACGGCCGATGGTGATCCACTGCTTGATCGACAGCGAAAGGCCACCAACGGGCTCGTCAGGATCGACATCGACCCCGCTGAGGTCACGCATCAAGGCCTCGCTTCGCTCATGCTTTTCGCGGAGCGACAGGGATTTGGACCAGAGGCCGTCGGCACCGACAAACAGATTGTCGAGCACCGTGAGGTGGTCAGCCACCAGGATCTCCTGGAAGACCGTCGCGATGCCGGCCAGACGAGCTTCGCGCGGGCTGCCGGGCGCATGTCCCAGAATCGATACCTGGCCGCTGTCAATGGGAAGGACGCCCGAAATGACCTTGGCCAAGGTCGACTTGCCGCAACCGTTGCCGCCCACGATGGCATGAATTTCGCCGCATCGCGCACTGAAGGAAACACCGTCGAGCGCACGCGTGACGCCGAACGTCTTGTGGACATTGGTAATGACAATGTCCGCACCAACGAAAGCCGGCGCCGCCGACACCTGGTCGGCGGCGCCCGGGAAACCCTGTTCGGGGCTCACGGTTTCTTCGGAAGGCATCAGCGATCCGGAGTCAAACGGCTTCAGTCGAAACCGGCCCGGTCAGGGCTGGTACTGGGTCGGATCTGCGGGACGCACGAAGAACTGGTCGAGATAGTCTTCGGCACCCCAGGCTGCGGGCCCGACCTCAAGCCACAGCTGGGAGTTCTCGTCGCAGTTCGCGTCGAGGACACCCTCGAGATCCGCATAGGTGAACTCGAAGGGATCCACGAGGATTGACTGGATCCTCGGGCCCTGGCCCTGAAGCGTCCGCATCATGATGTTCCAGATCAGCTCGAAATCGTCACCAGGAGGCCAGACCTGGAAGGTCGTGCTGATGTAGTCAGGATTCTTGCGCCAGTAGCAAAGGGCGCCGAGCTCGCCGCCAATCGCCACGGGAGCCATTTCCCGGCCCGACTGCTGCAAGGCCCGCAGCACGCCCATTTCCGCAGCCGACTGCACGACGATGCCGTCAAGCTGGCCGGGATTGGTGGCAAGCCACTTCTGAACCTCGCCCTGGGCAACCTGGTCCGTCCACATGCCCGCTATCTCGCCGACAATGTTGATGTCCGGATATGCCTCGAGACCGAGCAGGACACCACGGTGCTGCGAGTCCGAACCGGATGTGCCAGGAATGCCCTCGACCACGAGGATGTTCCCCTCACCGCCAACCTCCTGGGCCATCCATTCGCCGATCTCGAAGCCGGCCAACTGGTAGTTCACCGACGAGTTCACAGCATAGGGCGACGTCAGATAGCCGGTGAACGAGAAGGTCGGCACACCTCGTTCATAGGCATACTTCACCGTGGCATTGAGTGCTGTCGGATTCGAGCAGCAGACGATGATCGCGTCCACGCCCTGATCAACAAGCTGACGCATCTGCTGGATCTGCACCGAATCGTTCAGGTTGGACTGGGTGACAAAGACGTCGTCCACCAGGCCCAACTCCTGCCACTTGGGCAGAATGCTCTGGATCAGCCGATCCATCACGGCCGCACGCCAGGTGTTGCCGGCATAGGAACTGGCGTAGCCGATCGTCCAGGGCGGCTCGCTCGGCGACTTCCAGTCACGGTAGATACTTGCCTCGATCGGCTGGGCCGGATCAATCATCTCCGAGTTGTAGGTCCGGGCGACGATCTCTTCCGTCAACTCGTCGAGACCGTCCGCCAGCGCGGCACCCGTCCCGACACACAGACTGACGGCCACTGCGGCCGCGGCTCTCGTTAGCTGTCTCATTAGCTTAGCTCCCAATGTGTATGAACTGAACCTGGACCATTCAACCGCGCCTGCCCGTCTGTCATGAGGCACGAGACCCCGCAGAATCGGCAGGCGACAAGCCTTAGGCCCTGCTCGCCAAGAATTGAGCCTAGATTGGATACAATGGCAATGCAAACCTTTGCAACACGCTTCCAGGCGCCTTGCAAAGGTTTGCAGTGCGGAATACGCTCGAACAAATCTGATTCGTTTCGGCGAGTCGTGTTCCCAAGAATCCGCAGCGGAAGGGATGTTGACACGATGAGCAGGGTTACCGGGGAACGCTGATCGGGTCTGGGGGCGATGGACAACACTGGAAGACCGAAGTCCGCAGGCAGGACGGTAGCAGCACGTCACATCGCCGAGGAACTCGGTGTGTCGATCTCGACGGTCTCGCGAGCGTTCTCGCCCGACTCGCAGATCGCCCCGAACACGCGCGATCGAATCCTCGCACGCGCCAAGGCGATGGGATATCAGCCCAACCCTTTCGCCCGAAGCCTGATCACCCAGAGGACCCGCATCGTCAGCATCTTCATCTCGGACGTCTTCAACCCGTTCTTTCCGGAAGTCATGGCGATCCTGACCGGCGAACTGCAAAAGCACGGCCTGCGCGTCATGCTGTTCCACGTCCCCGAGGGAAAGACCACCGACGAGGTGCTGCCAGAGGGCATGCTGTATCAGCCCGAGTACATCATCCTCATGACCGCGACGGTCTCGTTCCAGCGCACCATGGCGACGATCGACACCGGAACCCACCTGATCTTTTTCAACCGCTATGTTCCTGAAACCGATACCTTTGCGATAACCTGCGACAACAAGCGGGGTGGCCGAGACATCGCCGAGTTCCTGATCGAGACTGGCCACCACAACATGGCATACATCGCTGGCACGCCCGACGCGACGACCTCGATCGACCGCGGCCACGGCTTCGTCGAGCGCTGCGCGGAGGCGGGCCTCACGATCGTCAGAGACAACCTTCCCGAGGTGTTCTCCTACGAGGACGGATATGCCGCGGCCTGCCGCCTGATTCGCGCCGTTCCCGATCTGGACGCAATTTTCTGCGCCAACGACATCGTCGCCTTCGGCACAGTTGATGCACTGCGTCACGGGATGAAGCGCGATGTGCCCCGCGACATCTCCGTCGTCGGTTTCGATGACGTTGCCATGGCTGGCTGGCCATCCCATGCGCTGACGACCTATCGTCATCCCATGAGGCGAATGGCGGCCGAGACCGTACGGTTGATCCGCGAAATCGACGACAATCCCGACATGGCACCCGTACACCGCTCGATTACGGGCGAGATGGTCCCGCGCAACACCCATCGCGACCGACGGGCGGGGGCGATGGTCCGGTGACTGACGGCAGCCTTTACGGGTCGAAGCTGCTCTGGCTTGGCCTGTTCGCCGTACTCTATTGGGGCTATTGCATCTTCTGGGGTGTCAGAGGCGCGCGTGAAGCAACGACTGCCAGCGCCTATTTTGTCGCCGGACGCAGTCTCAACACCTGGGTTTTCGTCATGGCGGCCACCGCGACTTCGTTCGCCGGGTGGCTCTTCATCGGCGGTCCGGCACTGGTCTTGCGCGACGGTCTTCAGGCAAGCTACATCGCCTTCGCTGCTGTTGTCGTCCCATTGACGGGGGTGATGTTCCTCAAGCGGCAGTGGCTACTCGGCAAGCGTTTCGGTTTCGTCACGCCGGGCGAGATGTTCGCGGCCTACTACGGCTCCGATATCATCCGTGTGTTCACTGTCATCGTCGCCCTGCTGTTCGCCGTCCCGTTTCTTGGCATGCTTTTTGGCTTTGCAGGGGACCTCGTCAACCTCGTGACCGGCGGCCTGCTTTCGCGCGACCTGGCAATGTGGACGCTGGCCGTGGTCCTGGTCATCTACGTGACGCTGGGCGGACTCAGGGCCGTGGCGTATGTCACGACGCTGCAAACCCTGCTGATCGCTGTCGGTGTCACCGCCCTGGGACTTGTGACGCTTGATCTTGCGGGCGGATTCGACCCGCTTAACAGGGCTTTGGCTGTGATCGCAGGCACACCGACAGGAACCTGGGGAACGACGCTGGGCTACGGCGGTGGCGACTTCAACGGGTTGTTCGCGACGCCCGGCGTGGTGCAATGGACCGATGGGCTCAACAAGGAGGTGCCCCAAGGGGGGCCCTGGACCGGTCTCATGGTGATGAGCTTCATGGTCGCCCTGATGGGTATCCAGGCATCGCCGGCGTTCTCCATGTGGGCCTTCGCCAGCCGGGACCCCGGCGCCTTCGCACCGCAGCAGGTCTGGGCGTCGGCCTGCGCGGCGGGTGTGCTCCTCTTCGTTTTCGTCACTCTGCAGGGCCTCGGCGGACTGTTGCTGGGCGCGAGTCCGGAGGTCAACGCCGCGGGCCTGGAACTCAAGCGGGTTCTTCCGCCACTTGGCAACGGCGAGGAGGGTCGCCTGGTCGCGAACCTGATCGGCCTTGTCGGCACCTCGGCTCCCTGGCTCCTCGGCATCGTGACCGTATGCATGATCGCTGCAATCAAGGCCGCGGGCGGCGCCTACATGACGAGTGCCGGCGCTCTCGTCACCCGTGACCTCTACATGCGCTTCTTCAATCCCCATGCCGACGACCGACTTCAGAAACGCTTCGCCCGGGTGGCGACCCTGCTGGCCACGGTCGCCGCGCTTCTCATGGCAACGCTTGAGCGCGACGGCATGGTCGTGCTCGGCGGGCTGGCCCTGGCGCTGGCCGTCCAGCTCTGGCCCGCGCTGCTGGGCGTCGCATGGGTCCGCTGGTTCACCCGGCAAGGCGTGGCGGCCGGCATTGTGGTGGGCTCCATTGTCGTTGTGCTGACCGATCCACTGGGCCAGGCGCTCACCCGCGGCACGCTGCCCTGGGGTCAGTGGCCCTGGACCATCCATGCGGCAGCCTGGGGCCTCGTCGCGAATTTTCTTGTCTGCATTCTTGGCTCGGTCCTGACACGCGATGATGAAGGGGCTGAGGGCCGCTACCGCATTCACCGCTTCCTGGCCGAGTACGCCGGCCTCTCCGCACGCAAGCGGCGCTTCGCCACCTTCGCCTGGATCGCGGCGATGATCTGGTTGTTCTTCGCGGTCGGGCCATGCATCGTCCTTGGCAATTATCTGTTTGGCGCACCGGACATGGGCTACGAGGGCTGGGATTTCAGGATGCCCTCGATCTGGGCCTGGCAGTTCCTGTGGTGGGGTTTGGGCGTTCTCCTGATATGGCTTCTCGCGTACAAGATGGAGCTCGCAACCTCGACGTCCAGGGAGGTTGTTGCGCTCACCGAGGACATTGCAGCAAGCGGTGGGATTCCCCGCGCCTCGGACGGGACGGACACTATGACGACAAGCGGAGGGCGCCATGGACCCGCGTGAGAGCAAGCTCGCCATGGAGCGCAACCAGGCCTGGTGGGAGACGCTGAAGGGGGCTCGCTCGACCGCAATCGCACGTTCGTCGGGTCGTTCGTCCACCGTCAAACTCTATGCCATGACCTGCGGCTGGCTCAGCGCCGATGTCTCATCGATGCTTGCACGCGAGTCAGGTCGGATCCGCTTTCCGGTCCCGGCCTACCTGATCCAGCACCCCAAAGGCCATGTTCTGTTCGACACTGGTCTGCATCCCGCGAGCGGACATGACCCACACGGCCGTGTCGGGGTTCTGGCGAATTTCTTCGATATCCATTTCCGTCCCGGCGAAGACATCGCCTCGCGCCTCAATCAGCTCGAGATCGACCCCAAGAAGATTGCGTACGTCGTGAACAGCCACCTGCATTTCGACCATTCCGGCGGCAACGAACTCATTCCCAACGCCAAGGTCATCATCCAGCAGAAGGAGTGGGAGGCGGGCCATACGCCTGAACTCATGGAAGCCAACGCCTACAACCTGCAGGACTACGACCATGGTCACCTGGTCCACCAGGTCCACGGTGAGCATGACGTCTTCGGCGATGGCTCTGTGGTGACGATCCCTACCTTCGGGCACACCCCCGGTCACCAGTCACTCCTGGTTCGCCTGGAAGCGGGTGATATCGTGCTTGCGGCGGACGCCTGCTACTTCCGTCGGACGCTCGAGGAACTTCACCTGCCAAAGCTGGTCCACGACCGCTCGCAGATGCTGGACTCGCTGCTGCTTCTGCGCCGCATGCGAGCCAGGGGCGCCCGCATATTCTACGGTCACGATCCTGATTTCTGGAAGGAGGTGCCCCAGGCGCCAATGGAGGTCCTCTGAGCATCCATCGGACGGCCAGTCCGCGCAGGAGACATCACTTGCTCAAGGACATGGCGGGCGTCCCGCGTATCCCGTCGAGATTGTGAACCCTGACAACACGCTGCCACGCGACAAAGATCCACCGGAGTGAAGTCCCGTCACGACAGGTCGGCACGCGCCTGCCAGCGACACAGGAAACCCGCGCCGATCCGACAATGAACGACTGGGCCATTCTGCAATCGATCCTGGTCATCCGGCCCGCGATGGGCTGCGTTCTGCCCGTAGGCCGTCGCTCCGGGGGGCGCGGAACGAGATCGATGGGACGGTGGGAGGGCTGATCGCGGCGTCATCCTGGCCGTTTCAAGGCCTGATCAACCGGCGTTGCGGAACGCGTCGAGAGCCTCGGTCTCGGCAGCACGGGTTCTGGCGATACCGCCGGCAGCCTGGGACCCGGTCCGCGCTACCTTCCGGGGGATTCCCCCCAAGGATCTCGAAGCCCGGAATTGACCGAAGGGGCATGATGGAGCCTGCGCCCTCAAGGAAGGGACGGAAGGAACGAGCCGTCGTCGCGCAGCGAACAACGGTTCCCGTCCGGGTCGACGAAGTCGCCGACGGTTCCCCAGGTTTCCCGTCTGATGGCGACGCGCACGCCGCGTGACTCCAGTAGACTGGCCGCAGCATCGACATCGCCCACGTTGAACCTCAGCTTGACCGGGCTTTGCTCGATGGATCGCCCGCCCGGCATCGCCCTGCCGCCGGTTTCGATCATCAGGTAGCTCCCGCCCATCCTCAGGCAGGTGAGCGTGGAGTGCTCGTCATCGAGCGAGAACAGTTCCGGCAGCTCCAGGATCCGGCGGTAGAAGTCGACACACGCTTCGTACTGCTCGGTGCATAAGATGACGCCACTTCGTTTCAGGTCCATCACGGGTTGCTCCTGATCGTCGCCTCTGCCAGTTGGTCCGAAATCCGGTGATGTCATGCCCGAGGCCGATGCATGCGACTTTCGTCGGACGCTCGAGGAAAGTCATCTGACAATACTGATCCACAACCGCTCGCAGATACCGGGCTCGCTGTTGTTTCAGCGCCGTATGCGAGCCAAGGGGCCCCGCATGTCTTGCGGTAACGATCCTGATTTCTGGAAGTAAGTGCCCCAAGTCCTCCAAGGCTCCATCGCAAGGCCAGACCGGACAGGAGACATCGCCTGCCCGAGATCTTGGAGGTCAGCTGTCAGCCCGAAATCCTTGCCACACTCGGGTGCCAAGGTGTTCCGGATGATGGCGGTGAAACCGCCGATGAGGGTGGAGAGGCTGTACACCGGATCACCGTCAGAGGATCTCTTCATTCCGACCTTGGCCCGGGCGCTCAACGACCCTTTGTCGGCGCCTACAGCATCCTCGTCGTCGAACAGCATGGGCTTCAGCTTCTGGCGCATGTGCCACTCCACGTACCAGGCGAGCATGCACATGAGGACGTGAGCGCGGACCCGGGGTTCGGCGCGGTGGTAGATGGGGCGGATCTTCAGATCCACGGTCTCAAGGCTGCGGAAGGCCCGTTCCACGGAGCTGAGCCGCTTGTAGGCGCGCACCGTGCCGGGACCATCGAGTTCGCTGGCCGGCAGACTGGTGCGGATCACACAGAGGCCGTCGAGACTGGCCTCGGTAGCGATGGAGGCGTCATCGCGCTCACGGGTGAAGACACCCTTGTCATCGATGGTCCTTGTGACGTGCTTCGCCATCTTGTGCCTGCCGATGACCTTGCCGACCCGTTCACCGATCTTCTCTCGACCCTTGAGACGGCGCGTCTCGCGCCGTGTTGCCGCAGGAATGGGTTCGAGCAGAGCCTGGGTGGCCTCGATCATCTCCTGTCGCTTGCGGACCAGCCCACTTGCCGTGGCAAGCTTCGAGGCAGACTCGAGGATGCGCGCCACGATCATGGCCATCACCTGGTCGCGTCCCGGTGACGACTTGGGATGGAGTTTCGGTTTCGGAGCCCGATCACGTTCGTCGATCACAAGCCCGACTCGACGAATGAGTTGCAGGTTCGCACCACAATAGTTGATCAGGGTATCGCCTTATTGCAAGTGCCTGATAATCAGTCTATGACTTGATTGAACACTACTTGAAAGCAGGCTGTCGCCTTATGAATACCGGCAAGAGAGCCATTCCGCGCCGTCGCCTGGATCAACGCTTCTCGTCCATGAAGCCGGAAACTCGCTACCGTCCTCCGCCGAAAGGCTGGGTCAGGGCTGTACGCGACGCCTTGGGCATGTCCGGCGCACAACTCGGCCGACGCATGGGCGTGACGGCCCAAAGCGTGGCCGACCTCGAGAAGTCCGAGGCCTCCGGAACCATTCAGCTGAAGACGCTTCGCAGGGTTGCTGAGGCGCTGGACTGCGTTGTCGTGTACGCCCTCTTACCCAGATCTTCACTGGAAGACATGGTTCAAGGACGAGCCCGCGAGATTGCGCGCAAGGAACTCGTCCGGATCGCGCATACGATGGACCTTGAGGCCCAGGGCCTGTCTCAGGAAAAGCGCGAAGAACAGATTGAGACCTTTATTCGCGATCACCTTCGAGAGCGTGATCTATGGGAGGATGCTTGAGCGAACTCTTCGACGAACCGGCCGATGCGACGCCTCTCGAACCGGACGAACGCGAGGGTCTGCTCCAGACCTGGATTACCTACCGCCGAGACCTGAACGAGGCAGAGCAAACGAACGTTGCTGCGGGCACGGTATGGGCCCGGCGCGTTCGCCGACGCGATCTGCTCACGGAGAAGTTCCTTCGGCAGCTTCACGAGCGCCTCTTCGGTGACGTCTGGGCCTGGGCCGGCGAGTTTCGCAGAACCGAACGAAACATCGGTATCGAGCCGGTGCGGATTCCCGTCGAACTCAGAACGGTACTCGACGACGCTCGTTACTGGATCGATCACGAAACATTCCCGCCCGACGAGATTGCCGTGCGTCTGCATCACCGGCTGGTCGCGATCCACCCGTTTCCCAACGGCAATGGTCGAACGACCCGCTTGATGGGAGATCTGGTGGTGGCGCGGCTCGGCCGCGAACCGTTTACGTGGGGCAGGCAGCACTTGACTGACGTCAGCGAAACGCGCACCAGATACAGTGCCTCCCTTCGGGCTGCGGACAACCACGACATCGGACCGTTGCTGGAGTTCGCGCGCTCTTGAGATCATTCCGCACAGTACGCGAGTGTGCCGGACTGAATGATCTTGGGCAATTGCGGATTCCGATCTGAACCCTGTCAACCCGCTGCCTTTCGACAAGTCATTGCCAGAGTTGAGCGCGACAGGTCAACTCTTGCCTGCCAGCGACACGGGAAACCTGCGCCGATCCGGCAATGAACGACTGGGCCGGCCTGCAGCCGCCACCTGACACTCGTCCCGTGATGCGCTGCGTTCTGCCCGGAGGCCTGGACCAAGACCAATGGAACGGCGAATTGCGGCGTGTTGCCGACGGCACATCGTGGCCGTGTCTGATCAACCGGCACTGCTGGCGGGTTGTGGCTGGTGCACGTCTTGCCATGCGGCGCTGCGGAATGCGGTGAGAGCCTCGGCCTCCTGTGCGCGGGCTCGGGCGATGGCTGCTTCCTTGATGTGACCGAAGCCACGAATTCCCGAGGGGACGTTGGCAAGATCCACGGCGGCGGCGTGATTTGCCGGCGTCAGTGCGCTGGCAACCTCGTTCATCCGCTCGATGTAGTCGGCGATCAGCTGGCGTTCCTGGCGTCGGTCCCGCTGCCAGCCAAAGGGGTCGAGAACAGTACCGCGCAGCCGCCGCATGGCCACGAGACAGCGAAACACCACGAGGATCCAGCTGCCGAAGGTCCGTTTCAACCGGTGGCCGGTCGCCGGATCGCGACGCGAGATCAGCGGCGGCGCCAGGTGGAACTGCAATCCCGGCTTGCCCTCGAAGGTGTCCTGCAGCCTCTTCTTGAATGTGCCGTCGACATAGAGCCGCGCCACCTCGTACTCGTCCTTGTAGGACATCAGCCTGAAGGCCTGGCGAGAGACGGCGTCGACAAGTCCGTCCCTGCCCGGTGTCAGCCTGCGCTCGGCGTCCGAGATCCGATGGACAAGGTCCAGATACCGTGCCGCCCAGGCTCGGTCCTGCCAGGATGCGAGGAAGGCGGCGTGGCGTTCCACGAGCGTCTGCCGATCGCGGGTGTCCGGTTCATCCCCGGACGGCACCAGGCTGCGGACCGCCTCCATGTCGTGAGCCGCATGCCGTCCCAGGAGTACGGCCTGCCTGTTGGTCCGGACGGCAACGCCATTGAGTTCGATGGCCCTGTCGATGGCGTGGTCCGGGAGCGGCAGAAGACCCTTTTGCAGGGCATAGCCGAGCATGAAGAGATTGGCAGCGATGCCGTCACCGAGAAGATTTCTGGCGAGGTGTGTGGCATCGACGACGTGGATCGCTGCGCTGCCAACAGCGTCCTCAAGCGCCTTCTCAAGGGCCCCAAGCGGATACTCGAGATCGGGGTCGAGGGCAAAGGCGCCGGTCATTGTCTTCTCGGCATTGACGACGGCCGTGGTCGTGCCTGGCGCCAGTTTGCGAAGAGTGTCCGGTGCCGCCGCCGTGACCATGTCGCAGGCCAGCAGCAGGCGGGCTCCGCCGTCGGTGATCCGCGGTGCGTGGAGCTCGCCGGGAGACCTGGCGATACGGATGTGACTGACCACGGCCCCCCCTTTCTGGGCCATGCCGATCATGTCGAGCACCGTGATACCCTTGCCTGCGATATGTGCCGCCATGCCGAGGAGTGCGCCGACCGTGACCACCCCGGTACCGCCAATGCCTGCCACCACGATGTCCCACGGCCGCTCGAGAGGCGCCATGGCCGGTTGCGGCAGGTGTCCCGACGCCAGGGAATGAAGCGCCTCCTTGCCGCTGCGGCGCGGCCGGACACCGGTGACGGTCACAAGAGCCGGGCAGAATCCCTTGATGCAGGACATGTCCATGTTGCAGGAAGACTGATCGATTTGTCGCTTGCGACCGGACGGTGCCTCCACCGGAACGATCGCCACGCAGTTCGACTGCAGACCGCAATCGCCGCACCCCTCACACACCTCCTCGTTGATGAGGACACGCTCTCCAGGATCCGGCAGGGTGCCGCGTTTGCGACGCCGGCGCTTCTCTGCGGCACAGGTCTGGTCGTAGATGAGTACGGTCAGTCCGGGTACCTTCGCCAGGGCGCGCTGGACCAGCTCCAGGTCGTCGCGATGATGCACCGTGCAGCCTTCTGGCCAGCGCGTCGCCGCCGGATACTTCGCCGGATCGTCGGTGACGACGCGAACCTCCCGTGCTCCTTCAGACGCCACCTGGCGAGCGATCCGTGGCGGGCTGACATCGATGTCAGCGCTCTGCCCGCCGGTCATCGCAACGGCATCGTTGCACAGGATCTTGTAGGTAATGTTGACGTTTGCCGCCGCGGCGGCGCGAATCGCCAGCAGACCCGAGTGGCTGTAGGTACCGTCACCCAGATTGACAAAGACATGGTCCGTGGCGACGAACGGAGCCTGGCCGATCCATGAGGCGCCCTCCGCACCCATGTGGGTGAAGGTCGCGGTATTTCTCTTCATGCCGAGCGCCAGGTAGTGGCAGCCGATACCGGCCAGGGCCCGGCTTCCCCGGGGCACCCTGGTCGACGTGTTGTGCGGGCAACCGGCGCAGAAGTAGGGCGTGCGCTCGAGGGGCGGCGCCTCCATGGCAGGGGCTGGCTGGTGGCGGGAACGGAACCGTCCGGTGAAGGTCGTGGAACCGGTGAGAGCGTCGAGACGGGGCGCGATGATGCGGGCGATCGTTGACGGATCGAGTTCGCCATCCGACGCCACGAGAGGTGCTCCTGCCGCATCACGCTTGCCGCTCACCTGCGGCCGGCGCGTCGCCGGCAGGTGATAGAGCGCCTCCTTGATCTGGGTTTCGATGAGAGCGCGTTTTTCCTCGATGACGAGAATGTCCTCGAGGCCCGTGGCGAACTCCGCGAGACCCTCTGTCTCCAGGGGCCACGTCATGCCCACCTTGTAGAGACGCAGTCCGACAGCCTCCAGGGCGGCGTCATCAAGTCCGAGATCGTCCAGGGTCTGGGCCAGATCAAGCCAGGATTTCCCCGCCGCCACGATGCCGAGGCGCGCCTCGTGGCTGCCTCCGACAATGCGGTCGAGACGATTCGCCCGGGCAAAGGCCCTGGCGGCGTCGAGCTTGTGGTTCTGCAGGCGCTCCTCCTGGCGCATCGGGTCATCGGGCCAGCGGATGTTGAGTCCCCCGGCCACCGGGTCGATGCAAGGGGGTGCATCGACGTGCCGGTCCGGCACGAGTTCGATCGATGAGGATGCATCGAGGTTGTCTGCTGTCGTCTTGAAGCCGATCCAGCATCCCGAATGGCGGGACATTTCGATGCCGATGATTCCGAAATCGAGAATTTCCGCCACGCCGGCCGGGTTGAGAACCGGAATTCCGGCCGCCACAAAGGCCTGTTCGCTCTGGTGCGGCAGTGTCGAGGACCGGCAGCCGTGATCGTCGCCGGCGATCAGCAGCACGCCGCCATGCTTCGCCGATCCGGCCAGATTGCCGTGTCTGAAGACATCCCCGGAACGGTCAACTCCCGGACCCTTGCCATACCAGTAGGCGAACACCCCGTCATGGCGTGCGTCATCGAACAGCTGGGCCTGCTGACTGCCCCAGATGGCAGTCGCCGCGAGATCCTCGTTGATGCCCGGCTGGAAGTGGACGCGGTGCGACTCCAAATGTCCCGCGGCGCGCCAGAGCTGCTGGTCATAGCCGCCGAGGGGGGAACCGCGGTACCCGGAGATGAACCCGGCCGTGTCCAGTCCCGCCCTGGCGTCGCGCCGGCGCTGTTCCAGGGGCAGACGGACCAGGGCCTGGATGCCCGTCAGGTAGACACGCCCTTCTTCAAGGACGTACTTGTCATCGAGGCTGACCTCGCCTTCCGGCATGAGTGGAGGACCGCTTGCGTGGAGGGGGCGAATGCCGGTCACCATAGCGATCACGGGGCCTTGCGGCGAGTCGCGATTCATCGTCCGCGAGTGTGGTCTTCTGCGGGGAAGTGGACTAAAGAGAACCAGACCGAACCTGCCCGTGAGGAATCCGTCATGACCGTCATCCCCAACTCGCCCCACGCGCGCGACGCCGCAACCCTCATCCACCCCTATTCCAACCTGGTGGCCCACGAGAGGGAAGGCCCGCTCATCATCGAGAAGGGCAACGGTGTCCATGTCGAGGATCTCGAAGGCAACACCTACATCGAGGGACTCGCCGGCCTGTGGTGCACCTCGCTAGGCTTCAACAACGAACGTCTGGTCGAGGCAGCGGCCGCGCAGATGCGCAAGCTTCCCTACTACCACGCCTTCTTTCACCGCTCCTCGATGCCGTCCATCGAGTTGGCCGAACGCCTGATCGACATGTCGCCGGCACCGATGGCGCGTGTCTGGTTCGCCAATTCCGGTTCCGAGGCCAACGACCATGCGGTGAAATTCGTCTGGTACTACAACAACGCCCGCGGCAAGCCCGAAAAGAAGAAGATCATCGCCCGTCTCGGCGGTTATCACGGCATCTGCGTGTCGTCGGGCAGCCTCACCGGCATTCCGCTGATGCACAAGGGCTTTGATCTGCCGATCGCCAACATCATGCACACCGGGTCGCCGCACTGGTACCACGAGGGCCTGGAGGGTGAATCGGAAGAGGATTTCTCGACCCGAAGGGCCGAGGAACTCGAGCAGATGATTCTTGCCGAGGGACCCGAGACCGTGGCCGCCTTCATCGCCGAGCCTGTCATGGGTGCTGGCGGTGTCATCGTGCCGCCCGCCGGGTACTTCGAGAAGATCCAGGCCGTCCTGGCGAGATACGACGTGCTGATGATCGCCGATGAGGTGATCTGCGGTTTCCACCGCACCGGTCAGCTGTTCGGTTCCAACACCTACGGCATCAAGCCCGATATCATGGTCGTGGCAAAGCAGCTCTCCTCGGCCTACCTGCCGATCAGTGCGGTGATCGTGAACGAGAAGGTCTATGGACCGATTCGCGACTTCTCCGATGAAAACGGCGTGTTTGCGACGGGCTTCACCTATTCGGGCCATCCCGTTCCGGCAGCAGTTGCCGTGGAGACCCTCAAGATCTACGACGAAATCAACATTGCCGACCACGTGGCGAAGATCGCACCGGTGATGCAGGAGCGACTCATGGCCCTCGCCGATCACCCGATCGTCGGCGAAGCGAGGGGAGTCGGCCTCATCGGCGCGGTGGAGCTCGTCAGGGACAAGGAGACCCGGGAGAACTTCCCGCCGGCCATTGCCAACTACTGCGGCGAACGGTGCCTCGCGCATCGCCTCATCGTGCGGGCGGCCGGGGGCAACTCTGTCGCGGTCTGTCCTCCCCTCATCATCGAGGAAGAGCAGATTCACCAGATCTTCGATCGCCTGAAGGCGGCACTCGACGACACCCTGGAGCACGTCCGCCAGGAGAGCCTGCTCGACGCAGCCTGATCACGCATCAAGGGGCGCCCGCTGCCATCGGGAGGTCAGCGGGCGCCGCCCGATCTTGACGGCGACAGGGTCCCGGGATCCAGACCTGCGTCGATGAGTTCCTGCGGCAGCTTGCTGCCGAGGATGACGGTTGCGGCGTAGGCGGAAAGACCTGTGGACGTCTGGATTCCGGCGCCTCCCTGGCCGACGTTCCAGAAAAACCCCTCACACTCAGGGTCGAAGCCTGTCACCGGCAGCCTGTCCGGGACGAAGCTTCGCAATCCCGCCCACCGGCTTTCCATGCGCCGGATGTCGAGAGTGGTCCACTCCATAATCCGGTGGGCGGCAAGGGCTAGGTCCATCTCCTCGGGCGCGGCATCACAGGGTACGCTCGGCTGTTCGTCGGCCAGGGAACCGAGAATCAGTCCGGCATCCGGCTTGAAGTAGAAGTTCTCGCCGTCATCGGCCACCAGCGGCCAGGCGCCATAGTCCATGCCGGCCGGCCCCCGGAACGTGAAGGCGGTGCGGCGCATGGGCACGAGGCCGACAGGCGCTGCCCCGGCCATGCGGCCGACCACATCGCCCCAGGCACCGGCGCAGTTGGCCACGACGGGTGCCTCGAGAGTCCTTCCGGGCACCGTCACGCGCCAGACACCGCTCCGGTGTTCCATCCGGGTGACCGGCGCATTGAGGAGCATGGTGGCACCGGCCGCCCGCGCCGCCCTGAGATAGGCTCCGTGGATGGCATGGACGTCGATGTCGCCGGCGGCAGGTTCCCAGAGCCCCGATTCGATCTTCTCCGGCCTGAGGACCGGACACCGTTCGAGACACTCCTCGCGATCGAGTTCGAAGAGCTGATGTCCAATCACATGGCCCAGTCCCTGAAGGGTGAACGCCGCGTCCCGGGTTCCGGTTCCGAAGAGAAGGAGAACGGGACGCCTCCTGATCAGGGATACATCGGTGAACCCCGGCGGCGGGCTCTCGAGAAAGGGCCTGGTTGCGGCGCTGAGGGCCTGGACGACCGCGCCACCGATCGCATCGGTATAGTGGGCTGCCGATCGTCCGGTACTGTGATAGCCCGGCTGGTCTTCCCCCTCGACGATCACCACGCTGCAGGATGGCGCAAGGCGCCAGGCAAGCGACGCTCCCACCACCCCTGCGCCAATGATGATGACATCGAATGCGGCCATGGTTCCAAGAAAGGTCCGGCAGAATGGTGCCGAAGGGGAGATTCGAACTCCCGACCTACTGATTACGAATCAGTTGCTCTGCCACTGAGCTACTTCGGCTTGGGACACCCGGTCAGGGCGGGGAACCTAGTCACAAGCCGGTGCCAGGGTCAATGCCGCAAGCTCACGACAACGTGGCGGGTTCGGCCGGTCCCGGCGATGCCAGGAACGGGGGCCGGGTTTCCTCCACGGCGCCCGGACTGCGCCAGACCATGGAATCGAAACGTCCGCAACCGTCACAGACTGCACGCCATGTCCGGGTGATCTGGCCGCAGCCGCTGCATTGCCAGGTCCTGTCCGGGCTCGCCTCGATCATGCGGGTCTGCCACTCCGCGGCCTTTTCGGCATTGTTCTCGCTGGTCTCGAGATCGACCCACAGACGGATCTCCCGGGGTACCAGGCCCGCCGTGCCAATGGCGTTGAGATGGCGTCGCATCTCCCCGGTCAGCCTCGACTCCATCGCCACCCTCGCCGCAGCCACATGGGCCTCCCGGTCATCCACATTGAGGTTGAGCAAACGTTCCATGCGACGATAGCGGTTGGCCCCTTCGTCACTCCAGATCTCGATGTAGAGATCGGCCAGATCCGGATGCGGCGCCATCTTCCAGGTCTTCTCGACGACACGGACGGCCTGGCTTCCCTTTCCGGAATCGATGAGAAGCCGGGCGAGGATACAGCCCGCCGGCACCAAATCCGGCGCCTCGCCGTGGGCTGTCCGGGCGAGCTTGAGGGCCTCGTCGCGACGCTCTTCCTCGTGGGCCCGCACCGCTTCCTCGACCAGCAGGACGGCATGGCGCCGCCGTCCCGGTGCGGCCTCGATCACCTTGCGATCGCGCGCGGACTTCAGTGTCTGGCGGGCGGCGGTCCAGTCCCCGGCCCTTGTCTGCAACTCGAAGACGGCTTCAGCCGCCCACGCGGCATCGGGTCTGAGAGCATGGGCCTTGCGCGCATACCCTGCAGCAGCCTCGTGATCGCCCTTCCGCAGGGCCGCCGCCATCAGGCCGCGAAGGCCTAGAAACTCCGTCTCCGGGCGCTCAAGCATGGCGCGAAAGCGCCGGTCCGCCTCGTTGTCATCCCCGTCGAGCTGGGCGGCCTGGGCCGTTAAAAGCAGGGTGAGCGGTGGACGGTCGAGCAGCCTGTCGGCTCTCCTCGCGTGGGCCCGGGCGCCCGGAGCGTCGCCGGCCGCCACCGCCACAAGTCCTGACGTCAACGCCTTCCACCCCTTCTCCTTGCGGCGTTCGCCCAGGGCGAGCCGGATGCGGCGCGGTGCGCGCCAGAACCACTGGAAGAGAAGCACCGCCACCACCGACACGACAACGAGGAGAAGGATGCCGAGAATCAGCATCGACGTCTCGGTCGTCACTTCCCAGGCATCCCAGACGAAGGTGACGCTGCCCCCGCGATCGGCAATCCACACGATGCCGCCGATCAACGCAGCCATCACAAGGACGTAGAAGAGGAGAGCGATCATGGTTGCATGACGCCGGAAACCGCACGCGCGTGGAGGCGACCGAGAGCGCCATCGACCTCGATGCGGACCCTTGCCTGCCCGGCCCATTGCTCCATGGTTCCGGCGAACTCAGGAGGAAGGGAGTCGATCTCGCGTAGCGCCTCTTCAAGGTTTCCTGTGGCCACCGCCGCCTCGATCCTGCGGATTGTCGCCTGACTGCCGGTACCGGCAGGTTCACCGTCGATCCGCCTGACGGTGACGAGACTTTCGATATGGGCCAGGGTCTCGTCGACCCACCCGCTGGCCGCCGCAACCCTCGCTGTCTTGCTGGCGGCCGTGAGCACGTGCCCGAGAGACGCCTCGAGTGCGTGATGTGTGGGAACGCCGGTGCCGGCATGACGGGCCAGGATGTCGAGGTCTGCCTCGATCCCGGGATCATTCGCTTCGAGGATGGCGACAGCCTCGTGTTCCGTGGCGAACGGGCGGCCGCTGTCGACGGCGTCCCGCAGCTGACCAACGGCGACGACCAACGCCGCACCGTGATCACCGGGCCGGGAGGCGAGGGTGTCCAGCATCTCGCGAAGGGCCGCCACCTCCCTGCGAAGCATGTCGATCATGCGGGCCCGTTCCCGCGCCGCGACATCGGGACGTTCGATGTCCGCGTCCGGAACAATCGGGGGAGGTGCATCGTTCAGGTCTTCGTCGATACGATCGATGCGCTGGACAAGCTCTGCAAGGTCCGTCTCCAGTCCGGTGCGGAACTCTTCCTCATCGTCGAGAGCAGCTTGTGCCGCATCAAGGCGTTCCGCGAGACGCGCCACGGTGAGGTCAATGTCCGTCCCGTCATCCTCCGCAGCGAGTCGAACCACCCGTTCTTCCAGGTCGGCAAGGCGCATCGTGGTGTCACGCAGCCCGGACCAAAGCCAGGCCAGACCAGCGACAAGTGCCGCCATCGCCAGAATGAGAATGGCCGACGCCACCCATCCGGAGCTCCTTCCCAGGAACCGCCTCACGGACTGCGCCGGTCTCCTGATCCAGGGGCCGTCGGTGGTGCTGTCTTTCGCCGGTTTGCTGCTGTCGTCAGACGTCATGAATGTTCTCCGGCAAGGGCAATGCACCCCGCAAGGCTCTCCGCATCACTGCGAGGAGCCACGACAAGATCTTTCCAGCCCGATCCCTCGAGGGTCCGGGCGACAGCATCGCTCAGACAGAACCCCACGAGCGACTGCAAGGACGTCTCGACACCCGCCTCACGAACGAGCCTCATGAAGATTGCGGCCGTTCGCGGCGAAAAGTGGGCCACACCCAGAAGATGGCCTCCCCGAAGCGCGGCCAGGGCCACCTGCGGAAGGCCACTGGCAGCTTCGGCATGATAGCCGACAACACGTTCGACGACGAATCCATCCCTCGCCAGGAGGCCCGCAAGGTCACCGGCAATTCTCGAACCCGACACATGGATCAGTCGCCCGACTCCCGGGTCAAGGCTCCGGCGGATGAGGACCGCCAGGCTCTCCAGGTCGCCTCCAGCGGCATGGACACCGGTGAAGCCGTGTTCCCTTGCCCGGGCTGCCGAGACCGTGCCAACAGCGAGGACCGGAACCGAACGATTCGCCGTGGCCCGTGCGAGGGCATCGGCGCCATTGGCGCTTGTCACCACGCATCCCTGGACACCATCGAGATCGCCAACCGTGATGGTGACGTCGACGATCATCAGCAGCGGAGCAATGAGGGACTCGATCCCGCGACGCCGGAGAATGGCCGCAAAGGCAAGGGAGTCCCTCTTCGGCCTTGTCACGAGGACAGTCACGGCATCCGGCTTCCATAGAGATCCTTGCCGGCACGGCTCAACAACCTCTCGCCGACCGCCCTGCCCACAGTCTCGGCCGCTGTCCCCTTCTCTTCACTCATCGTCCACCGGCTGCCATCGTCCGACAGCACCTGGCCACGAACCCGCACGCCGCTTCCGGACCGTATGGCGAGGGCGGCGACGGGTGTCCGGCACGATCCGTCGAGGATCGCGAGGACGGCACGTTCGGCCTCGACACACTGTCTGGTGGGCCCATCGTCGATGGTCTCGAGCAGGGCCAGGATTCCGGACTCTCCGGCGCGGCATGTCACACCGATAGCGCCCTGCCCGGCCGCAGGGAGCATGTCGCCCGGATCAAGGAGTGCCGTCGCCTCGTGGAGAAGGCCCAGACGTTCCAGCCCGGCTGCCGCCAGCAGCGTCGCTGCGGCCTTTCCTTCCTTCAGCCGGGCAAGGCGCGTGTCGACATTGCCCCGCCAGGTCACGATCTCGAGATCGGGCCGCAGGCTGAGGAGCTGTGCACGGCGGCGTATCGACGACGTGCCGACCCGGGCGCCCGTGGGAAGATCACCGATCGAGGCGGCAACGGTCGAGACGAAGGCATCGCGGGGATCGGCGCGCGGCAGAATGGCACCCAGCACCACTTCCGCGGTGATGACGGTTTCCACGTCCTTCATGGAATGAACGGCAAGGTCGGCCTCGCCCCGGGCCACCACCCGGTCGATTTCAGCGGTGAAGACGCCCTTGCCCCCCACCTCGGCGAGCGGGCGGTCCCGGACCTGATCGCCGGTGGTGCGCACGATCACCAGCTCCGGCGGTGCGAGACCGGGATGACGTGCCATCAGGGCCTCGCGAACGAGGTTGGCCTGGAACCGTGCCAACTGGCTTCCCCGCGTCGCGATTCTCAAGGGTTCCACGTTCTATCGTCTCTCAGAGAACCAGGATGTGAACGATGCCGGTGCGTTTGCGATCACCTCAAGACCGGTGGTCGCAATCCTACCATGGTCGTGCAAATGCAGTCCGCGGTTGTCAAGTGGCGCTCACTCCGTTTCCGGTTACCGCAATCACTATGGTTGGAGTGTCCTCCATCGTGCCGACAGCGGAACCTTCAGGCGCGTCGGCAAAACCCGTGCAGCAACGGCTTTTCCTTGCGGACTCAGGTGGCAGCAAGTGGTTTTCTCCGACTGAAAACCATCCCTCCTCATTCGGGTCGCTTGCATCCATGACTTGACAGCCATCGCACCGGCCCCTTGGTGTCGGATTGCGCTCCGCCAATCCGACCTGCCAGGACTGACCTCAATCTCCCGCGAACGCGATCATTCGTCCACAGACGAGTGCTCCCAGCCAGCAAACCGTTGAGAGGATGGCGTGACCGACCAGGTGCGCACGCGAGGCGTCCCTGAGCAGGAACCCGTAGGTCCAACACAGTGCAAGGGTAGACAGGACCCCGACCGCGATGAAGGTCAGCTTGAGTTGCAGGAATCCGATGTCACTGTATTCCCGCGCCCGGACCGAAAACAGCAGGGGTCCCGTGAGCAGGGCAAGGATCAGCCCGCACGCCGCAATGGGCGCGAGTACCCGCACCACGGCTTCGCGAGGGATGCCGCGCCACACGCCAAGAAACCTGAGATTGAGCGGGACGATGGACCCGATCAGCAGGGCGACCGCGAAAATGTGCGCGGCGTTGGTGGCGGCATAACCCCAGCGGGAACCCCGCAGTGCCTGCGCCAGGGCCGTTCCCTCGAGCGCCGAGAAAAGGGCCTCCAAGGTCTCAGTCGCGCCCGGGGTAGAGGATGTACTCCCGTTCGCCGAGGTACAGTCGTTCCGCCTTCACCCGTTTTTCCGACGGATCGGCGGCCGGCTCGCCGATCACCCGGATCACGACCCCTTCGACCAGATCGCCGTCCTCGAAACCGGCGCGTTCGTTACGCCAGGGCTGACCAACCTCGGCCGTCCACTCCTCGCCCTCCACGTCGATTGTCAGGATTCCGTGGGGATTGCCCAGGCGGACGGTCTTGATGATGCCGGTCAGATCGATGTTGCCGCCGGTTGTCCAAGACCAGCCGTGATGGGCCAGAGGCTCGACCGTCGGGACCGCGAGTCCCAGGGCCAGGACTGTGATGATCAAGAACCTCATCATGGTGCTTCCCTTCAAGTTCGTGGCGACATCACCCTCGGAGAGTGGACTGGCGGTATGGTGAAGCGAGACCGAAGACATCCTCCGGCTTTCAGCGCTTCCTTGCGATCTCCGGCCCTCCTGATTGCCAGACCCGAGGATGGATCAATCCAACAGTGAAGGAAAGAACCCTCGAAGGGGCTCAACCCTGTCCACGTTCGCTCGCAGATGACCGGGCGAGACGGGTGACGGCGGCGTTCCGTTCCTGTCCGGAAGGGGCATTGAATCGAGCCCGTCGACACTCATTCACAAGTGCTTCGCACAACTTTACGCTGGCGCAACATTTCGGCAACGCGCGTGCAGGAATCTCCGCGTTGCGACCGGGCGCTGCACCCGGATACCTCAATCGGGCATTCGGCAGGCCGATTGGAACGGCACTGCGGAGGTTCGAATCAACCAATCCTGATGAGGCGCAAAGTCCAGATGGCTCGCACCGACGGCTATTCCATCCTCTCCATCGTGGTTCACTGGCTCGCCGCGATCGTGGTCGTTGCGCTGTTCTTCACCCATGAGGGCGAGCGCGGGAGCACCGCCTACCTCTTTCACGTGAGCGGCGGGGCAATCACGGGACTGTTCCTTCTGTGGCGTGTGTGGCATCGGGTCCGGCGGGGCAACACCCGTCCGCCGAAGCAGGCGGCCGTGTTCAATCTCGCGGCGCGGCTCGTGCACTGGGGATTGCTTGTTGCGATCGTCGTCGTGGTGGTTTCCGGTTACCTCCTGCCCTGGTCACTCGGGCGAGAACTGGACGTGTTCGGTTTCGGCATCCCGTCACCGATGGGAGCGAACCGGGACGTACACGAGTTCGTGGAACGGGTGCACGACGTCTCAGGCCACCTCTTCATTCCGCTTGTTGCTCTGCATGTCTTGGGGGCCATCAAGCACGCCGCATTCGATTGGCGCGGCGCCGGGCGTCGCATGTTCAAGCCCATCGATGGAGGCCGGTGACGACGGCATCGCCGGCAGAACCCGGCGGCTGAAGTCACCGCTCGCCGCAACCAGGCAATCGGGAGGGGGCCAGCGCGGCGGTACCACAGCCGGAGAGTGATGGCGCCGGGCGTTGCCGGTCAGATCCTGGCTTCGATCAGGAACGGTCCCGGTGTCGCAAATCCGGCGGCCAGCGCCTCGTTGAATTCCTCGGCGGTGTCCGCCCGCCGGGCCTCGACACCCATGGAATGCGACATCTCGACCCAGTTGATCTCGGGCCGGTCGAGATCGAACATGTCATGGGCCTTCGGTCCCGGAGTGGCGCCGACATTCAGAAGTTCGGTGTGGAGAATGGCATAGGTCCGGTTGGCATAGACGACCGTGACGACGTCAAGCTGTTCACGTGCCTGGGTCCACAGGGCCTGGACCGTGTAGAGCGCGCTGCCGTCACCGGTGAGGCAGAGCACCTTGCGGTCGGGACAGGCCACCGCGGCGCCCGTCGCCTCGGGCAGGGCACGACCGATGGACCCTCCGGTTCCGAACAGCCAGTCATGGTGCGGACACCCCCTGGTGTAGGGGTGGAGCATGCGTCCTGACGTGATCGCCTCGTCGGAGACGATGCACCCTTCAGGCATCAGGTGGCCGATCGCCGCGGCGATCTTGTGGATATCGAGGTCTCCCGACCCGGGGTCGGGCCTGGTCGCCGCCTCGCGGCGGGGCTCGCACCCCATGGCGCCAAGATCGTCCGCGAGGCGTTCGAGTCCATCCATGACATCGTCCGCTGCTCCCGCAAGCTCAACCGGGCGGGCCGTCTCGGGAACGAGCAGACTCGGCTTGCCGGGATAGGCAAAGAAGGCAACCGGCATCTTCGCGCCGACAAGAATGACATGGCGTACTCCAGCGGTGGCGGCGAGAGCGACATCAACCACATAAGGCATGCGTTCCGGGTTGACCCGGCCGGCGCCGCGCTCCGTGCGGGCGCCGGCAAACTCGGTCATGAGGAGGGCGCCGGTCCGCTCGGCGATGCGTCCGGCCAGTTCGGTTGCATCGGCGCGCAACGCCCGACCGCCAAGCAGGATCAGCACCGGCTCGCCGGACGTGAGCGCTTCCCGGCATGCCCTGACCCGGGCCTCGTCCACACGTTGCGGCGCCGGCACATCCGGAACCCGGGATGGGCCCTCAGCATCGTTCCACGCCGTGTCCGCCGGAAGAACGAGGGTGGCGATCTGCCCCGGCGGAGTGCGTGCCGCAGCAATCGCCGCCGCGCCGTCGGCGGCGACCGACACCGCGTCCGCGCTGGTCCTCACCCAATCGGAGACCGGCCGGGCAATGCCTTCGATATCGGCCGTCAGCGGAGCGTCATGGGCAATGTGGTAGGTCGCGTGCTCGCCCACGATGTTGACGATGGGTGTGCGCGCCTTTCTGGCATTGTGCAGGTTGGCCAGACCGTTTCCCAGTCCGGGCCCCGTATGGAGAAGCGTTGCCGCAGGGCCGTCCTTCATGCGTCCGTAGCCGTCGGCGGCGCCGGTCACCACGCCCTCGAAGAGACCCAGGATGCACCGCATGCCATCGACCTTGTCGAGGGCGGCGCAAAAGTGCATTTCCGAGGTTCCGGGATTGGTGAAACAGGTGTCCACCCCGCCCGTGACGAGCGTGCGCACGAGGCTCTCGGCCCCGTTCATGACATTGCCTTCCATGGGATCTCCCGTCAGTTCTGGTCAGGGTTCGTCGAGAAAACGGTTGAGCTTGCCGGCAAGATCCTTCACCGATGCGTCCACGAGGCGACGTCCCGCATCGGGAGTGGAGAGTGACGGCAGACTGCCGATCCGCCCGTCGGGATAGCGCCTGCGGTAGTCGTCCGAATCGTGGATCCCCGACCAGGCGGGCGCCCTTCCGGAAAGGTTGACCTTCTTGATGTGGTCGGGAAAGGCAAACCAGGTGACCGAGACCTCGCTGCACGTCGCGTGCTCGCCCTCGTCGGCCCCATAGAGTTCCTTCGAGATCGACCGCACGCCCGCAGAATCCCACCAGTTTGACAGTGTGCAGCGCAGGGACCGTTCCACGGGCCGGGTACGCATCGAGACCTCGGAGTGGATTTCGGCGATCGCCGCATGAATGGTGGCAATGTTCCCGCCGTGCCCGTTGAGAAAGAAGAACCGGTCGAATCCGTGACGGGCAAGGGAAACGACACAGTCCCGGACGACACTCATGAGTGTCGAGGGACGCAGGCACATCGACCCGGAAAAACCGAGATGGTGCTGGGCCACCCCGATGCCAAGGGTGGGCGCCACAAGGACACCGGTCTCCTCTCCGAGACGACGGGCGACAATCTCCGGGCAGATGGCATCGGTTCCGATCAGACCGCCCGGGCCGTGCTGTTCGGTGGAGCCCACCGGCATGATGATGCCGGAACGCGACTCCAGGTAGTGTTCCACTTCCTGCCATGTGGAAAGACTGAGCTGCATGATGTCCCCCGCCGCGCCTGCGCCAAGACTATCCCGCCGTGCCATCAAGGGACAATGGCGCCGGGTGGGTGGATTCTTGATTCCAGGAGCCGTGTCGGGCCACACTTCCGGGCGATCACAGACGAGGTTCCCATGACCGACGATGTTGTCCATGGCGTTCCATCCGGATGGGCTTCACGGGCCCATGTCGACAATGATGCCTACCTTGCCATGTACGCGGAATCGATTCGCGACCCGGACGGATTCTGGGCACGGCACGGTCTGCGGATCGACTGGATCACGCCCTATTCGAAGGTCAAGAACACGACTTACGACGATGGTGTCGAAATCAGGTGGTTCGAGGACGGCGAACTCAATGTCGCGGCCAACTGCCTCGACCGGCACCTTGCAGTACGGGGCGATCAGGCGGCGATCATCTGGGAACCGGACGACCCCGGAGAGGATTCGCGCACACTGACCTACCGGGAACTCCACGAAGACGTCTGCCGGATGGCCAACGCCCTTCTCGAGATGGGTGTGCGCCGTGGCGACCGGGTCACCATCTACATGCCCATGATCCCCGAGGCGGCCTCGGCCATGCTCGCCTGCGCCCGGATCGGTGCCGTTCATTCCGTCGTGTTCGGTGGATTCTCGCCGGATGCCCTTGCCAGCCGCATCCACGACTGCGATTCGCGCTTCCTCATCACGGCCGACGAGGGTTTGCGTGGCGGCAGGAAGGTCCCGCTCAAGAACAACGCGGATCAGGCGCTTGAGAATTGTCCGGATGTCGGCGCCGTCCTGGTGGTCCGCCGCACCGGCGCCGACGTGGCAATGAAGGAGGGCCGCGACCACTGGTGGCATGATGTGAAGGCGTCGGCCGGCGCCGACTGCCCGGCAGCGACCATGAACGCGGAGGATCCGCTCTTCATCCTCTACACGTCAGGTTCGACGGGCACACCCAAGGGAGTGCTGCACACCTCCGGCGGCTATCTCGTCTATGCCTCCATGACCCACAGCTACGTCTTCGATTATCACGATGGCGACATCTACTGGTGCACGGCCGATGTCGGCTGGGTCACCGGTCACAGCTACATCGTCTACGGGCCGCTGGCCAACGGCGCCACCACACTGATGTTCGAAGGCGTTCCGAACTGGCCCGATGCCAGCCGCCACTGGCATGTCGTCGACAAGCACTCGGTCAACATCTACTACACGGCGCCAACGGCCATCCGCGCCCTCATGAGGGAGGGTGACGAACCGGTCACATCCACATCGCGTGCCAGTCTGCGCCTGCTCGGCTCGGTCGGGGAACCGATCAATCCGGAGGCCTGGGACTGGTACTGGCGTGTCGTCGGCGACAGCCGCTGTCCGGTCGTCGATACCTGGTGGCAGACGGAAACAGGGGGCATCCTGATCACACCCCTGCCCGGCGCCACGGATCTCAAGCCGGGGTCGGCAACCAGGCCGTTCTTCGGTGTCAGACCGGCCATCGTCGACAATGACGGCCGGCTCCTGGAAGGAGCGGCCACCGGAAATCTCTGCATGCTGGATTCCTGGCCGGGCCAGATGCGGACGGTCTACGGCGATCACGAACGCTTCATCCAGACCTATTTCGCCACCTATCCCGGCAAGTACTTCACGGGTGACGGCGCCAGGAGGGACGAGGATGGCTACTACTGGATCACCGGTCGGGTGGACGATGTCCTCAATGTCTCCGGCCACCGCATGGGGACCGCCGAGGTCGAGAGCGCATTGGTCGCCCACCCCGGGGTTGCCGAGGCCGCCGTGGTCGGCGCTCCGCACGACATCAAGGGACAGGGCATCTATGCCTACGTGACGCTCAACGTCGGCGAGGAACCCAGTGACGAGCTCGCACGGGAACTCGTCTTGTGGGTGCGCAAGGGGATCGGCCCCATCGCCAGCCCCGACTGGCTGCAGTGGGCTCCGGGTCTGCCCAAGACCCGTTCAGGCAAGATCATGCGGCGCATTCTCCGCAAGATCGCCGAAAACGATTTCGGCAACCTGGGAGACACATCAACCCTTGCCGAGCCCGGTGTCGTGGACGATCTCATCGAGAACCGGCAGAACAGGTAGTCCCGCCACATCAGGAGAACCCGGATCGTGCCGACGCTTGATGCGGATGTGCTGGGAGGATTCTGCAAGGACATTCTCGTCGCCGCCGGCATGCGTGACGGCGACGCCGGCGTGATTGCAGCCCATCTCGTTGACGCCGAGCTCAAGGATGTCGTCTCGCATGGCGTCAACAGGATTCCCTACTACCTCTCGTTCTTCGAAAGCCGCAGCGCCGAACCGGTTGCCGACATCACCGTGACACGGCCCGGTCCTTCGGTGGCTCGTATCGACGGCGGCAGCGGACTGGGCATTCTCGCCATGGAACGGGCGGTCGACGAATTGATCGACATGAGACATCACCAACCGGTGGTCACGGCCGGTATCGTCAATGTCGCCCACACCGGACGCCTGGGCGCCTATGCCGAGCGCCTGGCCCGGCATGACTTGCTGGCCATGATCTGCGGTGGCGGCGGACGGGAGCGCTGGCGCATGGTGGCAGCCCATGGCGGTCGCGGCGGGACGCTGTCGACCAATCCCTGGGCACTCGCCATGCCGGCTGGCGATGACGGACCCGTGTCGGCGGACTTTGCCACCTGTGTCGTGGCAAACGGCAAGATTCGCCTGCGCCGGCGAACCGGTGAGGACGTGCCCGAAGGCTGGCTGATCGACCGCGACGGTCATCCCACCACGAACATCGATGATTATGACAACGGCGGGGCACTGCTCCCGGCCGGCGGCCACAAGGGCTACGGCCTCGCCGTTATTGGCGAAATTGTCGGTGGCGCGATGCTCGGTCCGGCATTCGAATTCAACTGGTTCGTTGTCGCCATCGCCACCGATGTCTTCAGTTCAGCCGAACACTATGACGAAAATTCACGGGCCATTGTCGAAAACCTGCGTACCTCACCGCCCGCACCCGGTGTTGATCGGGTGCGGGTTCCGGGCGATCCCGAAAGGGAAAGCGAGTGCCGGAAACGGACATCCGGCATCGAACTTCACCCGGAAGTCTGGCAAGGACTCGTCGGTGCTGCCCGCAAATCCGGGGTGCCGGTGCCGTCGGCCTGAATGCGGCACCGGCCCCGTTTTCAGCTGGCGACGTATCGATACTTGTCGCGATGCACCCTGCCGTCTCGCAGGAGGTCCTTGACAGCCCGGGTCGCGTCGGCGTTGGAAAGCGATACACCGGTCACCTGCTCGACGCCGGCACGAATGGCGGACATCTTGCAGCCTGTTTCTCCGGCTTGCGCGATGACGCCGGCAACCTCGGCCATCGCCCGCGCCACCTCGTCGGAAACAGGCTTGCGGGGACGCCCTCGCCTGCCACTTCCCGATGGTGCCTGCGATGCAGTCGACTCCGGTTTTTCAGTTTCTCCTGTCGCCGGATCTTCCTCGAACGGAATCGATTCGCCGGCGGACTGCGCTGCCACCGGTTCCTGGCCGTCATCAGATCCGGTTGACGAATCTTCGACAATCGGCGTCATGCCGCCTTCATCCGGCGGGGTTTCGGATTCCGCCTGAACAGCCGCGGGCGCCGATGCCGGTTCCCCGACAGCCACGAAGCGGTATCCCTCGCGGCGAATGCTCATTTCCGAAAGAAGCGACCCAAGAGTTTCGTCAAGCGCCTTGCGTGTCGGCTCCTCGCCCTTGCGATTGGCCAGCAATCTGCTCAGGGCTGAACGCTTGACGCCGTTTTGTCCGGAACCGGAAATCGCAGCGAGCGCCGCCGCGGGTGCAACCTTGTCATATCCTCCGGCTGTCTTTCCGCTGGCCTTTCGACCGCGTCCTTTTCCGGACCGCGTCTTGCCGGTTTGCCTTGCGGGTCGCCTGCCCCTGCGTGCCGGCTGGCGTTTCGCACCCGAATCGCCGATCAGCGCTTCCAGGCTTTGTGCCGCCTTTTGCATTTCCTCAATCGATTTTCCGACTGTTGCGGCTTCGGCCAGCAACGTCTGGTGTCTTTCTTCTTCGGATGCAATTTCCCTGTTAATCATCGCCAGGGCCTCTGCAATCTTGGCGTTGCTCACATGGACTCCTTTTCCCGGCTTGCTTCGGCATTCCGGCGTGTTTCAACATTCACTAAGGCGGGGACCGGTAGACGTCAATCCCTTTTGTGCGGGAAGAAGGAAGCAATGGGCGAAACTGTGGTAGGTTCTGCATCCAATTGCTATTGGAGTTCGGCAGATGGCAGACAGTGACACCAACGAAGGCTGGAGCGAGGATGATTCACGCCACTTCATCGACTACGGTGCCTACTTTGTGCCCGAGCGGGAAACACAGATTGACACAATTTGCAGCGTCATTCCCTGTCCGCAGGAAAATTCACTGATTGTCGACGTTTGCTGCGGTGAAGGCCTTCTCGCAGCGGCCCTGGCCCGAAGATTCAGCCAATGCCATATCCTGGCGCTCGATGGCTCATCGGCCATGCTCGAAGCGGCAGGCAGGCGCCTCGGTGAAACCGGGGCATCCTGGACAACATCCCTCATGGACATCGCCGATTCAGGCTGGCGGCAATTCGACCGTCCGGTCCATGCCTTCGTGTCGTCGCTTGCCGTCCACCACCTCGATGGACCGGGAAAGGCCTGTCTGTTCAGGGATCTCGCGGCTGCCCTTGCACCCGGAGGCGTGATCGTCATCTGTGATCTCGTCGAGGCGCGGCGCCCGGAGGGTCTCACGCTGTGGGAGCGTCACTGGGACGACGGTGTCAGGGAAAGGGCCATCCGTCTCGATGGCAACGAGGACATGGTGCACTTCTTCCGCGAGGACGGCTGGAACTACTACAGCGATCCCGAAGCCGATCCGGTCGACATGCCGTCCGGCCTGTTCGAACAGCTCAAATGGCTGGAAGAGGCCGGTCTGGTGGATGTCGATCTCCACTGGCTTGTGGCCGGACACGCGATCTTTTCAGCCCGCAAGCCCTGAGACCTGCCGTCAGGCGCATTTGGAGAATCCGCAGGATGTGCAGAGGTGGCACCCCTCCTGATGGATGAGACCGGGAAGGCCGCATCGCGGGCAACTGGCGGAGCGGCGGTCCGCTTCACCAACGGGACCGATGCTCTCTCCGGTGCCGCTGATGAAACCGATGCTGGTCATGTGGGTCTCGAGCACATCGCCGATGGCGGCCAGCAACGAGGGCACATAGCGACCGTTCATCCATGAGCCGCCACGCGGATCGAACACCGCCTTGAGTTCCTCGACCACGAAGCTCACATCACCGCCACGGCGGAACACCGCCGAGATCATCCGGGTGAGACCCAGAGTCCAGGCGTAGTGATCCATGTTCTTCGAGTTGATGAAGACCTCGAACGGCCGCCTCCGGCCATTCCTGACCACATCGTTCACGGTCAGGTAGATCGCATGGTCACTCTCCGGCCAGCGCAGTTTGTAGGTCCGCCCCGGGAGAACCTCGGGGCGGTCGAGGGGCCGGGTCAGGTGAATGACGCCTGCCGTCTCGAATGCATCTCCCGGGGTTTCGGATCCGGGCTCGTCAAGGGGCAAAAGGGGCTCGGCGTCAACTGCCGAGGGCGCCTCGAGGACAGCACCCGTGACATCGTTCGGCCTGTAGGTCGTGCACCCCTTGCATCCCAGCCGGTAGGCCTCGAGATAGACATCCTTGAAGTCCTCGAAGGCAATGTCCTCGGGCACGTTGATGGTCTTGGAGATCGAGCTGTCGATGTACTCCTGGACCGCCGCCTGCATGCGGATGTGGTCGGCCGGCCTCAAGCCCTGGGCATCCACGAAGTAGTCGGGCAGGGGAGCGGCCTCACCGCGCATCCGGCGCCACAGGCGGAGCGCATGGTCGGTGACCTCCTCGCTCCTCCTCGTTCCGTCGGGCATCAGCACATGGCGCGTGTAGGAGAAGGCGAAGACCGGTTCGAGACCAGACGAGATGTTGTCGGCGAAGAGTGAAATGGTGCCGGTCGGGGCAATCGATGTCAGCAGCGCATTGCGGATGCCGTTGGCGGCAATCGCCTCACGCACATCCCGGTCGAGTGCGGCGACGGTCTCACCCGCCAGATAGGCTTCGGCATCGAAGAGCGGGAAAGGCCCCTTTTCCTCCGCCAGGCGTGTCGATGCAAGATAGGCCTCGCGGCGCAGGCATGCGAGCCAGGTGCGGGCCAGGGTGACCGCCCGTTCGCTGCCGTAATGCGCCTTCATCATGATGAGCGCGTCGGCAAGACCGGTGACGCCCAGACCGATGCGCCGCTTGGCCACCGCCTCCTGGCGCTGTTCCCCGAGGGGAAAGCGCGAGACGTCGACGACGTTGTCCATCAACCTCACCGCCGCCGCAACCGTGCGGGAGAACGCCTCGCGATCGAACCGGGCCTCGTCGCCGAAGGGATCGGTGATGAAGCGCGTCAGGTTGAGCGATCCCAGCAGGCAGGCGCCATAGGGCGGCAGGGGCTGTTCGCCACACGGGTTGGTGGCGGAAATGGTCTCGCAGTAGTTCAGGTTGTTCCGCTGGTTGATGCGGTCGATGAAGACGACGCCGGGCTCGGCACAGGCATAGGTACTGCGCATGATCCGGTCCCACAGGTTGCGAGCCGACACCGTTGCATAGACGACTCCGTCAAAGGTCAGCTTCCATGCATCGTCCTGCCGGACCGCGGTCATGAAGGCATCGCTCACCAGCACCGAGAGATTGAACATGCGCAACCGCCCGGCTTCCTGCTTGGCGTCGATGAACGCCTCGATGTCGGGATGATCGCAGCGCATGGTCGCCATCATCGCGCCGCGGCGATGGCCGGCGCTCATGATGGTGCGGCACATGGAATCCCAGACATCCATAAAGGTCAGCGGCCCCGATGCGTCAGCGCCCACACCACGAACGACAGCACCCTTCGGCCTGAGTGTGGAGAAATCGTAGCCGATCCCGCCGCCGGCCTGCATGGTGAGCGCCGCTTCCTTCAGGTGATCGAAGATCCCGCCCATGTCGTCGGGAATCGTCCCCATGACAAAGCAGTTGAAGAGCGTGACATTCCTCTCGGTGCCCGCACCGGCCAGAATCCTGCCGGCAGGCAGGAACCGGTAGCCCGACATGGCCTCAACGAACTGTTCTGCGACCTGGTGTCGGTTCGCGGCGCCTTCCACCGATGCACAGGCCTCGGCCACCCGTCGCCAGGTCGCCTCGACATTGTCGTCCACCGGCGTGCCGTCGGGCTCCTTGAGACGGTACTTCATATCCCAGATCTGCAGGGCAATGGGTGATTGTGCGTCGTTCATCAAGGCATCTCTTCCGGCTCTCGTGACATCATAACGTTCCTGAAATGTACTCTCAACACCGGTCCCTTCTCCTGGCCTCGGCGACGAGCTCGATGGTTCCGGTTTCAATCCTTGATTCAAGCTCTTCCATGAACTGTGCCCGCGGCAGGGCTGGCGGGATCGACTCGAGAAACGCCATGACGGCGCACCCCGGCCTCTTCCTGATCCGGCGGCGCGGCCAGAAGACTCCGCAGTTGAGCGCCACCGGAACCACCGGCACACCCAGCGAGGCATAGAGCCCGGCAACGCCACGCTGGTAAGCGACCCTTTCGCCAGGCGCCGTGCGTGTCCCTTCGGGGAAGATCACGATGCACCTGCCCTCACTGGTGACTCTTGCCGCGTGACCCAGGATCCGGCGCAGTGAGGCGAGGCCTGCACTGCGATCAATGGCCAGGCAGTCCAGGGTCGAAGCGAACCAGCCGACAACCGGAAGACGGACGATTTCCTGCTTGATAACGAAACAGGCATCCGGAAACAGCCGCACGAGGGCATAGGCTTCCAGGGCCGACTGATGCTTGACCGCGATCAGCGCCGGACCGTCCGGCAGATTGTTCCTGCCCCTCACCTCGAGCCGGAGCCCGGCCACCACGTCGAGGAGAAAGAGCTGCGCACCGGCAAACCAGACGGGGGTCCGGGCGGCCAGGCGGCGTGCAAGGAGCAGTGCCGGCAGCATCGTGAGACCCAGAAACACCATGACGCCAAGCGACAGGACGAGAAACGCGCATGACCGGATGGCGGTCATGCCGGAGGCCAGATCAGGCTGACGAGGTACTTGGAGTACTCGCTGGCAAGAAGAAACAGGGTCCGCGGATGCCGCCACCAGATATCCAGATGCACCGCTCCTGACACGACCGGGTAGGGAATGACATCGATCGCCGGCATGATCCTGTGGAAGAGGACAAGACTGCGCGGCATGTGGTAGTTGGCGGTTACAAGGATCATGGATGTGCGCTCTCCCGCCGCCATCCAGTTCGCCGTCTCGCGCACGTTGCCCACGGTATGGCGCGCATCGTGTCCAAGATCGATGCAGCAGGCCAGAGTTGTCGGCGCCTGGCTGTTGAGATCAAGGATCTCGGCGACATCGACGTCACTGTGAACACCGCTGACAAACAGACGATCCGCCATTTCCTGCTGCAGGAGGTCGATCCCGGCGGGCAGCCGTTCCCTTCCTCCCGTGAGCACGACGATCGCGTCCGCCTTCCGGCTCGCCGCCGGCGGGGTTTCCGGAGTGATCTGCGTGACAAAGCGCACCAGGCCGCCAACCCAGACCGCCGTCAGAATCACCACCAGGACGATGACAAGCCGCCCTTTCAATGCGCTCGGCCGTCTCACGGCATGCGGCCCAGTGAGGTAATCACCGTTACCCGCGCGGCCACCATCGCCACCACTGCCGCGACGACGGGAAGCGCACCGAGAAAGAGCCACTCGCCGGTCTCGAGGGAGACCGCCGGCAACAGGGGAGCCTCGAAACTGCCGGACAGTTCGCGCGTCAGGAACATCATGATGAGGATGGCCAGAACGTTGCCGGGAATGCCTCCCATCAACGCCAGGAAGAGGGACTGGTTCTGGAACTGGATCGCGATGTAACTGTCCTGGGCTCCGACCTGGTGCAGGGTCTCGATGGTGTCCTGATGAATGGACAGCGCCGTGCGCGTGACGTAGACGATCGAGACGACAGAGATGAGCGCAATGATGACCAGCATCAGGGCGGTCACCAGCTGAACGGTACCGACGGTGCTGCGCACGGCGATGAGCCACTGCGGTTCGACATAGACAGTGACGGCGCCAGCGGTCTCCTCGAGAATCTGCTCGATGATGTCGCTTCTCAGGGATTCGGGCGACAGAGCCTCGACGTCGATCAACACAGGCAAAGGCAACAGTTCCAGGTCGGGTCTGCCGCCCGTCCACGCCTCGATGGTCGCGAGAATCTCGTCATCCCCGACCACGCGGACCCGGGTGATTCCCGGCAACTGTGCCAGCACGTCGATGGAAGTGGCCACGGTCTCTTCGCTGGCGCTCTTCCGGGAGATCTCGATGGTGGCGCGATACTGCTGACCGGTGATCTGCCACCCGTCGGCGACTCCTTCGATGGCCAGCGCCGCACCGAGCACAAGAGTCGACAGGAACACCATGGCCCCGATGATCGTCGGAACAAAGCTGGACGAGGGATCCGAAGCGAGCGGGACCTCCTGCGGTCGCTGCCTCCACCTCACCATGGGCGGCCCGCTTTCAGGAATCCTTCCTGGAGGTGGAGAACCGGATGGGGGAACCGCTGCGGAAGCCTGGTGTTGTGGGTGGCGATCACCAGGGTCGTGCCATGGCGATTGAGTTCCATGAAGAGCATCATCAGACGATCGGCCATCGTCTCGTCAAGATTGCCTGTCGGCTCGTCGGCGAGCAGCACATCCGGCTGGCCGATCACTGCCCTCGCCACGGCCACCCGCTGTTTTTCGCCACCCGACATGAAAGGCGGCTTCACGCCGGCCATGGTATCGAGACCCACCCATTCCAACAGCTGGTGTACGTGATCGCGCACCATGTCCGGGTCCGTACCGACCAGGCGCAGTGGCAGCGCAACATTGTCGAATGCCGAGAGATGATCGAGCAGGTTGTAATCCTGAAAAACGACACCGATGCGTCGGCGAAAGCCCGTGAGGGCGCTCCGCGTTGCCGTCGCCACATCCTGCCCGAACATGGTCAGCAGCCCCCGCGTGGGCCGCCGTCCAAGATAGAGCAGGCTCAGCAGTGAGGTCTTGCCGGCGCCTGTAGGTCCGACGAGGTAGTGGCCGGATCCCGATTCCAGGGTGAGATCGATGTCATGCAGGACTTCCGGTCCACTGCCATAGCGCAGACCGACGTTTTCAAACCGAATCACGTCAACTTTCCCTGCTTCATGCCCGATGAGGAGGCAAGGTCCTCTGGAGACTATCACACAGCCGGAGCCAACGGCATGCCCTGGCCCGAAGGAGTTTCAGAACCGCCTGAGCAGGCGGCGGAGATACTCCTGCTCCTCCTGGGGCCTGTGCTGTTCGGCGGCGCGCCGTTTCAGTTCGTCAAGTATCTGGCGAACGCGAATGAGGGATCCCTTGTCGGGAATGTTGATATCGTCGGTGGCGGAGCCGATGGAGTTGCCGAGGCTGCGGCCGATCGGGTCCCTGGGCGCCGAGAAAAATCCCTGGGAGTCACCTGCCACACCTTCCCCGAGGAGATCGAGAATCTGCGCCATCATGTCTCCGGCGCCTTCCTTGAGGAAATCGACGGCCTCCGTCTGGTGGTCGACCGCATGCCCCGGACGGTTGGCCTTGAGCTGGCGGACGGCACGGCGCATCGAGCGGTTTGCCCGGCTGTAGTGGCGGGGCACGTCGTAGCCGAACTCTTCCATGCGCTCCATGAAGCTCTCGAGCACGTCCCGCACGCCAGCCTGGCGTTCGGCCTGCGGAGTCGTGTCAACGTCCTCTTCTCCGACATCGCGCAGGATCCTGAAACTCTCGTCAAGCAGTTGCTGCTGTTCGCTGATGATCTGGCGGATGGTCTGGATCATTTCCACGGCTTCGGCAGACGAACTTCCCGAAAGATCGCTGAGATTGCCCACGGATATGCTTTCCATGATTTCCTGGAGGCGGGTCAGCAGGGTCCGGGCCTGCTGGCGCGAACCGGTACGCACCAGTTCGGATATCCTGTCCACGAGATCGGTCAGCTCGCGGCTGCCAACCGCCTTCAACGCCTCGGTGGGGTCAAACAGCTCTCCCGGATCCGAACGCAACCTGTTCGAAAGAGCCCGCATGTAGTCGTCCATGGCGTTGCGCAGTTCTGCGAGCAGGCGCTCGATTTCCGCATCCGACGCGCCATCACTCAGCGCCTCGAGAATCTGCTGCTGCAGATCGCGCACCCGCTGTTCGGCAAAGGCCAACGGGCCCTCTTCGATCGCAAGCGCCGTTTCCCACATCAGTCCGATCACGTCATTGCCTGTCGATTCCCGGTCAGCGCTGTAGTCGAGGCGCAGGGCGCCCGTCACCAGCGCCAGGTGAACGTCGATCTCCGAGAGGTAGGTTTCCGGTTCCCTTGACAGGCGGTGCAGCACCGAGGCCGTCTCGCCTGCAAGGTCCCTGTCGACCGCGAAGGCCTTGCGCTGCTTCGCAATCTCGCGTGCCACCGGGTGATGGAAAAAGCGCTCCGGCAACTCCAGGGCATGAAGGACGCTTGCACTCGTCTGGCCGATCTCGTCCGTGGCGACCAGAACCAGTTCAACCTCGTGACCGGCCCATGGATGCGCCATCAGGTTATAGAATGCGGGACCCGACACGGTGCGGATTCCCGGCTGCGCCAGTGGCACGGATATCCGCAGCACGTCATCGCCGGCGCCGTCCGGGCGGCGTATCTCACCGGTGATGGACACGAGGCCGTAGTCGTCGCTGGCTGCGACATCGAGACGCAGCCCCGTTCGCAGTGTCTCGGCGGGCTCCGCCGTGAGGGCGACCTCGGGCGGTTTGTCGGCGATGAGGGTGATTGTCCGCCCATCCAGCACATTGCCGGACTGGATGATCGAGAACCGTGTGCCGCTGTCGAGCACATGGGCGATCTGCCAGTTCTCCCCTCCGGCGCCGGTGAAGTCGAACGGCACGTCATCGACCGTCAGCATCGGGGCCCGTGAGCCACCGCGAACCTGCACCACCAGTTCACTGCCGACGGGAACCGGCACCGGATGGCCCGCTTCGCCCTGCCCAAACCAGATCGGAGCGACGTCGGTGTAGGCCGGAGGCGTGATCCAGAATGTCGCCTCGCCGGCAGCGCCAGCACCTCCGCTCACCGAGTACCCTGGCTGCAGCAGGGCGGTGAAGTTGGCACGGGCCTGCGACCAGCCGGCAATCAACCCCCACACCAGGACCAGCAGGGCAAGATACCTGAGGGCGAAGCGGTCACGCGAGGCCACCGCGCTGAGTGGCCAGCCGACCCGCAGGCGGCGGACACGCCGGGCTTCCCGCGCCCGGTGCATCTCGAACAGCGTCTGGCTTGCCCCGTCCTGGAGATCGCCCGCATAGACATCATCGAGCGCCATCAGCGGTCTGTGCGGAACACCACTCCCGGTTTCGAGACGGCGTCGCACATGCCCTTCCGCGGGCCAGGCGAATCCCCGGAAATCCCGCCACAGGACAAGAGGTGTGGCAACGCCGAAGAAAACGAGGAAGGCGATGTGGAGTATCCCGGGGAGCGATGACACGACTCCGAGCAGGACGAGTCCCAGAAAGAGAACGACGAGGGACGCAGCGCGCCAGGACCGGATGACGAGATCCTCCCAGACGAGCGCCATGCGGGCCAGGACCAGCCGCCGTGCAATGAAGGCGGGCCCACCCCTGTTGTCAGAGGACGGCGTCATTGCGCCAGCAGGTCCGGAACTGTCTCCAACGCCATCATTTCTTCGTGTCCTGGCCGCCTGCGGACCACGGCATGGCGATCTCCGTCCACCATCACCTCCGGTACCAGCAAACGTCCATTGTAACCTGAGGCCATGACGGCGCCATAGGCTCCGGCGTGGCCGATGGCCAGCAGGTCACCGTCTTCGAGAACGGGCAACAGCACATCGTGGGCCAGCACGTCCCCCGACTCGCAGACCGGCCCTGCCACCACGGATTCGAGGAGGGGTGCTGCCGCCTCGCAGTGCGGCCAGACCGGGTGGCGGGCGTCATAGAGTGTCGGTCGCACGAGATCGTTCATGGCTGCATCAACGATGACGATGCGCTTCGATCCGGCCTGCTTGACCGTGTTCACCCCGGTCACAAGGACGCCGGCCGACGCGACCAGCCAACGTCCGGGTTCAATGGCAAGTTCCGCGTCCGTCCGGCGGCGGATATCCTCCAGCAGGCGGGCATAGCCGTCGAGGTCGATCGCCTCTTCCCCTTCGTGGTAGGCGATGCCCAGTCCCCCGCCAAGATCAAGCGTGGCGACGTCATCGAGTGTGCCGGCCAGGTCCAGCAGCCTGTCGAAGGCGGTACGGTAGAGTCCGATGTCGTGTATCTGGGAGCCGATATGAACCGCGAGTCCGACGGGCTGGACCAGGGGGTGAGCCAGGGCCCTTGACCACAAGCGCCGGATGGTTGCCGCGGGAAGGCCGAACTTGTCGGTCTGCCGCCCGGTGGAGATCTTGTCGTGCCCGCCCGCATCGACATCCGGATTGAACCGGAAGGCCACGGGTGCTTCCTTGTGCAACCCGTCGCAGATCTCGAGGATACGGTCGAATTCACCTTCGCTCTCGACGTTGATCTGCCTGACACCGTTCTCCAGGGCGAAGACGATCTCCTCGCGGGACTTGCCAACTCCCGAGAAGACAATCGTCCTCCGGTCAAGTCCCGCGGCAAGGCAGCGGTGTATCTCGCCTGCCGAAACGACATCCGCTCCCGCACCCAGGCCGCCGAGGAGATGGATGACCGCGAGATTGCTGTTGGCCTTGACCGCATACAGGACCGATGTGCCGGTCCCGGCCATCACATCCCTGAGATGAAGGAAGCGGTCACGCAGCGCCGTCGCGCTGTAACAGTAGAAGGGTGTTCCGATCTCGCGCGCAATGGTCGCGAGATCCACGTCCTCCACGTGCAACCGCCCGTTGCGGTAGGCAAAGGCGTTCAACTGTCGTCCGACTCCGCGTCCGTACCGGGACGTGTCGGATCCCCCTTGCGTCCGCATGCGGCCGCAAGGGCTGCAAGCACCAGCATCAGGGTGCTGCGTCTGGTCATGCAAGATACCTCCTGCGGGCTTCCTCTGCCGCCTCAGCCACCCGTTGTGGCGCCGTACCGCCCGGACTCGCACGACTGGCGACCGAAGCATCGATCGTGAGAACCTGGCGCACCGAGGCGTCGAGACGGTCGTCCACCCGACGCATCGCGTCAAGCGGCAACGACGCCAGATCACACCCCTTCTCCTCGGCAAGCGCCACGAGACGGCCGGTGGTGTGATGGGCTTCCCGGAACGCAAGTCCCTTCTCGCGAACCAGCCAGTCCGCAAGATCGGTCGCGGTCACGAAACCGTCATCCGTGCGTGCCCGCATGGCCTGCGTGTCGACGGTCATGCCGCCTATCATTGCCGCTGTTGCCGGAATCACCAGCATCAGCGTCGCGGCGGCATCGAAGAGCGGTTCCTTGTCTTCCTGCATGTCCTTGCCGTAGGTCATCGGCAGGCCCTTGAGCACGGTCAGGAGCGACACCAGCGCGCCGGTCAGGCGTCCGGCCTTGCCGCGCACCAGTTCGGCGGCATCAGCATTGCGTTTCTGGGGCATGATCGACGAGCCCGTGGTCAGACTGTCGGGCAGGCGCACGAATCCGAAGGTCGGACTGGTCCACAGGACGAGTTCTTCCGCCAGGCGCGACAGGTGCACGCCGATGATGGCGCCGGCGGCCAGAAACTCCAGGCAGAAGTCCCGGTCCGACACCGCATCCATGGAGTTGGCCGCCGGCCGGTCGAAACCCAGCGAGGCGGCGGTCGCCTCGCGGTCCACCGGAAACGATGTCCCGGCCAGTGCCGCAGCCCCCAGGGGTGATTCGTTCATTCTGCGCCGGCAGTCCTTCAGTCTGCCGCGGTCCCGGCCGAACATCTCGACATAAGCCAGCATGTGATGACCGAAGGTGACGGGCTGGGCCGGCTGCAGGTGTGTCATTCCCGGCATGACCGACGCGGCATGCCGTTCCGCCTGGACAATCAGCGACTCCTGGAGACGGGTGAGTGCGTCATCGAGATGATCGAGGTGATCGCGCAACCACAGGCGCAAGTCCGTCGCCACCTGATCGTTGCGTGAACGCGCGGTGTGCAGACGCCGGGCCGGCTCACCGATGAGCTCGGCAAGACGTGCCTCGATGTTCATGTGGACATCTTCCAGCGCCGGATCCCAGGTCATCGTTCCCTCCTCGATCTCGCGGGCAATGCGATCGAGGCCCTCCTGGATGGCATCGTTGTCGGCGACCGAGAGGATGCCCGTGGCCGCCAGCATGGACGCATGGGCCCTGGACCCGGCGATGTCGTAGGGCGCCAGCTGGCGGTCGAAGTCCACCGAGGCGTTGATCCGCTCCATGATGGCGGACGGCTCCTCGCGGAAGCGCCCGCCCCGGACAGGGTTGGGGTTGTTCGTTGCTGACATGCCGATCAGGCGCCGGAGCGGATTGTCGATGCTGGTACCGGTCCGCGGGCTCATGCCCACGGGCCGGAACGCGACGCGGAGTGTAGCGGGCGCCGGCAACCGTGTCCAAGGCGCCGCCGCCGAGCGGTGACGGTTGCAAACGTGGCGTTTCCGCTTCAACCGGGTATTCTCCGCACCTCCTCGATACCGCGATGGCGACCCCCTTGACATGACTGCCCCCGAGGCGCCGGCCCGCGGCCTTCTGTTCCTGGCGGGCCGCGTCTTTCTTCCCTTCGCAGCGGGTTACTTCCTCTCCTATCTCTTCCGGACCGTGAACGCCGTTCTCGGACCGGTTCTCGGCGAGGAACTGGCCATGGATGCCGCCGCCGTCGGCCTGATGACCAGTGCCTTCTTCCTTGCCTTTGCCGGTATCCAGATACCTCTCGGCATGGCGCTCGACAGGTTCGGACCCAGGCGCACGCATGCGGTACTGCTTGTCATCGCCGCAGCGGGTGCGGTTCTGTTCAGCCAGGGTGACGGCACCCCCGTCCTCACCCTGGCGCGCGCCATCATCGGCATAGGCATGGCCGGAGGCCTCCTGGCCGCCATGAAGATGTTTGCACTGTGGTTTCCGGGACAAAAGCTGCCTCTGATCAACGGTCTGGTTTTGGCCGCGGGCGGAGCGGGGGCCATGGCCGCATCCGCTCCGGTTCACGCCATGATTGCGCTCATCGGCTGGCGGCACCTGTTTCTCGTGCTTGCTGCCGTAACCCTGCTGGTGGCAGTGCTCATCCACGTCGTGGTGCCGGAACGCCGGACGACCGGCGCGCCGGTGACATTCGCCGATCAGTTCAAGGGGCTGGGACTCATCCTGCGTTCTCCTGCCTTCCAGGCCGCGGCACCTCTGGTGATGACGACACAGGCGGCATGGCTCTCCACCCAGGCACTGTGGTTCGGACCATGGCTGCGCGACATGGCCGGCCTTGACGCCGGCAATGCGGCCGAGGCCCTCTTCATCGGCGGCCTGGCCATGATCGCGGGGTATGCCTTCCTCGGCTGGCTTGCCGAACGGCTGAGCCGGTTCGGTATCCCGGTCTCCTTCGTCGCGGTCCCGGTCACACTGGTGTTCATTGCCGTACAGGCGTTGCTGGCACTGGGCAGCGAACTGCCTGCATGGGTGCTGACGGCGGCGTTCTCGGCGACCGGGGGTGCGATCATCATCTTCTATGCCGACATGACCCAGAGATTCCCGGTGGCCATGGCCGGCAGGGTCAACACCACGCTCGCCCTCTACGCCTTCTCCCTCGGCGGCGTTCTCCAGATCCTTTTCGGCCTCGTGCTCGATCTCTTCCCTGCGGCGGGAGGCGGCTATTCGCCTTCGGGCTACCTCGCCGCCTTCGGCGGCTGGGTGCTGGTCCAGATCGCCTGCTTCATCTGGTATCTCGCCCGCCGCCACAACTGAACCCTCCCGGGACAAGCGTGCTGGACGACAGTGCGACAGTGCGAAATGCGGCGGACCCCAATGTCCGCGCAGAAAGTCCGGTTTCGTGCTTCTTCGGATTTGGCGGGGCGACGCGTGGGCGACGGCCTTTCGCTATGTCCAGTCGTCGACCCTTTCCACAACGGCCGGATCGACCGTCACGCCTTGTGTGGAGGCGCGCCGGTTGGCCTCCGCCCGACCATCGCCGGGGATCCGTGCGCCAGGTTGAGCACGCAACTCTTCGACGAGCACGCCGAGCCGTTCGTTGAACAAGCCGTGGGAGGTGGCAGCAGGGTCGAGCGCGAGGAAGAACTGTCCGGTATTGGGCGGACCACCGAGCGGGCCCGAGAACGGGCTGGCGTTCACGCCCAAGGTGGCGCCCGTCATCGCCGCGGCCATGATTTCGACCAACAAGGCCACGCCGACACCCTTGTAGCCGCCGACAGGGGCCATCGAACCCTTGAGCGCGATGTCCGGATCCGTCGTTGGCCTGCCGTCGGGGCCGAGCGCCCACCCCGCCGGAATCGGCGTACCCTCGCGGGCGCGCTTCATGACCTCGCTCTTTGCGACGACGCTGGCGCTCTGGTCGATCAGGATCGCGGTGCCACCCGCGCCATCCGGCGCGGCCAGAGAGAACGGATTGGTGCCGACGATCGCCCGCGACCCGCCGACCGGTGCGATCGAGGCCGGTGCGTTGGTGAAGCCGATCGCCAGCAAACCCGCTTGCGCAATCCGGCGGGTGTGATAGCCAAGCACACCGCAATTGTATGAGTTCCGCACGGCCAGCGCCGCGATGCCTTGCGCGCGTGCAGTGGGAATCAGCGCCTCGAAACCGAGATCGATGGCCGGGTGGGCAAAGCCGCTTCTGGCATCGACCGCCACCACCGACGGGTACGGGCACGAGAGTTCGGGCTCGGCATGGCCGTCAACCTTGCCGCAGCGAACGTGCTCGCAATAGATCGGAATGTAGGCGAGACCGTGGCTGGAGATACCGTCGCCCTCGGTCGCCGCAGTCGCACGCGCGAGCGCCCTGGCATTGGCGTCGGATGTCCCTGCAGCCGTCAGGGCCCGATAGGCGAGCTCCTCAATCTGCTCGAGAGTCATGACATTCGACTCGTTCATGGGCTGCGTTCTCCTGTCAGTTGCTGTCCACCATATCGGCACCTGCTCCGGCGAGGCGCAAGAGCTCTGAGGCAGGAGCGCAGGTGCGACTCTCGAAGACGGAGGGTCGACTCCACGTATTGCCGGCGGCGACACCGTCCGCGAAGTCCGGTGCCGGAGCAGTCTCCATCCGCCAGCAACGGATGGCGTTTCATGCCGTGAGGTCCGTCCCCACCCATCGATATGGAGGTTTTCCGCATCGACTGCAATTTCGAGAGCCCGCCAGGACAACAAGACGGTGGTTGTTCACCTTCCGGCTGCCGCCCTCGGTGGTTGGGTGCCGGCCCGGTTCGCCTGTTTCCTCCGGCAACTCGTCCGCTGACGCCAGATCCCGACTGCATGACACAGGTTCACGACAACGCAGTGGCGATCCGATTCCCGGATCTGGCACAGCAGTTTCAGCGCCTTTCAAACGGTCACAACAGGAACGCCATCAACGTTCCGAAACGCAAACATGTGCTTCTTGTCTCCAGAGACGTTCAGGTCGACATCACCAACGATGGCGGCGGCCCGTATCGGATTGTCCCATGGGGTCCGGAGAGTGAGGGCGCTTCCGGAAGTTCACGAAGGATGACAGTGCGCGGCCCCTCGAGGCGCCAGGACCGCACTCCGGAAGTCGTTTCCGCATTGTGTTTCGACCGCTCACGACCAAGCACCGCAATGAGGGGCCGACGATCGGGGTCAAGGGTGGCGCGACGAAGCGTCCGTAGACACCGAAAAAGTTGCTAGCGCGTCGGGATCGGGGTTTCGCCGGCGTAGTCGTAGAAGCCGCGGCCGGACTTGCGGCCGAGCCAGCCCGCCTCGACGTACTTGGCGAGCAGTGGGCACGGGCGGTACTTGGTGTCGGCGAGGCCGTCATAGAGCACCTGCATGACGGAATAGCAGACATCGAGGCCGATGAAGTCGGCGAGCTCGAGCGGGCCCATGGGATGGTTGGCGCCGAGCCGCATCGCCGTGTCGATGGAGTCGACGGTGCCGACGCCCTCGTAGAGGGCATAGACCGCCTCGTTGATCATCGGCAGCAGGATACGGTTGACGATGAAGGCGGGGAAATCCTCGGCGTTGGCCGGCACCTTGCCGAGTTCCAGCGTCAGCGCGCGAATGGTATCGAAGGTCTCGCCGTCGGTGGCCAGCCCGCGGATCAGTTCCACCAGGTTCATCATCGGCACCGGGTTCATGAAGTGCATGCCCATGAACTTTTCCGGCCTGTCGGTGGCTGCCGCAAGGCGTGTGATGGGGATCGACGAGGTGTTGGTGCAGATGATGGCATCCGCCTTGAGGGTCGATGTCAGCTCGACAAGAATCTCCTTCTTGACCTTCTCGTTCTCGGTCGCGGCCTCGATGACACAGTCGCAGTCAGCCAGTCCGACATAGGAGTCGACCACGGCAATGCGGCCGAGCGCGGCATCCATCTGTTCCTGATCGATGACACCACGCCGCCGCTGACGCTCCATGTTCGAACGCACCACCTCGAGGCCGGCTTGCGCGAGGGCCCGCGACGCATCGATAATCACGATGTCGTATCCCGCCAGGGCACAGACGTGGGCGATTCCCGACCCCATCTGGCCGGCACCGATCACGCCAATGCTCCTGATCTTCATGCCCAACAGCCTGTCCCCCCGGTCACCGCGGCTGGATGCCTCTTTGCTCAAGTTCGGCCTTCAGCTCGGGAACGGCATCGAAGAGGTCCGCAACCAGACCGAAATCGGCAACCTGGAAGATCGGCGCCTCCTCGTCCTTGTTGATACAGGCGATGACCTTGCTGTCCTTCATGCCGGCCAGGTGCTGGATGGCGCCCGAGATGCCGACGGCAAGATAGAGTTCCGGCGCCACCACCTTGCCGGTCTGTCCCACCTGGTAGTCATTGGGCACGTAACCGGCATCGACAGCGGCCCTGCTGGCGCCAACGGCCGCTCCGAGAATGTCCGCCACCTCTTCGAGCATGGCGAAGTTGTCACCGGACTTCATGCCGCGGCCACCCGAAATGACCACGCGCGCCGTGGTCAGTTCCGGGCGCTCGCTGCCGGATAGCGCGGCGCCCTCGAAGCTGGAGAGACCGGCATCGGCCGCGCCCGACACCGCCTCGACGGGAACCGCCGTGTCGCTCTCTTCAGCGCCGTCGAAGGCCGTTGTGCGAACCGTGACAAAGACGATGTCGTCGGTTGACTGGACCGTGGCCATGGCATTGCCGGCGTAGATCGGGCGCACGAAGGTATCGGCGGCAACCACTTCGGTGATGTCCGAGACCTGCTGCTTGTCGAGCAATGCTGCGGCCCGCGGCATGATGTTCTTGCCGGTGGTCGTTGCCGGCGCCACGACATGGCTGTAGTCCGGCGCCAGGCGGGCCATGAGCGGGGCAACGTTCTCGGCGAGCTGAGCTTCGAGCGGTGCCTCATCGGCAAGAAGAACCCGGGCAACGCCGGCGGTCCGGGAAGCGGCTTCAGCCACCGCTCCGCAACCGCTGCCCGCCACCAGGACAGTGATGTCGCCACCCATCTCCCGGGCGGCCGTCACGGCGCTCCCGGTGGCCGCCGCAAGTTCCTGATTGTCGTGTTCCGCATAGACCAGTATCGCCATGTCAGATCGCTCCGGCGTCGTTCTGCAGCTTGTCCACCAGTTCCCCGACAGAACCGACCTTGATGCCGCTCTTGCGGCGTGGCGGTTCCTCGACACTGACCACCTTCAGGTGGGGCGTCACGTCGACACCGAGTTCTTCAGGGGTTCGCTTGGCGATTTCCTTCTTCCGCGCCTTCATGATGTTGGGGAGTGACGCGTATCGTGGATCATTGAGTCTGAGGTCCACGGTGATGATCGCCGGCAGCGTCAGCATCACCGACTCGAGCCCGCCATCAACCTCGCGCACGACCTTGAGCGAACCGTTTGCCGCCTCGATCTTCGACACGAACGTGCCCTGGGCCCAGCCCAGCAGCCCGGCGAGCATCTGGCCGGTCTGGTTGGCGTCGTCATCAATCGCCTGTTTGCCGAGGATGACCACGTCGGGCGACTCCTCGGCGACGATACGGGCGATCATCTTGGCCACGGCAAGCGGCTCGAGATCACCGTCGTGAACGACATGGATGGCCCGATCGGCACCCATGGCCAGCGCGGTGCGCAGGGTTTCCTGACTCTGGGTCGGTCCCAGGGACAGGGCGATCACCTCGGTGGCGGTTTCCGCCTCCTTCATGCGAATCGCTTCCTCGACGGCGATCTCGTCGAAGGGATTCATCGACATCTTGACGTTGGCAAGATCAACGCCCGAACGGTCCGCCTTGACGCGCACCTTCACGTTGTAATCAATGACCCGCTTGACCGGGACGAGCACTTTCATGGCGTGCCTCTCCAGGCGCTTGTTGTGACAAGGGAATATCGGAATCCGCGGCAGGAATTCGCAGGGCACACTAAGACCGCTCGATTGCCGGAGTCAACGAAACGTCGGCGCATGCCGGCTCACCCTTCCCGGGTGGCGCCGGGAGCCCACAGATGATCGGCGCGGCCGTTGTCGTTGAGATGGCGCGCCATCACGAAGAGGTGATCGGAGAGGCGGTTGGTGTATTCGAGAACCGCCGGATTGACGGTCTCCTCGAGGGAGAGCGCGGTGATCAGGCGTTCGGCCCGGCGTACCACTGTACGCGCCAGGTGAAGCCACGCCGAAACATCGGATCCTCCTGGCAGGATGAAGGAGGTCAGCGGTTCGAGGCCGGCGTTCATGGTATCGATTTCACTCTCGAGACGCGCCACCTGGGCGGGAGTGATCCGCAGCGCTCCGGCACCGCGGCGGCCTTCCTCGGGCACGGCAAGATCGGCCCCGAGATCGAAGAGATCGTTCTGGACACGCGCCAGCATCGCGTCGCAGTCACCATCGGCATGCACCCTGGCAAGGCCGATCACGGAGTTCGCCTCATCCACGGTGCCGAAGGCCTCGATCCTGAGGGCGTGCTTGGCCACCCGGCTGCCGTCGCCCAGGGACGTCTCGCCCCGGTCTCCGCCACGGGTATAGATCCTGTCCAGCCTGACGATGGTTCTACCCTCCCTGCATGACGAGAAACATGATGGCGAGAAGGACCAGTGCAGCCAGCTGAAATCCCACGCGAAAGCGCATCATGCGGTTGCCGTGACGCCGGTTGAACTCGCCTCCGCGGGCAAACCCGCCGATGCCGACGAAAAGGGCGATGAGGGTGAGAGCAACAAAGCCCAGGATCGCATAGCCAATCCAGTTCATGATGTCACCGCCCTCTTCCGGTCGGGGCCGCCATGATCAGTTCGCCACGGCGAGCAGTCGCCTGGCAATCACATGTGCCTGGATTTCCGCCGCACCCTCGAAGATGTTGAGGATACGGGCATCGCACAGCAGCCGGCTTGCCTCGTACTCGAGGGCATAGCCGTTGCCTCCATGGATCTGCAGGGTGTTGTCGGCCGCCGACCAGGCCACCCGGGCGCCGAGAAGCTTGGCCATGCCCGCCTCGAGATCGCAGCGCCGCCCGGAGTCCTTGCGCCGCGCCGCGTACCAGCACAGCTGGCGGGACATCATCGTCTCGACGGCCATCCACGCGAGCTTGTTGGCAACACGCGGGAACCCGGCGATGGCACGCCCGAACTGTTGACGCTCCAGGGCATAGGCCAGACCTGCTTCAAGAGCGGCCTGGGCCACCCCGGTGGCCCTGGCTGCAGTCTGGATGCGCGCAGACTCGAACGTCGCCATCAGTTGCTTGAACCCCCTGCCCTCTTCGCCGCCAAGCAGGCTCCCGGCCGGAACCTCGAAGTGGTCGAAGCCGATCTCGTACTCCTTCATGCCACGATAGCCGAGAACGCCGATCTCGCCACCCGACATGCCGGGAGCGGGGAAGGGGTCGTCCCCGGTGCCACGCGGCTTTTCGGCCAGAAACATGCTCAAGCCCCGGTAACCCGGTTCATCCCCATCGGTACGCGCCAGGAGTGTCATGAGATCGGCACGGGCAGCATGCGTGATCCAGGTCTTGTTGCCGGTGACGTGGTAGCAGTCGCCGTCGCGTACTGCGCGGGTCGCGAGGCTGCCGAGGTCCGAGCCTGTGCCCGGTTCCGTGAAGACCGCTGTCGGGATGATGTCCCCGGAAACGATGCCCGGGAGCCATCGCTGCTGCTGTTCGGGCGTGCCGCCGGTGATGATGAGTTCGGCAGCGATCTCGGTGCGCGTGCCGAGCGAGCCGACGCCAATGTAACCGCGCGAGAGCTCTTCGGTGACCACGCACATCGCCACCTTGGAGAGACCGAGACCGCCGTGCTCCACAGGCACAGACAGTCCGAAGACGCCGAGGTCGGCCAGTTCCCGCAGAATCTCGAGGGGAATCAGTTCGTCACCAAGATGCCAGGCGTGCGCCCTGGGCCTGATGCGCTCGTCGGCATAGCGGCGGAACTGGTCGCGGACCATGACAAGGTCAACTTCGAGTCCGGCGTCGGCGACACGCCCTTCGCCGAGGAGAAGGGCGAGCCGGGAGAGGCTCTCCTTCGTCGATCCGCGGTTGATCAGATCCGCCACGTCATCGGTCCACAAGGCATGGAGATCCTCACCGCTGACCGCAAGATCACGCAGGCGCACGATTTCCCCCTGGCTCATGGCAATGCCGCCGGTCAGTTGGGCGAGGGACTCCTGGAAGGCGCAGTCGAGTACAAGCTGTTCCGTTTCGCCGAACCGCCCCTCCGGCTCCAGGGATTCGGCCCAGCGGAGCATCTGGCGCAGGCTCTCGACACAGGTTGCCACCCAGGCAAGGCCGTGGACCGCATGCTGGCATGAATCGATGCGCCGGGAATCGATGGCGCCACCGGCATCAACCACCATGCTCCTCACTCCTGCGCGGGCCGCGCCGAGAAGGCGGTCGGCGGCGTCAAGGGCGCCGCGGCAGCGTGCGAGAAGAGCGTCGGCGTTCATCCGTCCCTAGCCTTCGAGAACGTCCTCGAGGGTGCGCAAGCCCGGTCGCGGGGACTGCACGAGAACCGCCATGTTGCCCGGCTTGTGCTGGTTGGCCCGCATCTTCATGTGGGCGCGGGGAATGTCATCCCACGAGAAGACTTCCGACATGCAGGGATCGATCCGACGCTCAATCATCAGCCGGTTGGCCTGTGCCGCCTGCATGAGATTGGCAAAGTGGCTGCCCTGGATACGTTTCTGGCGCATCCACACGAAGCGCGCATCGAAGGTGATGTTGTAGCCGGTGGTGCCGGCGCAGAACACCACCATGCCACCGCGCTTGACGACAAAGCACGAGACCGGGAACGTCGCCTCGCCCGGGTGTTCGAAGACGAAATCGACATCGTTGCCCTTGCCGGTGAAGGACCAGATGGCCTTGCCGAACTCGCGGCACTTCTTCATGTAGGCGCCGTAGCCCGCGGTATCCGAGACCTCGGGCAGCCGCCCCCAGCAGTCGTAGTTCTTGCGGTTGATGACGCCGCGCGCACCAAGCGACAGCACAAAGTCGGCCTTCTCCTCATCACTGATGACACCGATAGCATTGGCGCCGGCGGTGGCGATCAGCTGGACGGCCATGGATCCAAGGCCGCCCGAAGCCCCCCAGACCAGCACGTTGTGACCGGGCCTGAGGATATGCGGCCGGTGACCGAACAGCATGCGGTAGGCCGTCGCCAGGGTCAGGGTATAGCAGGCCGACTCTTCCCAGGTGAGGTGGCGCGGACGGGCCATGAGTTGCTGGGCCTGGACACGGGTGAACTGGGCGAAGCTGCCATCACCGGTCTCGTAGCCCCAGATGCGCTGACTGGTGGAGTACATCGGATCGCCGCCGTTGCATTCCTCGTCGTCGCCATCGTCCTGGTTGCAGTGGATGACGACCTCGTCGCCGACCTTCCAGCGCTTCACCCTGGACCCGACGGCCCAGACAATTCCAGAGGCATCGGACCCGGCGATGTGGACGTCACCCTTGTGAACGTCGAAGGGACTGATGGGGATGCCGAGAGAGGCCCACACACCGTTGTAGTTGACACCCGCCGCCATGACGAGAACCAGGACCTCGTTGCTGTCGATCTCGTGGGTCGGCAGCACCTCCACCTGCATGGCCGTCGAGGGTTCGCCGTGGCGTTCACGGCGGATGGCCCACGCATACATGTTGGCCGGCACATGTCCCAGCGGCGGGATCTCGCCGACTTCGTAGAGATCCTTGATCGGCGCCTCGTACTCTCCGGACGGCGCATCGGCTGCCATGACCATCACTCGCTCCTGTCGGTTTCAACACTGTCAATTCCATGTTGCACTGCAACAAGTCAAAGGGGAACCGGCTGCAATCCCATTGTTTTTACCCAGCCGGGCGTTTGCAACGTTTATTGCATCGCACCATGATTGACCGCTGATCGTGCGTGGATGGATGTCATGACAAGCTCGTCTCCTCCCAGTCCCGACCGGAACAGGGATCGTCCGTGGCTCATGCGGACCTATTCCGGCCACAGTACGGCCAGGGACTCCAACCGGCTCTACCGCACGAACCTGGAGCGCGGACAGACGGGACTGTCGGTGGCCTTTGACCTGCCGACCCAGACAGGTCACGACGCCGACGAGGCCATCGCCCGCGGCGAGGTCGGGCGGGTGGGTGTTCCGGTCTCCCACCTCGGCGACATGGAAACGCTGTTCGACGGCATCCCTCTCGAGCGCATGAACACGTCGATGACGATCAACGCCACCGCGCCATGGCTCTTCGCCCTCTACATCGCGCTTGCCGACAGGCGCGGTGTGGCCCGAAAGGCCCTCCAGGGGACCATCCAGAACGACATCGTCAAGGAGTACCTGTCGCGCGGCACCTACATTTTCCCGCCCGGCCCCTCTCTCAGGCTGACGACGGACACCATCCTCTTCTCGGTCCGTGAAACACCCGCCTGGAACCCCGTCAACGTCTGCCCCTATCACCTTCAGGAGGCGGGAGCGACGCCGGTCCAGGAGATTGCCTTCTCCCTGGCCAACGCCATCACCATCCTCGATGCGATCAGGGAATCGGGCGAGGTGACAGACGAGGACTTTGCCCGGGTCGTCGGGCGCGTCAGCTTCTTCGTCAACGCCGGCATCCGGTTCATCACGGAAATGTGCAAGATGCGGGCGTTCACCGAGCTGTGGGACGACATCACTCTCAAGCGATACGGCATCGGGGATGCGAGATTCCGCCGCTTCCGCTACGGCGTCCAGGTCAACTCCCTGGGACTGACGGAACAGCAGCCGGAAAACAATGTCTACCGCATTCTCCTCGAGATGCTCGCGGTGACCCTGTCGAGGAAGGCGCGGGCTCGCGCGGTCCAGTTGCCGGCATGGAACGAGGCTCTCGGTCTGCCACGGCCATGGGACCAGCAGTGGAGCCTGCGCCTGCAGCAGATCGTCGCCATGGAAACCGATCTCCTGGAGTTCGACGACATCTTCGACGGCAACGCCGCCATCGAATCGAAGGTCGAAGACCTGAAGCAGGCCGCCCTCGAGGAAATCGATGTCATCGACAGGGCCGGTGGCGCCCTCGCCGCGGTTGAATCAGGCTACATGAAACAGCGCCTGGTGGAATCGAACGCCAGGAGGCTTGCCGCCATCGAATCGGGAGAAACGCCGGTCGTCGGCGTCAACGTGTTCACCGAATCGGCTCCTTCGCCGCTCACCGGCGACGGATTCATGACCGTCTCGCATGACGCCGAGGAGTCACAGATCGCCAGCCTGGCGGCATGGCGCTCCAGCCGTGATGACAGTGCGGCGGGCGCAGCCCTCGATGATCTCAGGGCGGCCGCCCGCGAGGGCCGCAACATCATGGAATCCTCCATTGCCTGTGCCGAAGCGGGAGTGACCACCGGAGAGTGGGGCGGAGCCCTGCGCGAGGTCTTTGGCGGCTACCGTGCACCCACCGGACTGTCAGCGGCACCGGCTGTCTCCGCCGGTGACCTTGCCACCGCCCGCCGCCACGTGGAACGCGCGTCACAGGTCCTGGGCCGCAGGCTGAAACTCCTTGTCGGCAAGCCCGGGCTTGATGGTCACTCCAATGGCGCCGAGCAGATTGCCCTGCGCGCCCGCGACTGCGGTATCGAGGTCGTTTACCAGGGGATCAGGCTGTCGCCCGAGCAGATTGCCTCATCCGCTCTCGAGGAGAGCGTGCACGTGGTCGGACTCTCCATTCTCTCGGGCGCCCACGTCCGCCTCGTGACGGAGATCCGGCGCCTCATGGACGAGGAGGGCTGCGACACCGTTCCCATCGTCGTCGGCGGCATCATTCCCGATGCCGACATCCCGCTCCTCAGGAATGCCGGTGTGGCAAGAACCTACTCGCCACGGGACTACGACATCACGGCCATCATCCGCGACATCGCCGACATCGCCGCCGGAACATAAGCAGGCCCGGCAGGCTCCGTCTTACCGGAAGTCACGCGATTTCGGGATCGTGCGCAGGTTGCGCGGATGGCGCGAGGGGAAGGCGACGGGGCCGGGCGGCGGCGCGGTCCCGTCCTCCGGCGTCAGCAGGTCGAGCCAGCTGGTCAGGTCTTCCAGCCGTTCGGCGACGAGGTGGACGATGTCGCCGGTGCGCTGGATACGCCCCCGGACCAGGACGAGGCGCGCGCCCAGCACCGCCCTGCGAAAACTCTCCAGCACACTGGACCAGATCACGATGTTCACGACACCGGTTTCATCTTCCAGCGTCATGAAAACGACGCCGCTGGCGCTGCCCGGGCGCTGGCGGACCAGGACGAGGCCGGCCGTGGATGCGCGCTCGCCGTCCCGGGCACGGGCCACCGCCTCGGCCGCAAACACGCTTTTCTTCGCCAGGCGCTCGCGCAGAAAGGCGAGCGGATGTGCCCGGAGCGAAAGCCTGAGTGTGCGGTAGTCCTCGACGACCTGCTCGCCGGGCGCCATGGCAGGCAGCGCGGCCGGCAGCTCCGCCCCCTCGATCGGCCCGCCCGCCGCCTCGAACAGTGGCAGCGGCTGTCCTTTCGGCAAGGCGCGGACCTGCCAGAGAGCCTGGCGCCGGTCGAGCCCCATGGAGCCGAAGGCATCGGCGGCAGCCAGCGTCTCGATGGCGGCGGCACCGATCCCGGTATCGCGCTGCAACATGGCGATATCCCTCCAGGGCTTGTCGTCGCGTGCGTCCAGGATGCGCTTCGCATCCTCCTTGCCGAAGCCGGTGATCTGGCGGAAGCCAAGCCTGAGCGCCTGGCGTCCGTCCGCCATGCGCTCCAGGCTGTTGTCCCATCCGCTCGCATGGACATCGGCCGGGAGCACCTCGACCCCGTGTTCGCGTGCATCGCGCACGATCTGGGCGGGAGCGTAGAAGCCCATCGGTTGGGAATTGAGCAGCGCACAGGCAAAGACCTCCGGGTGGTGGCATTTGAGCCAGGAGGAGACCCAGGCCAGCAGCGCGAAGCTCGCGGCATGAGACTCGGGAAAGCCGTAATCCCCGAAGCCCTCGATCTGGCGAAAGCACCGCACCGCAAGTTCCGGGTCGTAGCCGCGCGCGGTCATCCGGTCCACCATCCGGTCCCGCAAGCAGCTGAGTGTGCCGCGCTTGCGGAAGGTCGCCATGGCATGGCGCAACGTATTGGCCTCATCCGGCGTGAACCGGGCGGCTTCCATGGCGATGCGCATCGCCTGTTCCTGGAAGAGCGGCACGCCGAGTGTCTTCTCCAGAACCTTGCGCAACTCGTCCGGCGGCCCGTGCTCGGGCGCGGGCGCCGGATAGATCACTTTCTCCAGCCCGTCCCGCCGGCGCAGATAGGGATGCACCATGTCGCCCTGGATCGGGCCCGGCCGCACGATCGCCACCTCGATCACCAGATCGTAGAAGCAGCGCGGCTTCAGCCGCGGCAGCATGTTCATCTGCGCCCGGCTCTCGATCTGGAAGACGCCTATCGTGTCGGCCCGGCAGAGCATGTCATAGACTTGCCCGTCCTCCTTCGGCACGGTGGCGAGCGTGATATCCAGGCCCTTGAGCGCGGCCAGGAGTTCGAAGGCCTTGCGGATGCAGGTCAGCATGCCGAGACCGAGCACATCAACCTTCATCAGGCCAAGCGCCTCGAGGTCGTCCTTGTCCCACTCGATGAAGGTGCGATCCTTCATCCCCGCATTGCCGATGGGCACGGTCTCGTCGAGTCGACCGCGTGTCAGCACGAAGCCGCCGACATGCTGCGAGAGATGGCGGGGGAAGCCCTGCAGTTCCGTCGCGAACGCGACGGTCCGGCGCAGCAGCGGATCGGCAGGGTCAAGCCCGGCCTCGCGGAGGCGCTGTTCGGGCACGCCCTCGCGGTGCATGTCACGGACGGCGGCGGCCAGCGCCGCGGCGGTATCTTCGGAGAGTCCCATCGCCTTGCCCACATCACGCACGGCGCTGCGGGCGCGGTAGGAGATGACGGTGGCGGCGATCCCGGCGTGTTCGCGGCCATAGCGCCCGTAGATGTACTGGATCACCTCCTCGCGCCGCTCATGCTCGAAATCGATGTCGATGTCGGGCGGCTCGCGGCGCTCGCGGGAGACGAAGCGCTCGAACAGCAGGTCGATTCGCACCGGGTCGACGGCGGTGATGCCGAGGCAGTAGCAGACGGCCGAGTTTGCCGCCGAGCCCCGCCCCTGGCAGAGGATGCCCTTCTCCCTGGCGAAACACACGATGTCGTGGACGGTGAGGAAATAGGGTGCATAGTCGAGCTCGTCGATCAGCCCGAGCTCGTGCCGGAGCGCAGTGGAAACCTTTTCCGGAATGCCGTCCGGATAACGCCAGGCCGCGCCCTTCCGGACGAGCGCCTCCAGATGACGCTGCGGCGACGAGCCGGGTGGCACCGGCTCATCGGGATATTCATAGGCGATCTCGTCGAGGCTGAAGCTGCAAAGGGAGACGGCTTCGAGGCTCCGCGCCACCGCTTCCTCATGACCGCGGAAGAGGCGCGCGATCTCGGTTCCCTCCTTGAGGTGGCGCTCGGCATTGGCGGCAAGGCGCCAACCCGCCTGCGCCACGGTGACACGTTCGCGAATGGCCGTCAGCACGTCCTGAAGGGGACGTCGCCCAGGCCGGTGGTAGTGGACGTCGTTGGTGGCCAGCAATGGCGTGCCGGTGCGCTCCGCAAGCGCCGCCAGGCGATGGAGACGGGCGCGGTCGCCGCCTCGATGGAGCATGTGCGCGGCAAGATAGAGCGACCCGTCATGCGCGTGGCGCAGCCTGGCGAGTTCCGCCCCGAAACCCTTGCCGCTGCCATCTTCCGGGGGCAGCGCGATCAGCAGCTGCCCCTCGGCATGAGCAAGCAGGTCCTCCCGGTAGAGCAGGCATTTTCCCTTGGCCACACGCCGCTGACCGAGGGTGAGCAGCCGGCAGAGGCGGCCCCAGGCGGCGCGGTCGCGGGGGTAGCAGAGCAGCGAGACACCGTCGGCGAGGTCGAGACGCGCGCCGGTCAGGAGTCGGATGCCGGCCTGCTTGGCCGCCACGTGGGCGCGCACCGCGCCGGCAAGCGTGTTGCGGTCGGCAATGCCGATGGCCGCAAGTCCGAGACGCGCGGCCTCCTCCACCAGCTCTTGCGCATGGGAGGCGCCGCGCAGGAAACTGAAATTGCTGCTCGCCTGCAATTCTGCATAAACGACGCCGCTCATCCGTAAAGCCCGTGGATATACCAACGGGGCGGCCCCTTGCCGCCGGCGTCCCGATAGAGCCCGGCCCGGAAGAGCCAGTAGCGGCGGCCGTCCTGATCCTCGACACGGTAATAGTCGCGCGGCCTGTCTTGCGGACCGCTGGCCCACCATTCCGGCTCAATGCGTTCAGGCCCCTCGGCGCGGACGATGCGGCGGCAGAGCCGGCGCCAGGTGAACAGCACCGGCGGCCCGTCCGGTACTTCCGCTACGGCGTTCACTGGCTCGGGCCGGTCGAACAGACGAAGGGGTCGTTGCGGCATCCCTGGCTGCGCGGGCCGTATCGCGCCCTCCCGACCGGGGTCCATCCGCCGCTCGGCACGCTCCGGCAGGTGGCTTGCGACCGGTTCGAGGTGAAAGACGGATCCTTTCCCGAGACGGGCCTGCAGACGGTCGATCAGGCGGGCGAGTTCGCCACTGCCTCCCCTGCCCTCCAGTCCGTCAGCCGCCAGCCGGTATTGCTCCGGCGCAAGCGGCTCGGTGCGGTCTGCGTGGAGCACCACGGCGTCAATCCCGAAACCAGGGTCCACGGTTTCGATCTTTCCGGCGAAGAGGCCTCCAAGATGCGCGCCATCGCGGCTGGCGCGGGTGGTAGAAACACGGTGCCGTGCCGTGCCGCCATCCACCCGGAAGAACAGGAGCACAAGATCCCGCACGCCCAGTCCTTTCTGTTCCAGCGAGGCGCAGAGAGTGTCCAGCAGGCGGGCCAGCGATGCCTCCAGCGCCGCGAGATCGATCAGCGGTTCCGCAAAGGCAAGGCGCGCAAGGAAGGCGGGCGGCGGCGGCAGGGACGCGACAGGGTCGGCGCGGCGCCCGAGTGCGCAGTCGAGACGGTTCAGCGCGGCGCCGCTGTGCCGGCCGAAGCGGCGGGCAAGCGCCGCGCGCGGCAAGGTTTCCACCGCACCGACGGTCGCAAGGCCGAGGCGGCGCAACAGGCGGGTGTCTTCGGATGCAAGCCTGAGCGCCTCGACCGGCAACGGCGCCAGCACGGCCAGGGTCCGGCAGGGTTCGGCGATGCGCCGTCCCTCGCCGCCGAAGCGGGCGAGCGCCCAGGCGGCAGCGGGGGTGTCGGCAAGGCCGGTCCGCGTCTCGAAGCCAAGCCCCGCAAGGCGCGCCTCCACCTCCACCGCCATCGCCGCTTCGCCGCCGAAGAGATGGGCGCAGCCCGTGATGTCGAGCAGCAGTCCGTCCGCACCGTCGACCGCGCTCGAGGGCGTGAAACGGTGGCACCACAGTGCGAGGCGTTCGAGGCCACGCCGGTCTTCTTCGGGCCGGGATCCGGCGGTGACGAGGCGGGGCAGGAGGGCGCGGGCGTCCGCAAGCCGCATGCCGGGCACGATTCCTGCCGCTTCGGCCTGCCGGTTGACCGCCGCCAGCACTGCGCCGTGCCGGCCCGGCGCGGTGAGCGCGAACGGAACCGGCTCAGCCGACAGCCCGCCCGAGGGCAGGACGGCGCGTTGCCGTGCGCGACGCAGCCGGTCGATCGGCCAGCGCGGCAGCCATATCGAAACTACCCGTCTCACGGTTCCACTCCACAATGCAGGTCATGGGCCGCCCGCCCCGGCAGCGCGTCAGTTCCAGGCGCCAGCGAGGCAGGCCGGGAGCGGCCTCATCGAACGGCGAGGCAGAACCCGGCCACGCCGCAACACGCCAACGTGAGAAGGCGGCGCTTGCCGGGGCGAGTCCGTCGCCGCGCAGCAGCAGCAAGGGTGTCGCACCCTCGCGCGCGGCCAGCGCCAGGCGACGACTGGCGACGAAGGCAAGCTGTTCCGCCTCGCCCAGAACCGCCGCAGCCGCGCCACTGCGCAAACTCTCCTCCATCGCCCACAGTACATCCCGTTCGCGCCGGGTCTCGACGATCACCAGGTCCGCCGGATCCGCGCCGAGATCCCGCCAGCCCGGTCCGTAGATCCGGCCCAGCCGGGCGACGCTGCCGGGACCCTGGCAGACCGCCACCGGACCGTGCCGGCCGAGTCGGACCAGCAGGGCGGCAAGAAAGGCCAGGGCCGCCGGCCGGTCGACCGGGGACGCGCCTGCCGCCTCGTGCACCCCGCCCAGGATCAGTCCGGATGCCGCCCGTTCCGGCCCCCCGGCCGCGCGACCGGGGCCGCCCCCGCCGCCTCGGCCCCCCCGCCCAGGATCAGTCCGGATGCCGCCGGTTCCGGCCCCCGGTCCGCCGCCAGCGCCCCGTCCAGCATCTCGATCCCGGTCCGCCAGGACCGTGGCAGGTCAACAGGAGCCGCCTGTCCCGGCGAGCGCCGCTCCAGCGCCGCGATGTGCCGGCGCAACACCGCAAGGCCGGTGTTCTTCGAGGCGGCAGACGCGTCGGAGCGGATCGGACGGACGTCCGCTCTTCCAGGATCGAGGGAGCAGTCAGAAGTCATATTTGTTCTTTATTTGTTCTTTACCGGGCTGTCAAGGCCGCGGGGGTTCCGCGGCAATCGGCCGTCTCCTGACAACTGCCGGCATGGCGCTGTCCGTTCTCCCCTGCAGAGGGGTTTCCAAGAAGAGCGAGCGGCGCTGACTGGAGGCTGGTGCCGCACACCAGGGCCGCACCTTCGGTGCTGAACGAATCTGTAACATACTGACATAAAACATGTTCTCTCTTAAGAACTATTGCCGGGGAAGCGGATTCACGTCGTTTCCGCGTCCCCCGGTGCAACAGGAAGCGGAGAGAATTTCATGCCCAAGACACGCCTTACGCAACGACTGGTGGATACCCTCAAGCCACGCAAGAA
>MKWU01000517.1_pt1 | contig 73176 bp, 61 predicted proteins | sample 809101 | NCBI WGS metagenome assembly MKWU01 (sample SAMN05860141, study PRJNA318959) | sponge metagenome | host: Aplysina aerophoba | place: Slovenia: Piran, Adriatic Sea, Gulf of Piran | collected 2013-05-07 | reverse complement strand
GGCTTTGAGGGTCTGGTTGACCGATTCGATGATCTGGCGCAACGGCCGCAGGAACCGCTGGGCGGGCCGGGGTTGTTCGGTTTTGGTGGCGGGTCTGATGAGGGTGATGCCCGCGGCGTTGAGGGCGGGCTTATCTGGAGGGTTGGATGCTGTGGTGGTTGGGATCTTGGGTTTCATGTGGGAGACATGTCGCTGACGGGGCGGGGATGCGGTTGTGGCGCCGGTTGAGGTTCCACGGTCAACGAAGTGCTCGTGCGTACCGCACGTCGGTACCGTTCCGGATCTGGGCCTTGACCGTTCCGGCCCGCCTGAGCGCACCCTCGCTGACCTGCGGATATTCAATAGTGTGCCAGCTCCACGAGGGCGGGCGGTGCGCGGTTTGCTGCGTGAATTGCGCTGACGGCCGCATTTTGGCACTTTGAAGAGCTTTCGCGAATTCGTGGGGAGCGGGGTGGTTGAGGGTCGTCCCTGATTAGGGGGCGAGGCCCTGCTCGGATCGGTGATTGAGAGATCAACGATCCAGGAGGGCCTCGATGGCTTGCGATGTTATGGCAGATCGGCAACAGCACGGGGCGTGGCGCGCCCGTTGGCTCTGCCCATCTTACAGCACTGAAAGTACACGCGTGTCAAAAGAAAATGCCGGTTTACCTGCACAAACGGCGCTATCATGGGGCACATGAATGATGACACAACCTCGCAAGTCGAATCAAATCATACCATCTACATCGCCAAATACAAAGAAGCAGCCGAACGTGACCACACCGGCGAAGTAGCGCTGATGCACAACGGCAAGATCATCGGCTACTTCCCCGAAGGCGGCGATGCCTACGAACACGGCTACAAGGACTACGGGTTGGGGAACTTCTCAATCGAGTTCGTCGGGGCAGAACCAATCGACCTTGGGTTTCAGACGCTCGCCATACTCTGACAGATGCCCACATTCGTAATAGGCGTCGAGAACAACACGATCCATATACAGGTGGAGATCGCATTGGCGGAAGCCCAGCCCAGTCACCGCTTTGTCGCGAAAGTGGACACCGGTGCGAACGTCACGGCCGTCACGAACAGAGTTGTTCAGACGCTCGGATCACCCGATCCCGTCAGCCGAGGCCAATACGGCACCGCTGGCCCCCAAATAGTAGAGGCCAATGTTTATGGGCTACACGTTGCCGTTCCTGTCAGCGCAAAGTCTGGTGAAACGATCTTCGTGCAGGGCGGGGCTTTGACCGTGTTCGAACTACCGCATCAGCCCACCGGCTACGACGTGCTCTTGGGCATGGACTTCTTGAAGCGATTTCATATCACCATGTGGGGCGGCAACTTCATTATGAGCAACTAACCCCTAGATTCTTGATGGCTGGACTCGACTACGACCCCACTGGCTTCAATTCGCGAGAACGCCGTTCTCTCGCAGCGTTCTTGGCGCTTCACGCAGCGCTTAGCATGACATGGCAACGCTTGTCTCGACAAGACCAGGAGAGAGTTCGCCAACAACTGCTGAATGAGGGTTTCGAAGCCGTGTCCGTTCTCCGAACAGTCGGTCCGGGAGGAGAAATGAGAAAGGAAGTTGGGTTGGCCTTCGACGGTCTCATCGCTTGGATCGACCGTGGTGGCGACCCGAACGATGTGTGGATTGATCCACTCGATCCAAACAGCCCCTGACCTGCGAATTTGCCCCCACCCAATTTGTCAGCAGCCCATAGGCCAGCCGCATAACTCACCCCTGGCACGGTCGCATGATGAGGGCCGACCTAGACAGTCGGCAACAGCCCCCAGCTCGAAGCGCCGGAACGAGACGGCAGTGCGCCCCCCTGACCCTCTAAAGCGCTCAGAGTTGAAGCTGACGGCTGTTTGACCGTCAGCTTCAGCGCGTCCGTGGACATCCGCAGCGACTCCGCGGGGATGCAACCGGGCCACCTCGCGGCGCTCTAGCTCAGCTCAGATCCCCCACAGCGCCAATCCGGGCCGATTCGGGCCATTTCAGCGGAACCCGCGAAACCGACCGTCACAAACTCGCACACACCCCATCGGTGGGCCGTAGGGGATTTGAACCTCTGACCTCCTGCGTGTCGAGCAGGCGCTCTAACCAGGCTGAGCTAACGGCCCCGAGCCACGCAGGGTAGCAGGCGTCACTCGCCTCGGAACTCGGGCGTGCGACGTTCCGCCATGGCCCGGCTGCCCTCGGCGAAGTCGGCGGTCCGCTGGAGGCGGTCCTGCTCGCGGTGCTCGTGGGCCACGGCCGCCTCCACCTGGTCGGCTAGGTCGCCCCTCAGCGTCGCCCGGATGGATCTCACCGCCAGCGGGGCCGACATCGCGATCTCGCGGGCCATTGCGTGCGCCTCGTCCCGGACCTTCTCGCGGGCCACCAGGCGATCGGCCAGACCCAGGCTCGCCGCCTCCTCTCCCGGGACCCGCCAGCCCGTGTACAGCAGGTCGGCCGCCGCCTGCGGGCCCACCAGCCTCGGCAACGTCACGCTGAGGCCGAAGCCCTGGTGGAACCCGAGCCGGGCGAAGTTGGCGCTGAAGCGGGCCTCGGGCGCGGCCACGCGGAAGTCGGCCGTCAGCGCCAGGCCCAGGCCGCCGCCCACCGCGGCGCCGTGCACCGCGGCCACCACCGGAGTGTGGGTGCGGAAGATCCTGACCGCGGCCGCGTACAGGTCCTCGGTGGTGTAGCCGATGCCCCCGGGCGAGAAGTCTGCGCCGGCGCAGAAGTGCTTGCCCTGAGCGCACAGCACCGCGGCCCGGCTCCGGGGGTCGTCGTCCAGCGACTCCAGGGCGTCGGCGATCCCGGCGATCATCTCCAGCGAGAAGAAGTTGTTGGGCGGACGACGCAGCTCGATCGTGGCCACGTAGTCGTCGCCGATCTCGACTGCCACTGAGTCGGTCATCGGACGAACACCCTACAGAGGCAGCCGCCCGGCTGATGCGGGCCTCCCCACGCTCCCAAGCACGGACGCTCGACAACTGGCCATGTGGCTCGTCGTCCCCCACGACCCCGCCGGGCTGACACCGCAGACCGGCCCTTCCTGTGGGCCATCGTCCACCAGCCCACCGGCACTCTCCTGTTCGTAGGCCGCCTCGTCGCCCCCACCGCGTAGAACAGCACCGGGACTGCCCCGGCTCGCGGACCGTGTTGCGCGCCCGCCAATCATCTATTATCGTCGATGGTCGATGATTATCCCCGCGCCGATCGAGACCCGACCGGCACTCTCCTCGGAGGATGCCCACGAGTACGCAGGCTGGTTCCGGTGCCTGGCCGACGGGACGAGGCTGCTCGTGCTCAACACTGTGGCCACCGCGGGGCGGGCCATGACCGTCGGGGAGATCGTCGACCGTGTGGGCATCAGCCAATCGACGGTGTCGCACCACCTTCGCATCCTGGCCGAGGACCGGTTCGTCCACATGCGAGCCGACGGGACCCGGACGCTGGTCACCGTCAATCCCGACTGCCTGCAGGCCCTGCCGGAGGCCGCGGCCCGGATAATGGGCTCCGACGCCCCATGACCTCGCTGTCGGGGGCGGCTCTGCTCGTCGCAGAGATGGTCGCGCTCTTCCTGGGCGTCACGCTGGCCGTCACGCTGCTCCAACGGCGCCTCGGCGACGCCACGATCCGGCGGTGGATGGGCGGGCCTCCCCGGCGGGCCGCCCTCAAAGGCATCGCCGTGGGATTCATCACGCCGTTCTGCACCTACTCGGCCATACCGGTCCTGCTCGGCATGCGCCAGGCCGGGGTGAGGCCCGCGGGATACGCCGCCTTCATCTTCGCGGCACCCGTGGTCGACCCGGTCATGATCGGCGTCCTGGCCATCATCATCGGCCCCGCAGGAGCGGTCGTCTATGTCACCACCGCGTTCGCGGCGGCCTTCCTGCTGGCCCTCATCGTCGACTCGGTGGACATCGCACGACACCTCAAACCGGTCCCGGCACTATTCGGGGCGCCCGCCCCGGCCCTTGCCGGAACGGCGGGCCCGCACACTCCGTCGCCGCCGACGAGCTGCTCGGACCCGGACGGGGTCCCGTGGGCCGGATGGCGCAGCGAACTGCCAACGGCCTGGCGCCGCGCAATGACGCTGCTGAGGAGCATGGCCTGGCTGATCGCAGCGGGCGTGGGCGTCGGTCTCGCCATCGGCCTGCTGGTCCCCACCGGCGCCCTCGCCGGCATCGCCGGCGCCAGCAACCCGCTGGCCGTTCCCGCCGCGGCCGCCGCGGGCATCCCGCTCTACTTCGGCACCGAACTGTTCATTCCCATCGGCGACGCCCTCCACGCCAAGGGGGCGGGCACCGGAGCCATCGTGGCCCCGGTCATCGCGGGCTCCGGAGCCAACATCCCCGAGTTCGCCCTGCTCACCAAGATTGCCCGGGGCCGCGTCGTGGCAGTGTTCTTCGCCTACGTGTTCGTTGTGGCCGTGACGGCCGGCCTGCTCACCGACCTCATCCTGTGAGCACCGCCACCGGCCGCCTCGAGAAGCCGAGCAGCGGAGGCGTCCCACTGGGCTCCGCGCGCAGTAGCAGGCGACCGTCCACTCGCACGGCACCGCACCGTCAGCCGCTGCCCTTGACCTGCACCGTGACGATGTCCACGCCGTGGAACTTCTGGTGGCGCACCCCGGACGCGTGGAAACGCAACAGTCGCAGCGAGAGATCCTCGACCGACGGCACGGCGTCCTCGTCGGTCAGGAACGCCAACTGGTCCTCGATGTTCTCGTGGCGGGTCGTGGCCACGAACTCCAGTTCCACCATCTTGGCCTGCGGCCGCGCCGCGATGATCAGGCGCGGACTCTCGGAGCCCTCCGCGTCGTCGTCCTGAGACAGCAGGCTGGCGAGCGTCTCCTCGCCGGCCGACCGCAACCGCAGCGCGGAGGCCTCGTCCCATCCCAGCCTGGATGCCAGTCGAGCGAGGAACTCGTCGATCACCGGCACCGAGGCTGTGTCCAGCGTGACCTCGATGCGCTGGCTGCGGATGCTCATCGCTTCGATCAGCAGCGTCATCCCGATCGCGACTATGGCGCCGATGGTGACGCCGTTGCCGAGCAGGTCGCCGAGCTCATCCCCGAACAGGTCCCGCGTGAGGGGGTGACCGTGCAGGCCCAAGCCCAAGGCGGCCGCGAGCGCGACCACCAGCGTGCGCCGGGAGTCGATGCCCTCGCGCAGCACGGTCTGGCAGCCGCTGACGAACAGGACGCCCATGGCGAGCATCAGGTAGGCGCCCAGCACCGGCCCGGGGATCGTCAACAGGACTGCGGTGAACTTGGAGAAGAGCGCTAGCGTCACGGTGACGACGGCCACGCCGACGCCCACGCGGCGGGCGGCGACGCCGGTGAGATTGATCAGCGAGAGGCTGAACGACGAATTGGCCATCGTGGGCAGCGTGCCGGCGATGCCGGCGAACAGCATGCCGATGCCGTTGACGCTGACCATGCCCTGGATCTGGCGGAACTCGATGGCTCGCGGCCGGCGGCGCGAGCCCTGCTGGATCACGACACCGTCACTGATCGTCTTGAGTCCCAGCACCAGGGTGAGAATGGCGAACGAGGGCAACAGCACCCAGAACTCCCTGCCCGGCGTGAGATCCACGCTCAAGTCCGGCAGGTCGGGGATGCCGAACCATCCGGCGTCAGCGATCCGGCCGCCGTCGAGAACTCCGAACGCAGCCGCTACCCCGCAGCCGGCCAGGATGCTGATGAACGGCGCTACCAGGCGCCAACGTCCGCCGGCTCGCAGCGTCACGATCACCGAGGCCAGCAGCGTCACCCCGGCGATCGTCGGGCCGGCCGCCGTCGGGGCGTCGGCCGGCAGGTCACCGACGCTGTCGAACGCGATGGGCAGCACGCTGACGGCGATCAGCATCGTCACCGTGCCCGAGACCGTCGGCGTGACGATCCGCCGCAGCGTCGGCAGCCACCAGGCGAGCGCGACCTGAACGAAGCTGCAGACAATCATCAGGCTCGCGAACGTCGCCAGCCCGGCCACGGAGACCGTCGCCACCATGATCGCGATGAAGATCGCCGCCGGCTGGGTGAGCACGACGTGGCCGGCGCCGAAGCGCCGCAGCTGGGACGCCTGCAACGCCGTGATGGCCGCACAGATCACCATGGCGGCGAACACGCTCCAGGTCAGGTGGCTGTCGTCGAGTCCCGCCGAGCGGATCGCGATCGCCACGTTCAGCACCGTCGGCGCGAGCACCAGCGCGGCCCCCTGGAACCCGACCAGCAGCGCGATCGGCGGAGGGCAGGGCTCCTCGGGCTCGAATCGGATGGGCTGTTCGGCGCTACCGGCAGTCACAAGTTCGCCAATCTCCCCCGATGAGCGTAGTCCCGGCCGATTGCCTCGGCGCGCCGTCGAGTCTCCAGCAAGCTGTTCGGGGAGTCTCCAGCGCTGGTAGACACATCGGGGCATCCGCGATGGCCCGGAAGGAGAACCCGGATGAGTGAACCGACGTGGCAGGAGGCCCGTGCCAGCCGCTTCCGGCCTGACGGCGTGGTGGGCACGCCCCTGCACACCCGCACCGCGCAGCACAGCCAGACTCCGTGGTACTTCAACTGGGACCTCAACCACGTCGTCGACGTGTACGACGACTTCCACGCCGAGCTCGGCGCGATCCGCGAGACGGTGGCGATGGGCGACATGTCGCCGCTGTGCAAGTGCACGATCTCGGGCCCGGACGCCACCCGGCTCGTCGACCAGCTCGTGCCCCGCAACATCGACAACCTCGACGTGGGCACCGTCCAGTACACGCCGTGGTGCAACGACGACGGCAAGGTCGTCTCCGACGGGCTCGTCTTCCGGGCGTCGGACACGAGCTACCGCTTCACCGGGGATCCGACCTGCGACTGGTTCGCCGAGAAGGCCGCGGGTCACGACGTCGAGGTCCTCGACGAGACCGACGACTACGGGATCCTCATGGTGCAGGGGCCTCGAGCCCGTCATGTGGTCGAGCGGGCGACGGGGGCCGATTGGTCCGACCTCGACTTCTCCCGCATGGTCCGCACCCGGATCGGCGGCGCCGACGTCGAGCTGGCCCGGCAGGGCTTCACCGGCGAGCTCGGCTACGAGATCCTGATGCCGGCCGGCAGCGGCGCTCCCGTGTGGGACGCCGTCGCCGAGGCCGGCGCCGAACTCGGACTGCGGCCGTGCGGCGAGTGGGCGATCGACGTGGCCCGCGTCGAGGCCGGCCTGTTGATCCCCGGACCCGACTACGCCAACGCGGGACCGGACCCCACCGGCTCGCACACGGTCTCGGCGTCGGATCCCGAGTGCTGCTCGTCGCCCTTCGAGCTGGGGATGGGGCCCTTCGTCGATCTGTCCAAGGAGTCCTTCGTCGGTCGTGACGCCCTCGTCGCGGAGGCCGAGGCGGGCGGGCCGCCGCGGGTGCTGGTCGGGCTCGACATCGACTGGCGGGCCATCGTCGCGGCCCACCTCGACCACGGCGTCGCCCCGAACATCTCGCCGCGCGTCGAGTGGGTGGCTAAGCCGGTCTCCTCCGGCGGCGACCGGGTCGGCCGGGCGTCGAGCATCACCTGGGGCCCGTCGGTCGGTCGGCTGATCGGTTTCGGCCACCTCGCCAAGGCCCTCGGCGAGCCCGGCGCCGAGGTCTTCGTGGACTGGGCCATTCCCGGAACCGGCACGGTGTTCGCGGCGCCGGCCACCGTCGCGAAGCTGCCCTTCCTCAAGCTGCGCCGCGCCGCTGGATGACTCAGTGTCGCGTGACAGCAAGGCATCACTTGATGCTATGCTGTCAACGTGCGAACTACAGTCACACTCGAATCCGACACCGAACAGATCGTCCGGCAGCGCATGACCGAACGCCGGGTCTCCTTCAAGCAGGCCTTGAACGATCTGGTCCGCGAGGGCCGGGCCTCCGGAGAGGGGCTTCGCCAGTTCAAGACGACCACCCGGCCGATGGGGCGCGCCAAGGTCGACCTCGACAAGGCGCTGCGGCTCGCCAGTGAACTCGAGGACAGCGAGCGCGCCAAGCGGCGGGAGTCCGCATCTTGAAACTCGTCGACGCCAATGTGTTGTTGTACGCGATCAACCGAGACGCGCGGCAGCACGCCTCGGCACGGCACTGGCTCGACGAGGCGCTCAGCGGCGGCGCCCGGGTGGCGTTCTGTTGGGTGGTGTTGCTGGCGTTCCTGCGGTTGTCCACCAACGGGCGGATCTTCGATGAGCCGCTGTCGGTGAGCGAGGCAATCACACAAGCAGAAGACTGGCTGGCTCAGCCCTCAGCCGCCGTTGTAGAACCGACGGCACGCCACCTCGGCATCGTCCAACAACTGCTGGCCCCACTTGAGACGGGCGGCAATCTGGTCAACGACGCCCATCTGGCTGCCCTCGCCATCGAGCACCGATGCACAGTCGTGTCCTACGACACGGATTTCCTGTGCTTCCAGGGCGTGAAACTGGAGACCCCGACCACCTGAGCGACCAGGCATGGCTTTCAGTCCTGCATGCAAAGTAGCGCTGTAGCGCCAATCTGTGCAGGTGGCTACCATCCAGATTCGAGACATCTCCGAGGACGCCTACGAGATCATCCGGCGCCGAGCCCGCGCTGCCGGCCAGTCCATCCAGGCCTACATGAAGAGGCACATAGAGCGAATGGCCAGCGAACCCGACGATGAGGAACTCTTCTCAGATCTCGAGCGCTTCGTCGAAGCGCACGGAATCCGCCTCGACATCGAAGACCTGCTCGCCGACCTCGACGCCGGTCGCCGGTGAACGGCGGAACCACGATCTGCTCAGTGTCATCATCCCAGACGGCTAGCCGCATGGCAGACACCGATCGACCGTCGTGGTCGCGGATCTCAGTCATCGCCTGAAGAGCCCGGCGCGAGAAGTGTGTCGATCACGTCGAGTTCGCTCATCGCGAGCACAGCCCTCTTGAACTCGTGGTCGACCAGGTCAAGCACCAGTAGGGGCAGTTCCGGCCCACTGCGAGCCGTGGCCCAGAACTGTTTGCCGACCACATCGCGGCCGAGATGGGTCCCGACTCGACGCCTGCCCGGATAGCGCTCACCGGCGTGGGTTCCGACTCCGAGTTGGCGGTGGTCGATACGGGACTCAAGCACATGCCGCGGGCTGACAGCCGCTCTGGCGATGTTGCCCCGCTCGATCTCGACGACGCGGCGACCGTTGATTTGCTACAACTACGACGGCCAGGAGTAGCTGCGCCTTGAGATGGGCGTGGACGACGATGCCGTCCCGCTGAGCTAGCCGGCTATCGGCATTCGGATCGGATACTAGATATGGATTCTGGGACGGAATGGAAGCTGGAATATGGAACTGGACTGGACTGGACTGGAGGCGCCTTCCCATAATTGCCTGACCTCGGCAACAGGCACTCCCAGAGTGGCACTGCACATTTGAAATCGCCTTACTGCACATCTGAGAACGCCGAGGGTCGCGTTTATCGAGGTCAGAGCGTTGCCGTGGCTTCCACGGTTGCTTCAAGCGTCGCCGCATACTGCAGCTTGCAGAATGGGCCTCTGAATCGGGTTCTCGTGGCTCTTGAGACCCGCGAGACGGTCCCGGGGGCCTCCTATCGATTGGTGAGCGGTGGAGTTGAGCTTCGGTCGCCCTCTCCCAGCCCGGCGTGAGCCCATCGCCTTGGGCACACTCAGCCGGTCATCGTCGTTGCCGATCGAGCCGCTCCGTGTCGAAGGCCTCCGCTACAGCTGCTGTTCCTGAATTCTGGCGCATGTTCTTTGTCAGGTTCATGAGGCGCCGTGCTGGCGGGACTCGGTTGAACAATCGACCGAACAGCCTACCGACCGCAACATTCGCTGATGGGAGGAGCGAGACGGCTGCATCGGTGAGCCTCTTCTTGTCGATCTCGGCGCCTCGGCTCTTCGCAGTTGCCAGCACACGAAGCGCCGATGTGACCGTGACACTTCCGCCTTCGACCTCTAGCAATGCCGTGTCAGCGGCCGCCCGCAATCCGCCGGTCGAGCCGTATCGGGCTACCGCGTCCACGACCGCTTCTGGCACTTCCTCTGTCGACGTGATCTGGACGAGGGACGCGTCGGCTAGCGCCGCCCGATCCTCAACTGGTACGGCCTCGATTAGCCGCTTCACGGTGTGGTCGTCCTCTGTGCTGCCAGCGATCACGGCGGCAGCCTCTGCAAGGCTTGTATCGGACCACGTCTGTGTCACCGCATCGTGCCTGCCTACGGCCGCGGCGTAGAGAGTCCCTCGAGCGTCGTCGCTCATACGGCCGATCTCGTCAACGGCAGCCGTAACGACGCGGCCGCGCTCGCCCGCTTCGATAGCGACGATCAGCCGGTCATGCAACCGGGCCAGCAAGTCACCTTCGCAGTCCGAGCGCGTGAGCAGAGCGAAAGCTGCCGCTTGGGTCTCAGCGGTTGTCTGCTCCCATGCACCGTCGAGAATCTGGAGCGCATCAGGGCGCAGATCGGTTGGCCAGGGGAACCGTGCGACCGTGAACAGCCTCTCCGAAGGGCTGTCGCCCGCGTTGATGTACTGTTCCAGACTCTGAAGAATCGACGCGGCGTGCTGCTCGCCGAGTTGCGGCATCACCCTGCTGAGCGCATGGAAACCGCCGGTTAGTGTTCTGCCGTCGTGGGCTCCACCCGTGCGGAGCCCGTTGCTCCACTCGGCGGCCAAACCGGAGAGCGCTTCCTCGCCGCCTTCGCTGCCAGCAACCGTATCGACCAGCCTCAGCGCCATCTGCACTGCCGGGTCTGATGGATCGGCATCGATGTTGATCGGGGAAAGGAGCCTTGCTGCGTACTCTGCGAGTGACTCACCGCTAGCCCCAACAGACTCGATGATTCGACATGCCGACGACTCGGCCTCTGGGATGCGCTGCTGATCTCTCAACCCTTCCGAAATGGACGCGACGCCATCGAGTAGCACACTGACGAAGGCATCGGCATCTCCTTCTGCCAGCGCTTTGACGACCACAGGGAGGCCATCCACGACAGCCGGTAGCGTCTCATCGTCTCGCGCCGCTTCAAGGAGAAGATCGACGATCTTCTCTGCGACCGATGCCTGAACATCGTCACCCTCGTCAACACTCAGTTCGTCGCCTGCCCAGGCATCCACCCAAGCGACCACTCGTTCCGTGGCCGTGCGTCTCGCGTTCGCGGGCACGGCGCTGTCGGCGGCGACACGGGCGACGAACAAGCAGTCACTCGGATCGCCCTCGTATCCGGTGATCTCCCACAGCCGTGCCAGTGTCGCTCTCGTACTTGGGCCGGGCTTGACGAGGATGCTGCTGGACGGAGAGGCGGCCGCGTCGCCAGCTACAGCTTCGGCCGCGAGCACGACGAGACGGTCGCCGTGCTGTGGCGTGAACCCGTCCTCGGAGCGGATCGAGTGTGCCATGGCTGTCACAGCCGCCCGCAGTAGCTCCTGATGGTCCACGGGATCGAATCTGTCGGCGGGGTCGAGCCATGCAACCCCGAGATGCCAGCCGCCCTCTGCGGGCAGACTGCTCAACCATGAGGCGATCTCAGATTCCACATGACGACGGATACCGGGGTTATCCACGAGATAGGCAGCAGCATGGGCGTACCGCTTGTTGGTCTCTGCTGGATCGTCATCGTGGGCAAGAAGCCGCCGGCAGAGGAACTCGCCGTTAGCTGGCGCCGAGTGGGTGATGATCTCGGTGATTCGTTCTGCTGGGATCACTTCGCCCGTAGTGCGTTCCAACAGGTCAACGCACGCGTCCGCGATCTTCGACGCGTCTTCCCCGAAAGCCGTCAGATTCGGGGTGACCGCCGCAAGGTAGGTACTCGCGTCCACCGGAGACGCCTCCAAGAGCGTCTGAGCGATCTCAGAGCCTGCAGCCCCGATGCTGTCCTCCGCGACTTGAGAGATGACATCGGCCAGTGTCCTGTAGTCGCCCGATGTAACAGCACTGCGCAGATCAGAGCACATCTGGTAGCCGAGTACCCGGCCCTCCCGCGTGGAAGCCATGTACACCAGCGGGCTGACGTCCGCGGGGTAACGGATTCTGCGAGCCGTGCTCGACAGGTAGCGGCTCAGGGCGGGATCCTTGAAAGCAAACCCCGACTCTTCGCTGCTGTCTTCGCGGAACGCTTGGCATGCCTTCAATGCGCCGGCTTCGCTGGGTGTGAACTCTGTCTGACGGAGCGCAACCTTGCTAGCCGCCTGCAGCAGCACTGGGTTCTGGACGATCTTGGCGTGAAATCCGGCGAACCTGTCGAACAGGACGCATACTTGGGCAAGCGCCCCGAGATGATGGGTGATGTCCCCTCGGGCCACGGATCCGCTGTCCTCGCGTGAGCGGGCCAGCAGATAGGCGGCGACGAACCGATTTAGCAGCCGCACGACAGAGCGTGGCTCTTCCACCCCATCGTCGATCAGGACCGGCATGATCTCTTCCAAGTTGACAAGAGGCTCATCGCACAGGGGATGCCCCTCATGCACGAGTTCGTGGGCGAACTTCCGCATGGAGCCCCGCATGGTCGCCGGTATCGCCACTCGGGCGGTCAGGAGCTTGTCAATGAACGCGGCGGCCATGCGGTCGTGAGCAGCAGACTGCGTCGCTCCAGGCTCCACTGGATGCTCGCCGCCATCTGTGGCAGCGCTGGCGTCTGGATCCTTCAGCGCTGCTCCTACCGCCGAGAGTGCCATCTCTTCGTTCCATGAGATGACGAAGACCGGCTCGTTGTCACGCGGCACCGATTGCAGCGACCTCAGCGTCCGTAGGGCGTCCAACAGGTCCGTGCCGCCGAGCCTGTCGAGGTCATCCACTATCACTACCAGGCGCCTCTTCCGCTCCTTCCGGTGATGGTCGACAAGCAGGCCGAAGACCTCCTCGATCTCGTCGGCGGCTTCCGCACGCGGTGTCTGGTCCGTCACAGTCGCCGGCTCAAACAAGCTCGCCACAGGTCTGAACGTCATCGTGGCGATCCAGGCCAGCGCAGGCGAGACGACACCCAACGTCAACAGATCCTTCAACTCCGCACCCGCCCAGAATGCAACCGACGCGACAGCGACGGTGAACGCAGCTAACGTCGCCAGAGCCTTCCAGATCTCCTTGGCGGAGTAACGCCCGACGACAAAGCGCCTCAGGGTCATGAGGGTCGGATCCGAAGCACTGACCATGCTGGACTGGCGTAGAGGCCTCAGGATCTTTGTCACTGCGCTCGATTTGATCCCGTCGAGCCGTTCGATCTCGCCGGCGATGCCGTGCACCAGGTTTCGTGCCCGCTCGTGGCCGGCATGCTTGTCAGCGGTGACCGTCACCACGTCGTAGTGCGTGCTGCTGCGCAGCATCTCCGCGGCCATGTTCGTGGTGGAAGACTTGCCCTTGCCGAACCCCGCTTGCAGTCCGATCATGCAAGGCGGTTCAGCCGACTCGATCGCGCTCTTGAGCACCTCTGCGATCGGTCTGAGATCCAGGAGATCCTGCTCCGTCCCACGAATTGGGCGATCCTGGAAGAACCAAGACGTCTGTTCTTTCTCTCTCTGTCGTCTTCTCAAGATTGACGACTCCTACCTGCGATGATCAGGCAACCGGCATGAAGGTTGAGCGATCACCCATAGCAACCAACTCATTGAGGGACCCGATGAGGCGCACTCAGAGCTAGCTGACCCGCCGACGCTTCGAGGTGCATGTACCGACACGGCCGCCCTAGTCCTCATCACATGATTGTACTTACGACACCGTAATTCGCACGTCGGCCGTACAGATCTCCTGAATGGTGCGACCGGGCACACCACTCCAGGGAAGTCCCATGTCCGGCCTAACGCTCGCAGGAGAGAGCTTGTGTCCTTTTCGGGATGGGGAGTGGTGCGCTGTCTGCGGAAATGGCGAATGGCCCCCAGCGCCGGCGGCTTGTCGGTGCGGCCGGCACAGAGTGGATGCGGCCAGCCGGTACTGCCGCATCGGGCCGCTCGGAGCGTAGGTCTTGATCACGTCGTACCGCAGCCCGGCTCCTGTGTCTCTCATCGCCATTGCCGAGTTCGACCAACAGCAGTCGCGCTCAGTCGCCGTAGGGACCCAGGAAGCGCTCGCCATTGAAGTGCACCAGATGAGTGGGGTGATCAGATGTCCACACCTCGGTTTCCCACGAGATGTCCGTCAGATGCTTCTTCATGGTCGCTTGATCCGGGAAGCACGACACGAAGACCAGCCCTGCTGTGCATGTGCCGAACACTTCCTTGAGCTCGATGTGGCGCTTGCTGTCAACGGGTCCGTGGGTCGAGACAGCTTCCAGCAGCACGATCCAGTTCCTGTCCTCCATATGGACGACCAGATCGGGCATCTTGCCGTGGTCGTCAATGGCGACGCCCAGTAACTCCAGAACCTCCTTCTCGAACACGAGCCACTTGTCACCGGCATCGCCGATGTAGAGCACCGATCCCCCCGGGGTGAACCTCGGACAGAATTCCTCGACCATGGCCTTGAGGAGCGTGTTCTGCCCTCCCGCCGTAAGGTCGATCTCGGCGCCCTGGGGTAGCGTGACAGGGATCTTCAACAAGTCTCGCTCCTGCATATAGGCCGCCTGGAGCCCGGGACGCTCAGCGCGGTATCGGCGCAAGCGGTGCTTGAACTCTGGAGTCCTATGCGAACGGATGAGAGCCAGCGCCTGGGTCGTCACCTGATAGCACCACTTTGGCGAGTTGACGGGCCGAGTCGGCTCGTCGGGGTTCTCAATCACTAGGTGGGCCTGCACGAACTGGTGGAGAGTCTGTCGCCTGATCGTCTCCCGAGTGTTCGGCTTGTAGTCCACGTCCCAATAGTCACGGATCCATCCCATGATGTCGACCGTTCGCCACGACCGCTCCTTGGACTCCGCCCACGGGTCGCCGGGCTTGAGTCCAAGCAGCGCTAGCAGCACCAGCGCCGAGCGCTCGTTGCAGCGCTCGCGATCGAAGCCCAGGTTGCGGAGCAGCCACTGGCACTCACGGACGGACGCCAGATTGCTCACGGCAGGGGCGCTTCCAGGCGTATTCGATGATCCGTGGCCGAAGAATGCGGTGGGTCGAACAAGCTCGAGCGAAGCGGATCGCATACGGCCGGAACCCGCAAACGGCGTAAGTCGGTAGCGTTGACCTGGGTGCTTCCGCTGAACATGCGGAAGTAGGTGTCAACCAACTCACTGTTGAGGAAGCCCGCGAGCGCCTCCGCTTCAGATCTCTCCAGCGGTCCACGGTCGCGATGGACGACGTTCACATGGTTCTCGAAGGCGACGAGGTCGTACGCGTCGACTGGGGAATGGACACAAGCGACGACCCGGCGCCTCTCCTCTTTGGCAGTGAAGCGCTTAACGAGCACGTAGTGACCGTTCGGGAACAGCCATCGCAGCGTCCGCGGCGCGACTCTGAAGCCCTGCGGCTTCCGAACGTTCAGAGGCCACTCCACCCCTGCCTGCTTGATGTTGGCCGGATAGATGAGCGGCACCGAGCCCTCAGCGTGTGCTGCGGTGAGGAAGTCCCGGCATCGAAAGTCGACCACAGGCCCTGTTGAGACGGTCAGGCCGAGCGACTGGAGATCAGCCGGAAGGGCGGCGACTCGCTCCGCGGCTCGCATCACATCAGGCCGGCCGGGCAGGTTGATGAACCGGTGGGGGTCATTGGTCGACACCACATCATCGTGGGGGACGTCGTGGACCTCATGCGCGCCGGACAGATGATCTGACCAGGTCTCCACTCGCACGAAGTCGCCTGCGCCAGGAGCGGTCTTGAGCATCGAGAAGATCACGGTCTCCTGCAACACCGATGAAGAACCGAAGACGCGGTCGCGGCGATCGAAGAGGATTACCCGGCGGAACGAAGCCGCTTCGGTGAGTTGACGACGAAAACCTGTGAAGTACAGGCCGTTAGCAAACGACCTCGGCGTGATGGCCACGAGCCGCCCACCATCGCGAAGCAACGCCAGCGCAACAGCCAGAAACGCCGCGTAGAGGTTGGGGCAATCGACGCCGTGGTGTCGCCTCACCATGCCTCGACAAGGATCGGACGCGCCGAGTTTCATGTACGGAGGGTTGAGGATGGCCGCATCGAAGCTGCGTCCCCTGGCCCAACTGGAAGAATCACAGAAATCGTGGTCGACAATCCGGGTCTCAAGCCGCAGCCCGTGAGCCTCGGCAACGAGGTGCGCTGCCTCAACGGCAGCCTTCAGCAGTCGAAGTGCCTGCTGGTCTGTCTCCACGAGGTCCACCGACAGTCGCTTCAAGCCGCCCATCTCGACCGCTGCTGCCACGAGGGCCAGCATCAAGGCACCAGCACCGGCGCCCGGATCAACGACCCTCAAGTCATCGGCCGCGGGCTCAACGAGCGACGCCATAGTTCGAGCCGCTTGTGATGGCGTCGCGAACTGGCCCCGCCCCGACCGCTCGGTCCTACCGTTGAGCGACTCTAACTCCGCATTCAGGGCATCCGCGAGGCACAGAAGTTCGCCTACGCCGCCCCTCGCCTCAGTTAAGGCCACCTCGGATCACCGCCTTGCTCGTATGGCAATCCGAGCATAGAGCCCCTCTACGACACGACCGGGAATTCGCAGGCCTTGGGAGCCGAAGACTGAGGCTAGAGCTGAAGAATGGATCTGGACTGGACTGGAGCGCCGGGCGGGATTTGAACCCGCGGCTTTACGGCTTTGCAGGCCGTTCCCTTGGTCCGCTCGGGCACCGGCGCAGGGGATCGCAGCGTAGCGGCGGCAGTGCTGCGAGCGGTGCGGCCAGAGCGCAAGGCAGCCCTCAGACTCGCCTGGTTCGGGCGGCCACGGCGGCGGTGACCGTGGCCGCCCCGGCGTCTTGCAGGCAGGCCGCCACCGCGCCCAGCGTCGCGCCGGTCAGGATCACGTCGTCGACCACCAGCACATGGCGACCGGCAGCCTCACCGGAGGCCCGGTAGCCGGCCGCGGCCGCGATCTCGGGCCGCTGCTGCGGGTCGGCATGGCGCAGGCGCGGCGTCGCCGCGGTCCGGACCACAAGGTCGCACCGGTACTCCCCCGCCCCGGCCGCAGCCAGCGAACGGGCCAGCACATCGACCAGCAGCCCACCGGCGGCGTCTGTCGCCGGCAGCGTGGGCGGGACCGGCACCACCAGGCGATCGGAGCCGTCGCGAGTCTCCGCCAGCCCCTCGGCCAGACCCGCGAACCGGTCGGCCAACTGTCTTGCCGCCCCCGGATCGTCGTGGTCCTTGGCTCGGTGGACCAGCCGGCCGACATCGGTGCGCTCGTCGCAATCAGGCCGCCAGTAGTCAGCGAGCAGGACCAGTTCCACGCCGAGCCTTGCGAGAGAGCGCACACCGACGGCTCCCTCACCATTCATCAGAGCGGACGACCGGCTTCGAACCGGCGACCTCAACCTTGGCAAGGTTGCGCTCTACCAACTGAGCTACGTCCGCGGAGAGGGCCGATCCTACCGGCGAGGCCCGCCCGCGGCCACGCTGTATCAGCGGGCCTCCGGGGGACGGAGGTCGATCGTCAGCCGCAGAACGCCGTCCTCCAGCGTGGCCTCCGCGTCGCCGATCATGGCGAAGTCCTGGAAGTCCTTCTGCGCCTGATCGAGGAATTGCCGCCGCTCGTCCCCCGCCACCGGCGGAAGGTTGCGGCGCTTGACCCCCTCGGCCCGCTCGCGGAAGCGCTCGATCATCGCGTCTGCGTCGAAATCCTCGGCCACGGCTGTCAATCTAGACCGAGCGCCCGCCGCAGTCGCACCCACAACGCCGGTCGGGGCTCACCGACAGCTGCCCCGGCCGCTGGAGACTCATCAGCGGGGCTGTCCTCGCTCGGCTCAGCCTCCTCGCCGTCGGGCTCGGCCTCATCCTCCCAGACCGGCGGGAGTTCCGGACCCTCCACCGCTCCAGAAGCCACTACCGCCACCGCCTCTGCGTTCTCCCTGGTAGCCGCAGCCGCGGCCTCGGCATCCTCAACCACCTCGGCGTCCCCGGCGGGGGCTGCCCCGGCAGCAGGCCCAGCCAGGTCGGCCTCGCCGTCATAGAGTTGCGTCGAGCGGCGACGGGCGAGGCGCAGCCGCCGGCGCGGGCTCGTGTGCCACAGGAACAGCACCAGCATCACCGTCATGCCCGCAGCGATCGACCAGAGCGCGATCACCACCCCATCGACTCGCTCGCTGCTCTCCCGGCCGACGAGGCGCCGCTCGGTGCCCGACTCCGGATCGTTCTCGGTGCCGGACTGGGCCGTGCCGACCACTCCCAACGAGCCGGACACCTCCGCGCTCGCAACCAACGGAGCCTCGGGCGCATCGGTCGCCGACACCGAGCCGGCAACCGCGACCAGTAGCGCCACCGCCAGCAGGGGAGCCCCAATCCAGGCTCTGCCCAAACGCACTACTCCCGACACTCCCTATCGGCTCGGCTTCTTGCCGCGACGATTCCGGCGACCCGGTCGAGCGCCCCGGTCACGTCGGCGACCACATCGTCAGTGTGCTCGAGCCCGGCCGAGAACCGTACCGTCCCCTGGCCGATGCACGCCGCCTCCAGTTCCTCGGGCAGCAGGCTCACGTGGGTCGTCGACGCCGGATGGGTGACGATGCTCTCGGGACCGCCCAACGACGTTGCCAGCCGGACGACCCGGACCTCCTCCACGAAGGCCCGGCCGGCCTCATAGCCGTCGGCCAGATCGAACGTGACCAGGCCTCCGGCCAGGTCCATCTGCCGCGCCGCCAGCTCGTGCTGGGGGTGCGACGCCAGACCCGGATAATGCACCGACTCGACCGTCGGCTGGCCCTCCAGCGCCTCGGCCAGCGCAGCGGCGGTCTCGGTCTGCTGGCGGAGGCGCACAGCCAGGGTGCGGATCCCCCGCAGCGCGTTGAGCGCGTCGAACGGCGACGCCACCGCACCGTGGAGCACGGCGTAGTTCCACAGCCACGCCAGCAGCTCCTCGCTGCCGGCCACCACCCCGATGGTGGCGTCGTTGTGGCCCGCGATCGCCTTGGTGGCCGAGTGGACCACCAGATCCACCCCATAGTCCGCGGGCCGCTGGCCCAGCGGCGTGGCGAACGTCGAGTCGACCACCGTCATCGGACCGGCGATTGCGCCCACCTCGGCCAGGTCGGCCACCGCCAGCTTCGGGTTGGCGGGCGTCTCCGCGATCACCAGCACTGTGCGGCCTGGCAGGACGGCGCCAGTGAAGGCTCCCGGCTCGGTGCCGTCCACGAAGGTCACGTCGATGCCGAAGCGCGGGCACGCCGTCTGCAGCAGCAGCTGCGTGCCCGCGTAGAGCTGGCGCTGGGCGACGATGTGGTCGCCGCTCGAGCACAGGCCGAGCACGATGGCGCTGAGCGCTCCCATGCCCGAGGCGAAGGCCCGGGCCGACTCGGTGCCCTCGAGGTCGGCCACCGCGTCCTCGAATGCCTTCACGGTCGGGTTGCCGTAGCGGGTGTAGAACCGGCTCGAATGGGTGTCGACCGCCATGTCGTGGGCCTCGGACACGGTGTCAGCCGTGAACGTCGAGGTGGCCCACAGGATCGGGGCCAGCGCGTTCTGGTTGTCGTCGCGGCCGGCGCGGATCGCCCGGGTCTGAACGTGCAGCCCGTCGAGGGCGCCGTCGCCCGGCGGGGCAGCAGGCGCACGGTCGGCGCGCTCAGTCACCGGACACCTCCTCGAGGAAGTCGACGACAGGACCGTGAAGCAGGTCGTGCTCGAGCAGGAACCCGTCATGGCCCTCGTCGCTCTCCAGCATCACCCGGCGGCAGTCGCCGCCGCCCGCGACGATGCCGTCGTGCAGCTCCTGCTGCTCGTGGGGCGGGTAGAGGTGGTCGCTGGTGATCGACGCGGTCAGCACCGGCACCCGGATGCGGCCCAGGGCCGCGGCCGCCCCTCCCCGGCCGCGCCCGATGTCGTGCAGGTCCATCGACCGGTTGAGCACCACGTAGCTGTTGGCGTCGAAGCGGCGGACCAGCTTCTGGCCGTGGTGGTCCAGGTAGGACTCCATCTGGAAGCGGCCCCACAGGTCGAAGGCCCCGGCCGGGTCGTACAGCCGGCGCCCGAAGCGGCGCTCGAAGGACTCCCCGGACCGGTAGGTGATCTGCGCGATCTGGCGGGCGGTGGCCAGCCCCATCCAGGGCCCCTCGGGCTTGTCGTAGTAGTCGCCGTCGTACCAGCCCGGATCGGTGGCGATGGCCAGGCGCTCCACCGCGCTCCAGGCGATCTGCAGCGCGCTGGCCGAGGCGCAGGTGGCCAACGGCAGGATCGACCGCACCCGCCGCGGGAACATGACGGCCCACTCCAGCACCTGCATTCCCCCCATCGAGCCGCCGATCACGGCCAGCCAGCGGCGGATTCCGAGATGGTCGGCCAACCGGGCCTGGATGCGAACCATGTCGCGGACGGTCACCACCGGGAAGCGCGGCCCGTAGCGCCGCCCGTCGACCGGATCGAGGTCGGCCGGGCCGGTGGTCCCCTGGCAGCCGCCCAGCACGTTGCTGCACACCACGAAGTACCGGTCGGTGTCGATCGCCTTGCCCGGCCCGATCAGCTCGTGCCACCATCCGCCGGTGGGATGCGACGGCCCGCTGTCGCCGGCCGCGTGGGAGTCGCCGGTCAGGGCGTGGCACACGAGCACGGCGTTGGACGCCTGCGGGTCGAGCTCCCCCCAGGTCTCGTAGGCCACCCGCACCTCAGGAAGGCGCCCTCCCCACTCCAAGGCGAATGGACGGGTGTCGGTGACGGTCACGAACCTGCGGTCGCCGGCGGGGTCGCCGACCTGCCAGGCGCCCGTGTTGGGCAGCCCGGCCGGGAAGCGCCCCCCGGGGCCGGCCCGCCCGCCCGCGGGAGTCGGAGGCTCGATGCCGGAACCTGCGCTCAACCCTCGCTCCTTGTGATCCGCTCCACGCGCCCCCGCGGTGAGGACGCCCTTGTTCGGGACCGGACACTTCGGGGGCCTGTGGCGTCGGGGCGTGCCCGAAGGACACTTGGTTGCGCCGGCCGGGCCGACGCCACATCCCCGCCCGGAGGCGGGATGGCACCTTGGGTGTCCGTTCCCAGGTTGCCGGGCCCGGCCCGGAGGCCGAACCGCTCGTGATGTCTTGACCGCTAGGTCGCCGACCAGTCTAGAACCCGATCGCGCTCACGCGGCGCACCGACTGCGGCACGGCGGCCCGAGGAGGGCTCAGTCAGCCGGCTCCCAGCCGAGCAGGTCGCTCAGACGGGCGTCGTTGGAGAACATCTCCACGATCGGCTCGTCGAGTTCGAGGCGCCGCTGGAGCCGCTTCACGTCCAGTTCCTCGTCCCACAGCGACAGGGTCACCACCACCCCGGACTCGCCCGCCCGGGCGGTGCGGCCGGCGCGGTGGACGTAGGTCTTGTGGTCGGCGGGCGGGTCGAACTGCACGACAACGTCCACATCGTCGACATGGATCCCCCGGGCGGCGACGTCGGTCGCCACCAGCACCGGAAGCTCGCCGACGATGAACTGGCGCAGAGACTTCTCGCGGGCCACCTGGCGCAGGTCGCCGTGAATGGGGGCCGCCTTCACGTTCTCGCGCCGCAGATCGCGGGCCAGACGGTCGGCGGCCACCTTGGTGCGGGTGAATATCAGCGTGCGGCCCACCGAGTTGGCTATGGCCGCAGTCACCTTCACCTTGTCGAGCTTGTGAACCCCCACGAACCGGTGAACCATCTCGGCCACCGTGATCTCGCGGGGCGCCACGGAGCGCATCACCGGATCGGTCTGGTAGCGCCTGATCAGCGAGTCGACCGCTCCGTCGAGGGTGGCCGAGAACAGCAGGGTCTGGTGACCGCTCTCGACATTGCGCAGGATCCACTCGACCTGAGGCAGGAAGCCCATGTCGGCCATCCGGTCGGCCTCGTCCACCACCACCTGGCGCACCTTGCCGACACTGACCGTGTCCCGCTCGATCAGGTCGATCATCCGCCCCGGCGTGGCCACCACCAGGTCCACGCCGTCTCGCAGCGCCTTGATCTGCTTGTCGATCGGGGCCCCGCCGTAGGCGGCCAGCACCCGGCGCTTCACTGCGGCCGCCGGCGCAGCCAGCTCGTCGCAGATCTGGTTGGCCAGCTCGCGCGTGGGCGCCAGCACCAGACCGGAGGGTGAGCGCGGCTCAGCCCGCGGCAGCCGCTGCAGGACGGGAAGGCCGAAGGCGAGCGTCTTGCCCGAACCGGTCTTGGCCTTGCCGCACACGTCACGGCCCGCCAGCGCGTCGGGGATGGTGAGCACTTGGATGGGGAACGGCACGGTGATGCCCCGGGCAGCCAGCGCCACCACGATCTCGTCGCACAGCCCGAGGCCGGCGAACGTCGCGCCACCGTCCTCGGAGGGGTCGAAGCCGTCCTCCCGCAGGGTCTCGACATCGACAAGTTGATCAGAAAGGGTCATCAGGACCACAAGGCTACCCTGCGGTATCCCGAATCCCTTGAATGCCACCGAGCACGCCACCGGGCTCGGACCGCCCACCCCCGAGCGGATCCGGCGCGCCCCCAAGGTCGTCCTCCACGACCACCTGGACGGAGGCCTGCGAGCCTCGACCATCGTGGAGCTGGCCACCGAGACCGGATACCGCGACCTGCCAACCACCGACCCCGAGCAGCTGGCCGCCTGGATGCGCCGAGGCGCCAACCGCAAGGACCTGACGCTGTACCTCGAGACGTTCGCCCACACCGTGGGCGTGATGCAGACCGCGGAGGCGATCGCCCGGGTGGCCCGGGAGTGCGCGGAGGACCTGGCCGCCGACGGGGTGGTCTACGCCGAGGTCCGCTTCGCCCCCGAGCTCCACACCGAACGGGGACTCACTCTCGACGACGCCATCGAGGCCGTCCTCGAAGGCTTCTCGCAGGGCAGCGACGGAACCCCGCTCACCATCCGGGCCATCTGCACCGCCATGCGCCACCTGCACCGGTCGGCCGAGGTGGCCGAGGCCGCGGTCCGCTGGAGGGACCGCGGCGTGGTGGCCTTCGACATCGCCGGCCCCGAGGACGGCTTCCCCCCCGACGACCACCTGGAGGCCTTCCAGTACTGCCGGCGGGAGAACTTCCACATCACCATCCACGCCGGCGAGGCGTACGGTCCCCGGTCGATCTGGAAGGCCCTGCAGTTCTGCGGCGCCGAGCGTCTCGGGCACGGCATACGCATCGTCGAGGACATCGTCACCGGCGACGGCGGGGACCGCACCCTGGGCCGGCTGGCCCACTACATCAGAGACCGCCGCATCCCGCTGGAGGTGTGCCCCACGTCCAACGTCAACACCGGGGTGTTCGCCTCAGTGGCCGACCACCCCATCGACGCCCTGGTGCAGCTGCGGTTCCGGGTGACCGTCAACACCGACAACCGCCTGATGTCCAACGTGTCGATGACATCGGAGATGGCCGCCCTGACCGACACGTTCGGCTACGACTGGGCCCGACTGAGATGGCTGACGGTCAACGCCATGAAGTCCAGCTTCCTGCCGTTCAGGGAGCGTCTCCAGATCATCGAGGGCGTGATAAAGCCCCGGTACGCGCCGCTCGAGGCGGCTCAGAGCGAGCCTCCCGTCTGAGATCCTCGGTGCTCGAAGGGGTGGCAGAGGCAACCGCCCAAGGAACGGAATTCGTCTGACCCAACGGTTACGCTGGCCACTCGATTGCCTGGCGACCGGCTGGACAACGCTCCTCTCCCATCCTCTATCCCGGAGATCTCGCTATGAACCTGGCCCGTCGCCGCATCGCCGTGCTGGCCGCCATCGCGGTGGCAGCCTCGATCCTCGCCTTCACCCCCAGCGCCGCCGCCCAGGCGGCAGCGCAGCATGCTGACGGGTTTCAGGCCTCCATCGATCGGCTGGAGTGGTACGGCTACAACGGGGAGTTCAACCTGTTCGCGGGCACCGGCTGCGCCGACAGCGACGAGCTGTGCCCTGAGGAACCGGTGCTGCGCTGGGAGATCGCGGTCTGGCTGGTCAGGATCACCGACCGCACCACCGAACAGCCCGCGATCAGGTCGTCCCGCTACGACGACGTCGACCCCAGCGCCTGGTGGGCCCCGCACGCGGAGCGGCTGGCCGACCTGGGAATCGACCTGTCATGCGGGACCGACCCGCTGAGGCTGTGTCCCCACGAACCCATGGACCGCGGCCAGATGGCCGAGGTCCTGGCACGTTTCCTCGACCTGCCCCGGGCCGGGACGGCCGCGTTCGTCGATGTGAGCGCCGACCACCCCCACATCGACGACATCGACCGGCTCGCCGGGGCGAGGATCACCGGGGGCTGCGGGGTGAACCCGGCCCGCTACTGCCCCGACCAGCACGTCACCCGGGGCCAGATGGCCGCGTTCCTGGCCCGGGCGCTGGCGATCGTGGACCTGGCGGAACCGGTCCCCGCACAGGACCCGACGCCGCTGCCCGTCGATCCCGAGGCAATGATCGGCACCCTCGACAACGGCCTCACCTACTACCTGCGCCACAACGACGATCCGGGCAAGAACCTCGCGGTGCAGCTGCTCATCAACGTCGGATCGGTCGACGAGACCGACGAGCAGGTCGGCATCGGTCACTTCATAGAGCACATGCTGTTCAACGGCACCGCCGACTACCCGGGCAACTCCCTGGGAGAGGCGCTGCGGGAGATCGGCGTGGAGCTCGGCCCCGACATCAACGCCTCCGTGGGCCACGACCGGACCGTCTACGAGATCGAGGTGCGCCTCGACGAGCCCCACAAGGCGCCGCTGGTGTTCCATGCCCTGTCGCAGATGGCCGCCGAGGCCACCTTCGCCGACGACGCCGTCGAATCCGAGCGCGGGGTGGTACTCGACGAGATGCGCTTCCGGCGCGAGAGCGTCGGCGGCGTCATCAGCGCCGAGTTCGACCGGGTCTACACGCAGGGAACCCCGTATGAGGGACGCGACCCGATCGGCACCCTCGACAGCGTGAACTCCATGACGGCCGAGGACCTGCGAGCCTTCTACGAGAAGTGGTACGTGCCCGCCAACATGGCGGTCGTTGCGGTGGGCGACATGGCCGTCGAGGACATCCGGACCCTGGTGGAGGAGCACTTCGGGCCGCTGCCGTCGGGCGATGGGCGCGAGCCCCCCGGCGTCTACATCCCGCCGGCCGAGTCCTCGAGCCACGTGGTGACCGACCCGAGGTACGGCGTCACCCTCATCTCGCTGGACATACCCATCGACCCCCACGACCCCGGCACCCTCGGCGGGGACCGGTTGGCGACGATGGAGTCCCTCATCGAGGTGATGATCACCAACCGCGTGAGCGACGCCTACCACCGGGGCGAGCTGAGCCAGGTGGACCCGCCGCACTTCTCGAGCTTCACCTACACCCGCGGGCTCAGGTACTACGGCACGAACTGGCAGGGCGGCGACCTCGACACCGCCTCCAGCGACTACCTCTCGGTGCTGCTGACCGCTCAGGAGCACGGCTTCACCGACGGCGACCGGGGCCGGGCCGTCCAGCAGATCGCGTCCTCCCTGCAGTTCCAGCTGGACAGCGCGCCGACCACCCAGGACAACCAGTGGGCCGGCCTCTACCAGCAGCACTACTTCTACGGAGCCGACATCGACTCCGTCGCGGGATCGGTGGCCCGGACCGCCACGCTGCTGACGGAGATCACGACCGAGGAACTGACCGAGCACTTCCGGCGGCAGATGGCGCGGGGAGGCCTGCTGGCCATCGCAGTCGGCCCCGACCCCTCCAGCGTGCCGACGGCGGACGAGCTCGACGCGGCCCTGGCCGGCGCTGCGCCCGGGCCGCCCCCGGCGGAAGCAGTCGCCATCGAGCAGCTGATGACCGCGCCCGAACCAGCGGACGCGGTCTCGGAGGGCTCCTTCGACCTGCTCGAGGACGGCTACGAGTGGGAGTTCGCCAACGGGGCCCGGGTCATGTTCGCGCCCTCCGACATCGCCGAGGGCCAGGTCAACCTGCAAGCCCAGTCCCTCGGAGGCTGGTCGGTACTGGAACCCGGTGACCGGGCCCTGTCAGCCATCGCCATCAACGCGGTGCGGGGCAGCGGCCTGGGCGACCTGTCGAGATTGGAGCTGAACCGCTTCCTCGAGGATCGCACCGTCGAGGTGAATGCCTTCATAGGCGAGATCGTCGAGGGCTTCACCGGGAGCGCCGGCACTGACGACGTGGAGACCATGTTCCAGCTCATCCACCTGCTGGCGACCGAACCCCGGGTGGACGAACAGGCCTACGCGGACGCTGTCCACACGGCCGAGACGAGGCTGGAGCTGGCGGGTCGCGACCCCCGCTGGCAGGCCGGCATCGCCTACCTCGAGGCTCGCTACGGCACCACCTGGCACCGGGCCGTCGCCAGTCGTGCGGAGATCGACTCGCTCACCCGGCAACGGCTGCTGGACATGTACAGGAGCCGTCTCGGCTCGGTCGACGACCTGGTGGTGGCGGTCGTCGGCGACATCGACGCCTCGGAGGTCGAGCGCCTGGCCCGCCGCTACATCGGCACGCTGCCCGCAGGCGAGGCCGACACCTACGTCGACCGCCGGCGGCCCATGCCCTCCGGGCTGGTGCAGCGGCAGGTGAAGGTCGGAGAGGGCGAGAGCGCGGTGCTGGAGATCTACCACGAGGCCGACATCGAGCTGACCCCGCTGAGGGCGGTGGCGGCCGACGTGCTCGAAACCGCGCTGGCCGAGCGCCTGTTCCTGGTGATACGCGAGGAGCTCGGGGCCTCCTACGTCGCGGGCGGGACGGCCCAAGGCAACGCCGCGCCCCGCCAGTACTTCGGCTCGAGGGTGTACGCCACGCTCGACCCCAGTCGCTTCGACGAGATCTACGCCACGATGCTGCAGATCCTCTCCGATGTGGCCGCCAACGGGCTCACCCCCGCGGAGTTCGAGCAAGCCGTGGCCATCAGGACGACCGACTACGCGCGGTCGGGCAACTTCGACCTGCTGGGCGCGCTGCTGTCGCGGCCCCACGTCGGCGACGAGAACGTGCTCACCCAGCAGCGTCGCACCGAGGAACTGGGCCGCCTGACCCCCGAGGACGTGCAAGCGCTGGCCGCGGCGCTCTACGGTGAGGGTGGACGGATCGAGATTGCCAGAAGGCCGTGACCGAGGTCCACATCGTCGACAACGCGCTGGTGGCCGAGCGGGTCACGCGCCTGCGCGGCTCGTCCACCCCCAACCACGAGTTCAGGCGGCTGCTGAGCGACCTCAGTTCAGTGCTCGTGTACGAGGCGATGCGGCAGGCCCCGCTCGTGCCCGTCGACATCGTCACACCGATGGGGCCCGCCACCGGGATGCGCTTCGAGCGGCTCCCGGTGGTGGTACCGGTGCTGCGGGCCGGCCTGGGGATGCTCGACGCCGCGCTGGACCTGCTCGGCGACGTGCAGGTTGCGTTCGTGGGCCTCCGGCGCAATGAGAGAACGCTGCAGGCCCGGGAGTATGCGAGCACCCTGCCCGAGGACCTCGACGGCCGCGACGCTCTGATCCTGGATCCGATGCTGGCCACCGGCGGGTCGTTCGTTCACGCCTGCGAGCTGCTGCGAGCCGCCGGGGCGGGCCGGGTCACCGCGGTGTGTGTGCTCGCCGCACCCGAGGGGATCGAGCGGGTGCGCGACGCCGGGGTGGCCGACGCCATCTGCGTGGCCGCGGTCGACGAGTCGCTCGACTCCAACGGGTTCATCCTGCCGGGCCTCGGCGACGCCGGGGACCGCCAGTTCGGCCAGCCATGAGCCGGCGCCGTCGAGTCGGGGCCTGTCCCGCCGGGCCGGCGCTGACGGCCGCCTCTGAGGCCGCGCGGGTAGGCGAGCGGATCAGGCACATACGGGCGCGGCCGTGGCCCGAGCGGCCCGTGAGCGCAGCGAACAAGAGCGGGAGACACCACCCTGCACCGCGAAACGGCTTCACCTACCCGCGCATGTTCTGAGGCGAGAGTGCTTTGAGCGGTCCGATTGCCGTAGTCCCCGACACCCGGCCCGTGATGCACGAGGCGTTCGCGGGCGCAGTCCGAGACGCGGGCGGCGAGGTGGCCGGCGCCGCGGATCTGGCCCGCGCTCGGGCCATGATCTGGGCCGACCCGTATGTCGCCCAGTTGTACCCCGAGATAATCGCGGCCGCCCCTGCTGTGGAGTGGGTGCAGCTCCCGTATGCGGGGATCGAGCCGTTCCTCGACTATCTCGACCCCGGTCTGGTGTGGACCTGCGCCAAGGGCGTGTACGCCGACCCGGTGGCCGAGTGGGCGATGGCCGCGCTGCTGATGGGCCTGCGGGACTTCCACCTCTTCGCCAGGGCCGACTCGTGGTGCGCCGAGTCCGGGCGCAACCTGCTGGGGGCCCGCATCACCGTGCTCGGCGGGGGCGGCATCACCCGCTCGCTGCTCCGGCTGCTGGAGCCGTGGGGCTGCCAGGTGACCGTGGTGCGGCGCTCCGTGGAGCCGGTGCAGGGCGCGGCGCGGACCCTCACGCTGGCCGAGGTGCACCAGGCGGTGGCGGGCGCGGACGCGGTGGTGGTGGCCCTGGCTCTCACCGATGAGACCCGCCATGTGGTGGACGCGGCCCTGCTGGAGGCGATGGGACCGCAGTGCTGGCTGGTGAACGTGGCCCGGGGCGGGCATGTGGACCACGGCGCGCTCGGTGCCGCGCTGCGGTCCGGTGTGATCGCCGGGGCGGTGCTGGACGTGACCGACCCTGAGCCGCTGCCGGACAGCTCGGAGCTGTGGGGGTTGCCGAACTGCGTCATAACGCCCCACATCGGCAACACCCGCGAGATGGGCCTGCCGCTGATCACTGGGAGAGTGCGCGAGAACGTGCGGCGCTGGCTGGCCGGCGAGGACCTGCTCGGCCTGGTCGACATAGCCCGCGGCTACTGACGACCCGCCGCCACCCGGCCGGCGAATCCTCAGCCGCGCGTCTTGGCCTTGCTCAAGGACTTGACATCTCTGCTTGCCCTAGCGGCCGTGCCGTCCTTCGCCGAGGTAGCGCACGCCGAGCCAGGATCCGATCATTCCTCCGGCGGTGGACAGGGCCAGGTCGCCGACGGTGTCGCCGTAGGTGAGGGCCAGACCCCCGCCGGCTCCGGTCTCGGCCACGATCCACTCCGCGATCTCCCAGCCGACGATCGCCAGCGCGCCCAGGCCGGCTCCGAGCAGCCAGGCGTCGGCCTTCGACATGGCGTTCGCCGAGCCGCCCCGGCGGAAACGCCAGGCGTGGAACGCGGCCACCAGCAGCACCCAGTTGATGGTGTGCAGCACATCGTCGGTGGCGTCGTAGGCGTCGTACAGACCGACCAGGTTGCCCAGCGTGTCGAGCAGGAACGGCGCAACCACCAGCACGTCCGCGGCGGCCGGATAGGGCCGGAAACGCCCCCTCCACGCCAGCGGCACCACCACCGCCGACAGCATGAACAGCGGGAACCGGAAGGCCATGCCCTTGCCCTCCAGCTGGTCCAACGGCACCGTCAGAGCCACCACGAACGCCAGCGCCAGCGCCGCCTTCATCCCCACGGCGGCGCCGACCGTCCCGCGTCTCGCGTCCAAGCGCTCGGCTCCGGCGGTCACAAGCGACAAACCTAGGGCGCCCGATCGAGTTTGCAGCGGACCGCCCGGTCACACCGGGTGCAGTTGTCTGCCGGGCCCGCGTGCCAGAACGGACGGCTCACAGAATGCTGCGGAGCTCGGCCAGGCGGGGGGCGACTAAGTCCCTCATGATCCCGGACCGGTCGGCCGGCGGGGCCAGGGCGGCCTCACCCCAGAGGGCCCGACCGGCCATGAAGCCCGAACAGCCCGCCGACACCGCGGTCTGGACCTGGTCGCGGTAGGACACATACTTGCCGCCGCCCGACAGAAGCGTCCACGGCATGTGACAGCGAGCCGTGATCTCGGCACACGCCTCGGCCCACACGTCCCGGTCGGGCTCGTGGGCCGGGTCCAGCGGGAACGGCAGCTTCAGCAGATCGGGATCCATGGCCGCGAAGCGTTCCACGGTCTCGATCACCAGCTCCCGGCGGGCTGAGACATCATCCAGGTCGTAGAACAGGGGCTCCAGCACGAGCGGGATCCCAACCCGGCGGCACTCGGCCAGGATCTCGGCCGCCACCCGCTCCTGGGCCGCAGCGTGGCCGGGACGGTCGGGGCGGTAGAACACCAGCAGCTTGGCCGCTGACGCCCCCGAGTCGGCCGCGGCCTCCACCGACCAGCCTTCCAGGATCCTCGTGGCTGCGGCCTCGGGGGCGGCCCCGTAGCCCTGGGCCTCCAGCGCGGCGGTGAAGCCCACGCCAGCAGGCAGGGTGCCGTCGAGGAGCTGCGGGATCGAGTACTCGGGCTCGAGCATCACGCCGGTGGCGCCCCCCGCCAGGGTGCTCACCAGCTCACGCTTGAGGCTCGTGATGTCTGCGGAGTTCACCGAGTCCGGATCGTTTGGGGCCAGCACCGCCCGCAACGAGTCCCGATGGTCGATGGCCAGCACACCGAAGCGCCCGCCGTCGGAAATGCCGTCCAGGCTCATCGCGACCGCCAGTCGCCAGTAGCGCTGTCCGGGCAAGCGGTCCTGCGCCCTCCGTCGGATATGCCGTCCAGGCTCACGAGCCTGCTCGCGGACCGTCGGGAGACACCACGGGCAGGCCCCACTCCCCCGCCGTCCAGTCGGCCTCGATCCAGGTGTGCTCGGCCATGAAGCACGGCGGCGTGCGGCGCTCGTCGTCCTGCAACTCGCCGGCCAGGTAGTTGAGGAAGTACATGTTGGAGCCCGGACAGGCGACCGAGGTGTGGTAGCCCTTGGGCACAAGCGCCACATCGCCGTCGCGCACCACCATGGCGTCGTCGTAGTCCTCGTCGTCGCGCCAGTTGCGGTGCATGGTGTAGCCCTCGGGGCGGTCGAGACGGAAGTAGTACACCTCCTCCAGGTAGGGCGAGCCGTCCCGTCCGTCGTGGCAGTGCGGGGGCCAGCCCGACCAGGTGCCCCGGGGCACGTACACCTCGTAGAGGATCAGGCGCTCCGCCGGCAGCGGATGGGCCAGCGAGTGGACCACCTGCCGGTAGGCCTGCCCGCCGCCCCGGATCTCGATGCGCATCTCCGAGGGCTCGAACACCCGCGCCGGATAGCGGCCCTCGGCCGGGGCCGACCCGACCGACGCCTGGAGTCCCGCCCCGGACTCGATCCGGTACGGCGTGCCCGGCGGCAGGTAGACGATCCTGGCCATCTCGGTGAACACCGAGCCGCGGCGCAGCTCGACCTCCATGTCGCCGTCGCCGACGACCACCCGGCCCTCGCCGGCCAGGGGCACGATGGCCGTCTCCCGGTCGGGCGCGACGCCCGACCAGGGCGTGCCGGGCGCAACCTCGACCACCGCGAACTCCACGTTGTCCCACCCCGCGGACTCGGGCGTGACGTGCAGGATGCGGCCCGGGCCGGGCTCCGGCCGCTGCAACGACGAACTGCTCATGGCGCTACCTCCGTTGGTCGAGCCGCCCGGATCCCGGTAGAGAGACCGGTCGTATGCCGGTAGGGACCGCGACGGGCTCTCGACCCGAGACGGGCACCGTGCTGGAGCCAAGTCGGCGCCATCATGCCGGGACCAGAGCACCGCTCGTGCGCTCGTGACGGAACCCGGCCAGCAGCACGCCGATGCCCGCAGGCTCTCAACCGAGCCGGCACCATCACGCCGCGGCCAACTCCCCGCTCGTGCGCTCGTGGCGGAACCGGGCGAGCAGCTCGCGGATGGCGGGAGGCTCGTAGCCGAGGACCTCGCGGGTGCGTCGCACGGTCAGGCTGGTGTCGTACGGGATCGGGAAGGCGCCCACCGCCCCCGCGGCGGAGCGGTCCGGGGCGGACGAGCGCAGCAATGACCCGTCGAGGTCGAAGACCTCGCAGGCGATCCGGGCCAGCTCCATGCGGCCCGTCGACTCGGCGCCGCAGCAGTGGAAGACCCCCGTGGCCGACGCGTCGGCCGCGATGCGCCACATCACCTCGGCGCACTCGCTGGCCAGCGACGGGCTGGCCACCATGTTGATGTCGTCGGCCTCCCACACCCCGAAGGGCCGGCCCGCCTCCAGCGCTTCGACGATCGAGGTGACGAAGTAGCCGAAGCCGCCGTCCTGCACCCGCGGCGTCGAGTCCCGCATCCAGTGCATGCCGCTGACCGCCGACACCCGGACCACCGCGGCCCGCTCCGCGGTCACCATCGCGGCCTGCTCGCTGGCCATCTTGAGCACCCCGTAGAAGTTCACCGGGTTGGGCGGGGTGTCCTCGTCGGCCCCGGACTGGGTGCCGTCGAACACCCAGTCCGTCGACACCAGGATCAGCTTGGCCTCGGCCCGGTCAGCGGCCCGGACCAGGCCCTCGGTGGTGCCCACGAAGCTGCGCCAGGCCAGCTCCCGGTCGGCGTACATGGCCGCGAAGTCGTTGAGGATCATCGAGTGGACGATCACGTCTGGATCGAAGTCGTCCACGCTGGCCTGAACGGCCTCGTCGTCGAGAAGGTCGAGGCGCTCGACGGTGAAGCCGCTCGTGTCGGCGGGAACGAACCGGTGGACCGGGCAGTGCACGGTGGCTCCGTGGCGCTCGGCGAACACCTTCACGATGTTCGACCCGACGAAGCCGGTCCCGCCGGTCACATAGGCGCGCAACCCGACCCTCCGCTTCTCTTCCCACGCCCCCGAATTGGCAGCACTATGCACGCATGCCGAGCAAAACGCTGCCAATTCTGGGATGGGGAGTCGGCAGCTCGCACGGTCGTTCAGCCGATCTCCGAGACGGGCACAGGGCGGCCCTCTCGGACCGATGCCCAGGCGGCCAGGCCCATGACCAGCGGCGCCCGCCCGTCAGCGAGCGTGACCGGCGAGGGCGCGCCGTTCACCATGTCGGCGAACGCGTCCCACTCGGCGATGTACGACGGGATGTAGCGGTCCAGGAAGAAGTACGGCAGCGGCCTGCCGTGCGACCCGTCGGCGTCCCAGTAGCAGGCCGTGGCCGACGGCGGGTTCTCCGAGGTCGCCATGCCGCCCGAGCCGAAGGCCTCCAGCCGCTGGTCGTAGCCGTAGACAGCCCGGCGGCTGTTGTCGATGGTGGTGATCGCCCCGTTGGCGTGGGTCACCACCACCACCGCGGTATCCAGGTCGCCGGCGGAGCCGATGGCCGGATCGACGCGCACCGCCCCGGTGGCGTACACCTCCACCGCCTCGCTGCCGGTGACGAAGCGGGCCATGTCGAAGTCGTGGATGGTCATGTCGCAGAAGATCCCGCCGGACACCTCGATGTAGGCGATCGGCGGCGGGTCCGGGTCCCGGCTGGATATGCGGACGAGGTGCACGTCGCCCACGTCACCCGCGGCCACCCGGTCCCGCACATGGCGGTGAGCCGCATCGAACCTGCGGTTGAAGCCGACCTGCACGTCGATACCGGCTTCAGTGGCTGCTGCGATGCCCCGGTCCACCTCGGCCAGATCCAGAGACAGCGGCTTCTCCACGAAGGCCGGCTTGCCCGCTGCCGCGGCCGCCACCAGCAGGTCGATGTGGGTGTCGGTGGAGCTGCAGACGGCCACCGCGTCCACGTCATCGGCCTCGATCAGCGCGGACGCGCTGGACGCCTGCTGGACGCCGAAGGCCTCCGCCACCGAAGCGGCTGCATCGTCAGCGACGTCGTAGACGGCCGCAAGCGACGTACCTTGCACCCGGCGGGCAACCAACTCGGCGTGCATCGAGCCGATGCGACCGCACCCCAGCAGCCCGACACGGATCCGGTCAGTCATGGCCGCTGCTCCTCAACGGCGGGCTCGACACAACCCGACCACTGCGCGGAGCCACATAAAGAATGCGAGCAGCAAGAATGCGAGCAGCCCGGCATGCATGGCCGATGCGACCGCACCCCAGCAGCCCGACGCGAACCAGTTCGCTCATGCGCCTGGTTGTTGCGGCACCAGGCGCGACACCACCCGCCCGTTGCGCAGGGCCACGTCGTAGAGGGTGATCGACTCGGTTGCGGGCAAGCGCAGCGCCTCGCCGGTGCACAGGTCGAAGCACCCGTTGTGCTTGGGGCACTCGATCAAGCCGTCGAGCACGACGCCCTCGGCGAGATGGGCCTGGCCGTGGGTGCACAGCCCGTCGCTGAGCACGAAGCCGGCGCCGGCGCCGGCCGCGGCTTCGTCGCTGCCGCGGTAGTCGTCGTCATCGAGCCGGTACAGGGCATAGGTGGCGTCGCCGTGGTCGACCCGGCGGGCCGAGTTGGGTCTGAGGCCCTCAGCCGGGCCGAGGTCGACGAGCCCGTCGTGCACCTCCCCGGCCCAGGCGGTGACCCCGGTGTCGACGAACGACCGCTGCGCACCGGCCACGTCAGGCACGTCGGGGCGGGGATCGTCGTAGGACGGGTCCTGCCACTGGCGGCGCAGCGTGGCGAAGATCCGCCGGTAGGCGCTGATCGAGGACCGGTCCGCCGGGGCCAGGTGCTCCTTGATCTCCTCGTGGAGGGCCGGCAGCGCGTAGTACGGCACCGTCGGGAAGATGTGGTGCTCGACGTGGTAGTTCATGTTCGAGTACAGGAACCGCAGGAACGGGTTCAAGTACACCGTGCGGGAGTTGTAGCGATGGTCGAGCACGTCCTCTCGCAGGCCCGCGTGCTGCATGGCCCCGAAGAACACCATGAGCCAGGCCCCGTAGAAGGTGGGCAGCCCGATGTACAGCGCGGGGACGATCGAGCCGATGGCCGCGCACCACACCGCAGTGCCGGCCAGCACCGCGATGTAGGCCCGCGACTCCCACTTGAGCTTGGGCAGCTCGTCGGCGGGGATGAGGTCACGGGCGTCGTCGTCGATGCGGCCCGCGGCGTGCTTGAGGGTGCGCCACACCGCCTTGGGCAGCAGCGCCACCGGCAGGTACACGCCCAGCACGGTGCGCAGCGAGCCCGGCCGGGGGAACATGATCTCGGGGTCGCGCCCCACCACGATGGTGTCGGTGTGGTGGCGGACGTGCGACCAGCGCCACAGGGTGGGCTGGCGCAGCAGCATGAACGACGCGATGTAGTAGACGGCGTCGTTGAGCCACTTGGTCCGGAACGCGGTGCCGTGGCCGCACTCGTGCCAGCGGGAGTCGCCCGCGCCGCCGTAGAGCGCGCCGTAGGCCATGAACGCCGGCACCGCCCACCAGGTGCCCAGAGCACGGAACGCCAGGTAGCCGAACACGGCCAGCAGGCCGAGCCACATGATCGTGTCGCGGGCCGCCCGGGCGTTGTTGCGGACCTGCAGGGCCCGCAACCGCTCACCGTCGATGGGCGGGCGGAACCACTCCGCCTCGACAAGGCCCCTCTCGACAGCCAGCGTCGAGTCCTGCCCGGTGAGGGTGTAGTCCCGCACGGTCGCGGTCACAGGCTGCTCCCGGAATCGGACGGCCCCTCACCCAGCTCGGGGCCGGGCAGGACCGAGTCGCCCGCACCCAGGACCGTCTGGTCCCACTCCACCACCGCGCCGGTCATCATCCCGGACTCGGCGGTGGCCAGATGCACGACGGTGCGGGCGATCTCCGGGGGCTTGATGAGCCGGCCGAAGGGCATCTCGGCCTCGGCCCGCTCCAGCCAGCCGTCGGTGGCCCCGTCGAATGTCCGCTGCACGACGTCCTCGTTGGGGGTGTCCATCCATCCGGGGCACAGCAGGTTGACGCGGATGCGGTGGCGCATCAGCGCGAAGGCGAGGTTGCGGGTCATGGCCACCAGCGCGCCCTTGGAGGTGGCGTACGGCAGCAGCTTCGGAGGGCCGCCCCGCCCGGCGATCGATCCGATGAGCACGATGGCGCCATCGACGCTCTCGCGGGCCATGATCCGGGCCACGCCCTGGCTGAGCAGGCCCGGCGCCCGCACGTTCACGGCCAGCATGGCGTCCCACAGCTCGGGCGTGGTGTCCCACACGGTGCCGCGGTCGGTGATGGCTGCGCAGTTCACGAAGCTGTGGCAGGTGCCGAACATCTCGTCGAGGGCCGCAATCGCCGCCTCGCAGGCATCGCTGTGGGCGAGGTCGGCGGCCAAGAACTCGGCCCGGCACGCCGGTTTGCGCAGCGACGCCGCGGCCGCCTCGCCCTTGGCTCCGCTCCCGGCCACCGGGCGCAGCCCCGGCGCACAGCCGCTCAGCCCCCGCGTAGCCGAGCCCCTGCGAGCCGCCGGTCACCAGCGCGATCCCGCCCGCGAACGATCCGCACGCACGCGTCTCGCTCACCATGACGCTCCCCTGCCCTGCTCCCCTGTCTCGACCACATCGCACACCGGCACCACGCCCGTCGTCGTGCCCGACCCGACCGCCGAGTCTCGCTCGCCTCGCTCGACCGCCGTGCTCACCAGCCCACCCGTTGCGCGGATCGGCCCTCGTCCATGGCCTCGCGGGCTGCCATCACCGACGGGCTGGAGCTCACCTCGGGCACCCCTACCTCCCAGAACGAGCCGCCCCCGGTCCAGCTGTGGGGATGGGTCCTGAGCGCGATCACATAGGTGCGGTCCGCGGCTCGGGCCCGCTCGATGGCCGCCTCCAACTCGGCGACGGTGGCCACCGTCTCGGTCTCACAGCCCATCGAGGCCGCGTGGGCCGCGAAGTCGATGTCGACCAGCCGCTCGGTGCGGCAGTCGGCGAACAGGTTGTTGAACGACGCGCCGCCCTGGTTGACCTGGAGACGGTCGATCACCGCGTAGCCGCCGTTGTCGCACACGATCACGATGAGCTTGTGGCCGGTGATCACGGTGCTGTAGAGGTCGCTGTTCATCATCAGGTAGGAGCCGTCGCCCAGCAGCACCATCACCTCGCGCTCGGGCATGGCCATCTTGGCCCCCCAGGCGCCCGAGATCTCGTAGCCCATGCACGAGTAGCCGTACTCGCAGTCGAAGGAGTGCACGGTGCCGGCCCGCCAGCCGTTGACCAGCTCCCCGGGCAGGCCGCCGGCGGCGGCGACCACGTAGGTCGAGTCGTCGGCGGCCCGATCGACCGCGCCGACCACCTGCGCGTAGGTCGGCAGATCGGCATAGGGGTCTGACGAGCCGTCGCCGCCGTCGCCGCCGGCCGTCGCCGGCGCGGCGATCTTGTCGATGTAGGCGTGGTACTGGGCGGTCTCCGCGGCGGCCCGGGCCGTCCAGTCGGCGCCGGCCCGGTAGTCGCCGAGGGCCGCTCCGAGCTCGATCAGCCCCTCGCGGGCGTCGGCCACCAGCGGCAGGCACATGTGCTTGGTTGCGTCGAAGCGGGCCGCGTTGAGCCCCACGATCCTGGCCGCCTCGTCGCCGAACACCGTCCACGAGCCGGTGGTGAAGTCCTGCATCCTCGTGCCCACGGCCAGCACCACATCGGCCTGCGCGGCCATGGCGTTGGCCGACGTGCACCCGGTGACCCCGATGGGGCCGCAGTTGAGCGGATGGTGGGCCGGCAGCGAGGTCCGTCCCGCGGTGGTCTCGACCACGGGGATGCCGTGGGCCTCGGCGAAGGCGGCGAGGTGCTCCTCGGCCAGGGACCAGCGGACCCCTCCGCCCGCGATGATCAGGGGCCTGTCGGCAGAGGCCAGCGCAGCCGCGGCCCGCCGCAGTTCGCCCGCGTCGGGGCGGGGCCGGCGGATGCGGTGCAGCGTCTCGTCGAAGAAGCGGACCGGGTAGTCGTAGGCTTGGGCCTGGACGTCCTGGGGCAGCGCGACGAACGCCGGGCCGCAGTCGCCGGGATCGAGCATCGTGTTGACGGCGTGGGGCAGCGACTGCATCACCTGCTCGGGGGTGGTGATCCGGTCCCAGTAGCGCACCACGGCCCGGAAGGCGTCGTTGACGGTGGTCGCCGGGGCTCCGAAGTGCTCGACCTGCTGCAGCACGGGATCCACGATGCGGTGCTCGAAGGTGTCGCCGGACAGCACCAGCAGCGGCAGCCGGTTGGCCATCGCCACCGCGGCCGCGGTCACCATGTTGGTCGCACCGGGGCCGATCGAGCTGGCCGCCACCATGATCCGGCGCCGCTTGGAGGCCCGGGCGAACCCGCAGGCGGCCAGGGCCATCCCCTGCTCGTTCTGGCCCCTCCAGGTGGGCAGGGCGTCCTGGGCCTGCTCGAGCTCATGGCCCAGGCAGGTGACGTTGCCGTGGCCGAAGATGGCGAACACCCCTGCGAACAGCGGCACGGCGTCGCCACCGACATCGATGCGCTGGGCGGCCAGGTAGCGCACAACCGCGCCCGATGTAGTCAGCCTGATCGTGTCCATGACGACCTCTCCTGTGCCCCTAGCTCCTAGTCGATCCGCACCGACGCTACGTCCGTCCAGGAGCCGGTCTCCCAGCTTCGCAGCAGCGCGGCCTGAACGCTCACGTACTCCAGCGCCTGCTCCAACCCCGCTGAGTGCGGCCGGCCCTCGGCCACCGCGGCCAGGAACTCGTGGTCCTGGATGGTCACGACATCCTCGAAGCCGATGGAGTTGGCCTCGCCGGGAACGAATCCGGCATGGTACGGGTGCCGCTCCCCCGCGTAGACGGTGGTGTAGCCGAGGTCGCCGTCACCGATCCTGAACAGCCGCATCTCGTTCATGGTCTCGAAGTTCCAGCTGAGCGCGCCGCCGGTGCCGTGGACGTCGAAGGCCATCTGGCTCTGGGGCCCCACCATCGTGCGGCTGGTCTCGAAGGTGCCGCGGCTGCCGTTGGCGAACACCGCCATCGCCCCGAAGTAGTCCTCGTTGGTGACCACGCCCACCGGGTCGTCCGCTCCGCCCCGGTCGTAGTGGGTGCCCGACGCCGACGGCAGCGGCCGCTCCTTGATGAACGTCTCGCCGGTTCCGACAACCCTCAGGATCGGGCCGTTGATCATCATGGCCAGGTCGATGGCGTGGCTGAGGATGTCGGTCGACACGCCGTGGCCGGCCTGCTCGAGCAGAAAGCGCCAGCTGAGCAGGCCGAGGGGGTCGGCGCCGTACATGGAGAAGAAGCGGCCCCGGTAGTTGGTGATCTCGCCCAGCTCGCCGGCCTCGATCAGGTTGCGGGCGTGCTGCACCAGCGGCACGAACCGGTAGTTGTACCCGACACCGGTTATGACGCCGGCGTCGCGGCAGGCCTTCTCGGCCCGGGCCGTCTGGGCGGGCGTGCCCCCGACCGGCTTCTCGCAGAAGACGTGCTTGCTGGCCGCGGCGGCGGCCTCGACCATCTCGCAGTGCACCATGTTGGGCGCGCAGACAGCGACCACGTCCACATCGGGATGGTCCACCGCGGCCCGCCAGTCGTCGGTGGCCTCGCGGAAGCCGAAGTCGTCCAACGCGGCGGCGCGACGCTGCGCCAGGGTGTCGGCGCACACCGTGAGCTCGGCCCGGTAGTCGAGGCCGTCGAAGATCATGGGCAGGCGGGCGTAGGACCGGGCGTGGGCCTGGCCCATCCAGCCGAAGCCGATCACAGCCACGCCGAGGCGGCGCTTCTTGCTCATCGTGCCCTCCGGCGAACGGGGTTCGCGCTCATGAGGCCCTCCGGCGGTCCACGGCCGGGTCGGCCGCAGTCGGGTCGAGCAGGTGCTCGGGCGTCCCGCCGTTGAGCCACTCGGCCGCCTGGCCGAGGGCCTGGTCGAGCAGCCGGACCGTCCCTGCGGTGGTCGAGGAGGCCACGTGAGGGGTGACGATCACATCGTCGCGCCCGAGCAGCCGGTGGCCCGGCGGCAGCGGCTCGGGCTCGGTCACGTCGAGCCCGGCGCCCGCGATGTGGCCCGATTCCAGACCCGCGAGCAGCGCGTCGTGGTCGATCAGCGAGCCCCGTGCGCAGTTGACGATGATGACGCCGGGCCGCATGGCCGCGATGGCTCGGGCGTCGACGATGTGGCGGGTGGCCGCGGTGGCGGGGGCGTGCAGCGACACCGCGTCGCTGCGGCGCCAGAGCTCGTCGAGGTCGACAGGATCGCCCACCTCTCGGGCCTTGGCCGGGTCCAGGTACGGGTCGTGCACCAGGACCCTCATGCCCACCGCCGCCGCGTAGCGAGCCACCCGGCTGCCGATGCGCCCGCAGCCGAGCAGTCCCAGGGTCCTGCCGTCCAACTCTAGGGCTCGGTGGGTGGCCCGGTAGTCGCCGAGCCCGTCCTGGAGCCGCCGCTCGGCGAGCTTGACCCGCTTGGCGACGGCCAGCAGCAGGGCCAGAGCATGCTCGGCGGTGGACACGGTGGGAGCATCGGGCGCGTTGCACGCGGCCACGCCGGCCGCGGCGCATTCGGCCACATCCACGTTGTCGTAGCCGATCCCGGCGCGGGCCACCACCTTGAGCCGGGGCAGGCGCCGGCAGGCCTCGGCGTCCCAACGGTCCCCCGCGCCGATCACGGCCCCGTCGGCACCCGACAGGTCGTCGGTCAGCTCCAGGCCGTCGGGGACGGTGACCTCCGGAGACGGCCGGCGATCGACCCAGATGCGCCAGGGCACGGCCGTGCTCATGCGGCATCGACCTCCGCCGTCCCGGCCCCGGCGAGCACGCCGTCGATCTCGGCCGCGGTGGGCATGGCGTCGGCGCATGTCAGCCGGCCGGCCACGATGGCGCCGGCCGCGTTGGCCCTGGTCACCATGGCGACCGGGTCGAGCCCGGCCAGCAGCCCGTCGGCCAGGGCACCGCCGAAGGCGTCGCCGGCACCGAGGCCGCAGACGACCTCGACTCTCACCGGCGGCACGGACCAGCGGCCGTCGGCGGTGGCCACGAGCACGCCGTCGGCGCCCATCTTGACGACCGCCAGCGACACGCCCCGCTCCAGCAGGCGGTCGGCGGCGATGTCGGGATCGGCAGATCCCACCGCGATCTCGCACTCGGTGCGGTTGCCCACCGCCACGGTGACCCGGTCGATGGCCGGGCCGATGTGCTCGGACGCCTCGGCCGGCGACGACCAGAAGCTCTCCCGGTAGTCGAGGTCCAGCACCGTGTGCTCGGCCCGGCTCCGGCGCTCCAGCAGAGCCGTGACTGCCGAACGGGACGGCTCCTGAGCGAAGCGCGAGCCGGTGACCCACAGCACGGCGACGGTGTAGGCCACGTCGGGAATGTCTGCGATCATGAGGTTCATCTCCGGGCCGCGGGGCTCCCGGTAGAACAGCAGCGGCGGATCGGTCGGCGGGTCCAGAGCGCAGAATGCGAGAGCGGTGCGCAGGTCGGGGTCCACCGACACATAGTCGTTGACCACACCGAAGCGCTCGGCGAGCGCGGTGCGGATGTACTCGCCGAAGCCGTCGTCCCCCACCCGGGTGACGACCGCGGCCCGCCGGCCCAGCCGGGCCGCGGCCACGGCCACGTTGGTGGGCGAACCGCCGATCGACTTGGCGAACGACTCCACCGCTCTGAGAGGCACGCCGCTCTGCTGCGGATACAGGTCGACGCTGACGCGGCCCACGGTGAGCAGCTCGAGTTCAGTCATCGGCCTCGGCGGGAAACGTTGAGGCTCGGCGTGACGCGACGACGGGCGACGGGGCGGGACGGGCCACCCTCAGCTTGCGCCGGCCTCGGCCAGCTCGTGCTGCAGCTCCTCGAGCTCGGCGCCACCGGCCATGAGCTGGGTCAGCTCGGACTGCGACAGCTCATCCTTGGCCCAGTTGCCCAGCGACTGGCCCCGCTGCAGGATCACGAACCGGTCGCCGACGGGGTAGGCGTGGTTGGGGTTGTGGGTGATGAAGATGACCGCGAGACCCTGGTCGCGGGCCTCGACGATGCGGCGCAGCACCACCCCCGACTGCTTGACCCCCAGCGCGGAGGTGGGCTCGTCGAGGATCAGCACCCGGGCCCCGAAGTAGCTGGCCCGGGCGATGGCCACCGACTGGCGCTCGCCGCCCGACAGCGTGCCCACGCTCTGCTCGGTGTCGCGGATGTCGATGCCCATCTTGGCCATCTCCTCCTTGGCGATCATCTTGGCCTTGTCGATGTCGATCTGCCGGAACGGCCAGACTCCCGTCTTGGGCTCCTGCCCCAGGAAGAAGTTCCGCCACACCGACATCAGAGGCACCATGGCCAGATCCTGGTACACGGTGGCGATGCCGGCGGCCAGCGCCTGCCGCGGGGAGGCGAACCTCACCTCGGAGCCCTCCAGGAGCAGTTCTCCCTCGTCGTGCTGGTGCACGCCGGCCAGGATCTTGATGAAGGTGGACTTGCCGGCGCCGTTGTCGCCGAGCACGCACGTCACCTCTCCGGGGTTGACCGTCGTGGTGACGCCGGTGAGGGCGATGATGTTGCCGTAGAACTTCGACAGGTTTCGAAGCTCGAGGAATTCCGTGCTCATTCCTTGTCCTCCTTTGAACCGGTGAGTCCCTTGGGCACGATGATGGTGATCCCTGCCCGGTCGGGTTTGGTGGCACTGGACTTGACCGGCGCCTTCTCAGCCTTGCCGCGCACGTAGTTGTTGGCGAGCACCGCCACCAGCAACAGGGCCCCGAGAACCAGGAACCGCCAGTCGCTGTTCCATTGGGCGAAGCCGATGCCCTGGGAGATCATCCCCCAGATCACCGCCCCGATCCCGGCGCCGAGGGCCGAGCCGTATCCGCCGGTCAGAAGGTTTCCGCCCACGACGGCGACGATGATGTAGCGGAACTCGTTGCCGTCGCCCACATCGGCCTGCACCGCGGTGAGCCGGAACGCGATCAGCATCCCGGTGATCCAGGCCGCCCCGGACACCATCATGAACAGCGTGGTCTTGGTACGGGCCGCGGGCACGCCCACCGAGCGGGCCGCCTCCTTGTTGCCCCCGACAGCCATGATCCAGCTGCCGAACTGCGTGCGCATCAGCAGCCAGGATCCGATGGCCGCGAAGACCACGAACGACAGCACGACCACGCCGAACTGCGTCTGGGGGCACCGCATCTCCCCGTCGCTGCCCACCGTGCAGATCTTCTCGAGTTCGGCTCCGGTCACGAACAGCAGCCGGGTGGCGACGCTGAGCATGACCGCCCCTATTCCCACCGTCACCAGAGCCCGCCCGACGCCCTCGTCGCGGGTCAATAGCGTGAAGGCCGCGGTGACGACGGCGTACACGACGAATGCGGCGAGGCCACCCTTGGCAACCCCGGTGATGACCGCATAGAGGATCGCGTCGCCGTCCGCCATCTCGAGGACGAAGAACACCACCGTGGCCACGACACCGACGGCGGCGCACAAGTGCATCCACCGGCCGAACTGGGGGGGCGGAGGCGCCGACCTGCGGGCCGCGCTCAGATGCCGGGCGACCGCGGACGCGGCCAGCACCAGCGCCACCAGCAGCAGCACTGTGAACAACTCGACCCGCAGCTTGCGTGAGGCGGATTCCGCCTGCACGAAGAACGCGAGGATCACGATCACCAAGGAGATGCCCAACGAGACGACGACCGACGGCCGCACTCTTCCGGCGGCACTCCACAGCAGCGCGATCCCGATCAGGGCGAAGCTGCCGAAGAGGATGGCGCGGGCTGCCTGCACCGTCACCAGGAAGCTGATCGCCGGGACGGCCACCAGCACCGCCCCTATCGCCGGGTAGCCGGGGGTGACCCGGCCCAGCGCCGCCAGTACGGCCAGCACGCCTACCACGGCGATCCCGAGAGCGAACACGACCCTGCCGAACGAGCCGCCGAAGAAGCCCAACTGGGAGGAGTCCTCGGCGTTCAGGATGACGGCCAGGACTATGGCCACGCCCACTGCAGCCAGTCCGGCGAACAGGTACTGCCACCATCCCGCCGAGCGGCCGTTGTCGGAGTGGTCGGGACGCTCGTAGCGAGCCCGGCACCAGCCGGCCACGGCCAGGATCACGCCAGCAGCGGTCAACGCTCCGAACATCTGGTTCGAAGCGCGGCCGTCCAGGCTTGTCAGAGCGACGAAGCCAACGAGCGCGGCTGCGACGCCCACGAGAGAAGCGACGAAGCCCGCGATGTTGACGGCGCTACGCCGGGCGTAGGTGAGCTCGAACACACCGAACAGCAGGGCCGCGCTGCCGCAGATGAGCAGGCCGGCCCAGATCTCGTCTCGGACCAGCCACAGACCGGACCATTCGCGAACGTCCCAGACGTGGCCGTTGCGGAGCCACTCCGCGCCGAAGATGCCGTTCCAGAAGTCGTAGCCCTCAGCCTCGTCGAGGCCCTCCACCAGCACCTTGTTGGTGAACAGCTTCGAGAAGCCCAGCTTGGCTCCTATCAGCATGAAGAAGGTCCCGAGAGTGACGATGAAGCTGGGCAGCGACGTCTTCTCCACCAGCGTGCCGTTGAACCAGCCGATGGCCAGCGCGAACGCCAGTGACAGGGGAACCGCGACATGAAGGCCGAGTCCCGCGCCGTTTATGTCGTTGGCCAGCAGGATGGCGAAGATGGCGGTGGCGCCGGTCATGGCACCCGAGGAGAGGTCGAACTCCCCGCCGATCATCAGCAGCGCGACCGGCACGGCCATCAGGCCGAGATAAGCCGCGACGTCGAGGAAGTTGGCGGTGCCGCCTACTGTGCCGAAGGGTGCTGACACCAGCCAGAAGAGCACCCACACGCCCACAGCGCCGAGCAGGGCGCCGATCTCGGGGCGGGTCAGCAGCGTCTGTATCGGCCCCCGATGGGCCAGCCGCTCGTCACCGCCGGCATCGGCGGATTCGGTGGGCTTGTCGGTGGTGGTGTCGGCCATGTGATCCCCCAATGGCTAGTCGACTTCAGCCGGCCACCCGACGAGAGCCGGGCCGACCGGACGGATTGATGGTCCCACCCAGCACCGGGGCCTGCCGCAGGGACAGGCCCCGTGCTGGGGGAAATTAGCAGGGGGCGACGGGTGGCCGCCCCCTGCTACGGACTGGCTAGCGAGTGCCCTGCGAGACCAGAGCCTTGACGACCGAGGCGTTCCCGGTGTCCACGAAGCCCGGACCGGTGAGGATGGGCAGACCGCCGCCGGCGGTGTTCTGGTTGGTGGCCTGCAGGTACATGAGGATCACCGGCAGGTACCCCTGCAGGTACTGCTGCTGGTCGACGGTGAAGGCCACGTCGCCGGCCTCGATGGCGTCGATGAGGTCGCCGGACAGGTCGAAGCCGCCGATGACCAGCTCGCGTCCGGCCTGCTCGCCCGCGGCCAGAGCCCGCAGAGGCAGGTTCGGCCCAACGCCGAGCACGCCGTCGATGGACGGATCGGCCTGCAGGATCGCCGCGATGCCGTTCTGCTGCTCGTCGGGGTTGGCGTCGAGACCGACGAACTCGGAGGTCACCTCTCCGTTGAAGGTCTCGGCCAGACCGTCGCAGCGCTCCTCGAGCGCCACATTGGACTGCTCCTGGCGAGCGCACAGCACGTGGGTTGCACCCAGCGCGTTGAAGCGCTCACCGGCGCCGTTGCCGGCCACGACCTCGGTCTGACCGACGTGGGTGACGCCGCCGAGGTCCTTGTAGTTGTTCACGCCCGAGTTGAGGGTGTACAGCGGGATGCCGGCGGCCACGACGGAGGCGGCGGCGTCGCTGACGCCCGCGGGATCGGCCAGCGAGATGGCGATGCCCGAAGAGCCCGACGCGATGGCGGCCTCGATCTCCTGGGACTGAGCCAGAGCGTCGTTGTTGGAGCCGAAGTACACGACATCACAGCCGATGGCGGCCTCGGCGTCGTTCACGGCCACCTCGACGACGGACCAGAACACGCCGGAGTCGCCGTGGGTGATCACGTGGAAGGTGTGATCGCAGCCCTGGGTCTCGACGACCTCGTCGGCAGCGGCCGCGGTGGTGGCTGGGGCCTCGTCGTCGGCCGGGGCGGCGGGAGCCTCGTCGGCGGGCGCCGCCGGTGCCGGGGCGTCGCCTTCGTCGTCACCGCAGGACGCGGCGATGAGCGTGATGGCCAGTACCGCTGCGAGCAGCTTCAATAGTCTTGACATGGTTGTTTATCCCTCCGGGAATCGGTGGTTGTTGTAGGTTGCTCCGCTGCCCGCTCCAGCGGGCACCAGACTTCGCAGGAAGTCCAGGCTCAGGTCGGCATTGCGCCTGAGCCCGGCGACTGCGGAGAGATCACCCTCCGCGATGGCGGCATCCTGCTCCAGGACGTACCACAGGTCTCGTCCTGATTCCTCGAGACGGGCAACGACCTCAGCGATCGCCACCCCTCCTCGACCCAGCGGCGGGAACAGGCCGCGCTGCACGGCCTGCATGAGCGACAGCTCTCCCGCCTTGAGGCGCGCCGCCAGCGAGGGCTCCACGTCCTTGAGATGGACTAGGCCCACGCGCGGCGCGTAGTGATCCAGCAGTTCGACGACATCGGTGCCCCCGATGGTGATGTGCGCGGTGTCCAGCACCAGCGACACATCCGAGCCATCCAGAACCCTTCCCAGTTCGGCGTCGGTCTCGACCAGAGACCCGAAATGGGAGTGGAACACCTGCCGCAGCCCGTGCGAGGCGGCGATGTCGCCGATGTCGGCCAGCGAGGCGCACAGCACCGCCCACTCCGCGTCGCCCAGCGGCTCCAGACGCCAGTGGTCGGGGTGGCTGACCGCACAGGTGACGAAGAACTGGCCGCCGCCACCGGCTATCAGCCGGGCCCACCGGTGGGCGGCCTCCCGGGTGGCTGCGGCGCGACCGGGGTCGTGCAGAACGAGCGGCACGAAGCCGCCGAGGAGGCTCAGGTCGTTGCCGGCGAGCGTCCTGCGCAGGTCTGCGGGCTCCGTAGGCAAGTAGCCGAGAGAGCCGAGTTCGGTGTGGATGAAGCCGGCTGACCTCATCTCGGCCAGCACGCGGTGGACGGGAAGCTGGTAGCCCCAGCCCGGCACCTCGCACACGCCCCAGCTGATGGGCGCGGTGGCGACGCGGTCGAGCAGCGCTGCTCGCGTCGCGGTCGTCATGGGCCGCTGACCGCCGAGCCCCTCAGGCGTTCAGGCCCGCCCTGTCTCGCAGGCATGTTCCCCCTCGATGTCCTCCTGGTTCCGCCACGCTGAATCCCCTGCGCCGTATTGGATTAGAGCGCTCTAATGATCTAGCGTCCCGGCTGTGTTCTGTCAAGCCGGGCGGCGGTGACCGGCATGAACCGCCCCACCATGGAGGACGTGGCGGAGCGGGCGAGCGTCTCGCGCGCCCTGGTGTCACTGGTGATGAACGACTCGCCGCAGGTGTCGGACCAGAAGCGGCGAGCGGTGTTGCGCGCTGCCCGCGAACTGGGCTACCGGCCCAACCTGATGGCCCGCATCCTCGCCCAGCAGCGCACCCACACGATCGGCGTGCTCGTAGACGATCTCCGGAACCCGTTCTTCGGCGAGGTCGTCGACGGGATAGAGGCCGAGGCGGCCGAGCACGGCTTCCGGGTGCTCATCCTCAACGGCCACCGGGATGCCCGGCGCGAGGTCGAGGCGGTCGAGACCTTCCTGCAGCTGCGCGTGGAGGGGATGGCCCTGGTCGGCGCCCGCCTCGACGACAGCGACACGGCACGGGTCGGAATGGCTGCGCCCTGCGTGATGGTGGCCGGCGGTTCGGTCCGCTCCGGGGTCGACACCGTCGGCACCGACGACCGACGGGGGGCGGAGCTGGCGGTGGAGCACCTGGCCGCTCTGGGCCATACCCGCATCGTCCATATGGACGGCGGGACCAACGTGTCGGCCGCGGAGCGCCGTTCGGGCTACGAGTCGGGTATGCGGTCCGCCGGTCTCGGCGATCTCGTCGACATCCGACCCGCAGGCGACGATGAGACCGATGCGCTGGGAGTCATCGACGAGCTGCTGGCTGATGACGATCCCCCCACTGCCATATTCGCCTTCAACGACCTGCTCGCCGCCGGGGCGCTCAACCGCCTCGCCGACGCCGGCATGACCGTCCCCGGCGACGTGTCGCTCGTCGGCTTCGACAACACCTTCATCTCCGCACTGCGCCACCTGTCGCTCACCACCGTCAACCAGCCGACACTGGCCATGGGGCGTCTCGTGATGGCCACGCTGCTCCAGCGTGTGTCCGACGGCTCGGGCGGGCCAATCCGCCACACCCTTCAACCCGAGTTGGTCGTTCGCTCCACTACGGGGCCGCCCCGCGACGGGGCGGTACTGTCACCGGCACCATGACCAAGAGGCCGAGACGATGCTCGACCACGTCTTCACCGACGCCATAGGCGCCCTGAGGGACGCGTTCGAGGACGCTCTGCTGGAGCGGCAGGCGGGTGAGGAGCGGTTCCAGACCGACGTGCTGGCTGGCGACGTCTCGTGGGAGAACTCCTACGCCCTCCCCGGCGAGGGGCAGCCGCCCCGGGTGTGTGCCGATGTCAGCTGCGTGTGGCCCACCTGGTCGCAGGCGGCCTACCTGAGCTGGTACGCGGGCGAGGGCTACGCCGAGCCGCCCCGCATCGAGATCAAGATCCTGCTGCGGGCCCAGTGCCTGGCCGGCGCGCCCGAGCCGGTCATGGTCCTGGATGTGCTTCCCGCCGCCAGCCCCGACATCGGCAGCGAGTCCCTGCAGCGGGGAGGACCCCGGGTGGAGGCGCTGTACACCGAGGATCTCGACGACGCCGACGCCACCGAGTACGCCATCGATGTGAGCTACGAGGGCGCCTACGAGCTCGACGAGGCCGGCCTGTCCGACGGCGCGGAACTCGACAAGCACTTCACCGCGCTGGGCAGCTGGATCGCCTCGATGCTGGTGCGCCTCGGCGACCTGGAGCTGGGCTACCGGCCGGTCCTGGAGGATTGACCGCGCCGGCCGCGGCACCGGCTCACAGGCCCCGCCGCACCTCGGGCAGGTCCTCGTGGGAGGGCGGGCGTCCCTCGGACTGGGCCGTGAACGACTCGGCGAGGTCCTGGGGGTGCGCCGTGCGGTCGGATCGGCCGTGCGGTCGGATCGAGGGTCACTCCCCGGCGGGGGAGCCGGTTGCGGGGGCCGCCGGGCCCACGGCTGCCACCAGACGGGCGATCAGGGCATCCCAGTCCGCTCTGGGGACGTTCATGTCGGATGCGGACGCGACCAGGTGCATCCCCAGCCGCAGGGACTGGAAGAACGCGACGATGGAGCGGGAGCTCAGATGCGGGTCGACGGACCCCTCGTCCTGGCCGCTGATCACGATCTCGTCGAGACGCTCGGCATCCTGCTCGATCGATCGGGCGACCGCGGCGCGGAAGTCGCCGTCGCGCCGGGCGCTTACGAAGGCCTCGAGCATCACGTCGCGGGACTTGGCGTCGTGGACGTCCATGAGACTGGCGCCCAGCGAGGCCAGGGTCTCGGGAGCGTGAGACTGCGATGAGCCCACTGACGGATCCATGAACTGCGCGGAGACGTGGCCGACCGCGTCGACGAGCAGGGCGCGCTTGCCGGGCCAGCGGGCGTAGATGGCGCCGGTGGTGAGTCCGGCCCGGCGGGCGATCTCAGCGACGCGGGCAGCCTCGAACCCGTGCTCCGCGAACACCTCGACGGCGGCATCGAGCAGGCTCGTCGTCACGGCCTGCGGCCGGTCGACGCTCGCCGCAGGGCCTTCGCAATCCGAATCGACGTCAACGATGGCTAGAGGATCGGTCTCCGTTTCATCCATGCCTTCACCACCCATACCTTCACTACCCATGGCTGCATCAGGTTTGATAATAACCGTTATTGTATGGGTTATCCTTGAATAGCTCAGAATCATATTAGGTCGTTTCAACGAAACCACCGCTCCGGGCGCTCCAGCCCGGACAAGGGCACCCGGCGGTCGCCGGAGATCAGAACCGGGCGGCGAAGCGACGGAGATTGCGAGCCCACACCGCTCTGAGGACCGGACGGGCCGCGGCCGCACCGAGCGGCCCTCCCATCCACCACCGGAGCCGCAGCGTCTCGGTCCACTCGAAGCGGGTGTGCGGCTCCCCGTGCGGTCCCGGGCACGGAGCGAGCCGGAACCGGCCGGTGCCCGAGACCGTCCCCCGGTGGCGGATCCCCATGACCTCGCCCTCGCGCCACTCGGTCACCTCCATGCGGTCGATGAGACGGACGGGGCCGATCCTGGTGACGCACTCGAAGCGAACCCCGACGCCCTCGGCGTCCTCGGTGAGGAAGCGGATCGACTCGGCGTCGCTCATCCAGTCGACATGGCGGCCGATGTGGCGCAGATCCTCCCACACCGCCGCGGGAGCGGCCGGCACCACCGTCGAGACCCGGATCGTGAACACTTCGGCCTCTAGGCAAGCCCGCTCGCCGTCGCGAGCTGTGACAGCTGGACCTGGGGACGGGCGCCCACATGGCCGACCACCTCGGCCGCCACCAGGCTCCCCAACTGTGCGCAGCGGGTCAGGGGCGCGCCGTGGCTGAGGCCCCACAGGAAGCCGGCGGCGTACATGTCGCCCGCGCCGGTGGCGTCCACGGCATGCTCGACTCCGACCGCGGAGACCTCCGCCACCGTCGTGCCCTCGGCCACGACCGAGCCCCGGGCGCCGCGGGTGACCACCACCGTCCGGGCCATCTCGGCCGTGCGGTCCCGGGCCGCGACCGGATCGCCGGTCGAGTGCAGGGCGCACACCTCGGCCTCGTTGGCGAACACGACATCGACGCGGTCCTCGATCAGGTCCAGCCACTCGTCGCGGTGGCGCTCCACGCAGTAGGAGTCGCTCAGGGCGAGGGCCACGGTCCGGCCGGCGTCCCCCGCGGCCGCCATGGCCAGCCGGATGGCGTCCTTGGCCACCTGCACGTCCCAGAGGTAGCCCTCGCAGTAGGTGATGCCCGACGAGGCCACCACGCCCGTGTCCACATCGGCGGGCCCCAGCAGGGCCGCAGTGCCCAGGAAGGTGTTCATGGTCCGCTCGGCGTCTGGGGTCACCTGGATCAGGCAGCGGGCCGTCGGAGGGCCGTCCGGCGCGGGCGGCACGTCGAAGTCGACGCCCGCAGCCCGGATGTCGTGCATGAACACCTCGCCCAACTGGTCGTCGCGCACCTTTCCGATGAAGCCGGCCCGGCCGCCCAGGGAGGCCACGCCGGCCATGGTGTTGGCCGCCGATCCGCCGGAGGCCGCGATCCCGGCCGGCATGGCGTCGTAGAGGTCTGCGGACCTGCCGGCGCTGACCAGGGTCATGGCCCCCTTCACCAGGCCGTGGTCTTCGATGAACGACTCGTCCACCGCCGCGATCACATCGACGATGGCGTTGCCGACACCCACGACATCGAGAACAGGTTCCAAGGGGCCTCCTCGCGCCTCGCCCCAGACAGTAGGCCGGTGCGGTTCGTGAGTTCTTCAGACGGCGTTGCCGGGGCCGGCTTCGGGCTCGGCCGGTCAGCCGGTGGCCACCCGCCGGGCCAGTGACCTGAACGCCATCACGAACGTGACGACGCCCAGGCCGCCGATGGCTGCGGCGCCCTTGCCGAGAGCCGCCGCGTCCCAGCCGGCCGACAGCAGCGACCGCATCCCCTCCAGCAGGTACGTGACCGGATTCCAGGCGGCCACGGTCTGCATCCAGCCGGTCATCAGCTCCCGCGGCAGGTATGCGGGGGTCAGGAAGGCGAACGGGAAGAAGATCAGGAACGACGAGTTGACCGCGGCCGGGTTCCCGGTTCGCAGGGCCACCGTGTACGGGAATCCGGTGAAGGCGAGGCTCCACGCCACCGCCAACCCCAAGAAGAGCAGGATCCCCAGCAGCCCGGTCCCGAAGCGCACGCCCGCGACGAAACCCATGGCGATAACGACGAGCGACAGCGCGACGGCCAGGACGACGTCGGCCACCATCATGCCGAGCAGCAGCGTGGTCCGCCGCACCGGCGTGACGAGCATCCGGTCGAGGTACCCGGTCTGGATGTCGATCACCAGCACCGACGCCCGCGAGATCCCGGTGACCGCGAAGATTATGGCCACCGGTATCTGGAACGCCCGGTAGTCGATGCCGGGCGAGCGCTCCACGAACGACTCCAGCGCGCCGATGTTCACGAGGAAGAAGAAGGTCGGGATGATCAGCGCCGGAGCCATCGCCTCCGGTTCGCGCAGCAGGCTGCGCACCGAGCGTCGGGCCACGGTGGCGATGTCGGTGATGGTCCCGACGGGCCGCACCATCCCGCCGCCTGCCAGGGCGGGGGCTTCGCTCTGCACGCTCATCGCGGGCTGCTCCCCTCAGAGGCCGGCGCCCCGGCGGGGCCGGCGTGCGGATCCGATCCTCCGGCTGCCGGGCCGCCCCCGGCGGCGGTCGGGTCCACCGTCGACATCCGGTAGCCGGTGGCCAGCAGGAACACGTCGTCGAGCGACGGGGTGCGCACGGTGAGCGATTGCGGGTGCAGTCCCGCTCCTGCCAGAGCGACCGCCACGCTGCCGACTGTGGCCGCGCCGTCGGCGGTGGCGATGGTGATGCCGCGGCGGCCCTGGGTGACCGCATCCACATCGGGCACGGTCTCCGCGACCGCCGCCGCGGGCGCGATGGCCTCGGATGGAAGGTCCACCACGATCACGTCGGCGCCGACGGCCCGCTTCAACTCCGCCGGCGAGCCCTCCTCGACGATGCGGCCGCCGTCGATGATGGCCACCCGGTCCGCCAGCGCGTCGGCCTCCTCGAGGTACTGGGTGGTGAGGAACACCGTCACCCCCAGCTCGCCGTTCAACCGGCGCACCTCGTCCCAGACCTGCGCCCGGCTGACCGGGTCGAGGCCGGTGGTCGGCTCGTCCAGGAAGAGCACCTCGGGGCCGTGGATGAGCGAGGCGGCCAGGTCGAGGCGGCGTCTCATGCCGCCGCTGTAGGTCTTGACGCGATCCTCCATGGCGCTGCCGATGTCGGCGAGGTCGACGGCCCGTGCGATGGACGCGGCCCGGTCGAATGCGCTCAAGCCGTACAGGCGGGCCTGCAGGTCGAGTATCTCGCGGCCGGTCTGGCGCTCGTCGAGTGCGGCCTCCTGCAGGGCGACGCCGATGCGGATGCGAACCTCGCCGGGGCTGTCGACCACGTCGTAGCCGGCCACCGTGGCCTGTCCTGCCGTCGGCTTCAACAGGGTGCACAGCATCCGCACCGTGGTGCTCTTGCCGGCGCCGTTGGGGCCGAGGAAGCCGTAGATCTCTCCGGCGTTGACACCGAGATCGACCCCGTCGACGGCACGGTTCTCGCCGAAGGTCCGTACGAGGCCCCGAGTCTCGATCGCTGAGTTCCGATCCCCGCTCCGGGCATTACGCGGCACGGGGCCGCAGGCTACCGGAGACGGACGTTGGCGAACCCGGGCGAGGCCTCGATCATCAGCAGCTTGACCTTCTCGTCGGTGGCGGCCCGCAGCCGGTGGGGCTGGCGGGTGTCATAGGAGATGGAGTCGCTGGGCTCGAGCCGGAAGATCTCTCCGTCCAGGTCGACGTCGACCACGCCTGAGATGACATAGATCGTCTCGAATCCGTCGTGAACCCAGTACTCGCGGAACGTGTCGGGGGCGCCGCTGAACTCGACGACCTGGAAGGGGCTGGCCTCCGGCGCGACGACCCGGCGCAACCCGTCCATGTCCCCGAGTTCGCTGGCCGGCACCACCGAGGTGTCCGATGCCCGGACCACAGTCGCCTCCCGGGTGTTCTCCGACCCGGCGAGCAGCCACGAGGCGTTGGTCCCGAGTGCCTCGGAGATCTGGTGCAGCGAACTCATCGACGGCCGGGCCAGTCCCCTCTCGACCTGGGAGAGGAACGGGTGCGACAGGCCGCTCAAGCCGGCGAGCGCCTTCAGTGTGAGCCCGCGTTCCTTACGCAGGGTTCTGATCTTTGCCCCCAGTCGCCGGATGCGCTCCGCGTCGTCCAACCGAGTGTCGAGCTTCGCACCCGGAGCGCCAGCAGCAACGTTCTTAGAGTTCACAGGCTTGTTCCGCTCGCGATTCTGGTCCGGCTTGCGCCGAAGAAATGTTGATGGTATCAAGATTGATATAGGTCATGTCAACATTCACGACCAAACACCTGGAGGACAAATGAGCAAGAAGTCATGGGTTCGCGCCCTCTGCGCGCTGGCCGTACTGGGTCTGATCGCGGCGGCATGCGGCGACGACGATAGCGGCACGACGCCGGCCGCCGAGGCTCCGGCCACGACCGCGGCCCCAGCGGCCGACCCAGAACCAGCGGCCGAACCCGAACCGGCCGCCGAGCCCGAACCGGCCGCCGAACCCGCCGATGAGGAGGTGGCTGAGGACTCCATGAACCTGGCCGGCGTCTGCCCCGACCCGATCGTGATCCAGACCGATTGGTTCCCTGAGTCCGAGCACGGCGCCCTGTACCAGATGGTCGGCGCCGACTACGTCATCGATGCCGACACCCAGACCACGACAGGCAGCCTGATGGCCGGCGATGTCGACACCGGGATCGACATCGAGATCCGGGCCGGAGGGCCGGCCATTGGATTCGCTTCCGGCTCGACCCACATATATGTGGACGACAACATCACCCTCGCCTACGTGAGCATCGACCAATCGATAATCCGCAATGAGGACACGCCGACGCTCTCGGTTGTGGCCCCCTTGGAGAAGAACCCTCAGATCATCCAATGGGACCCCGAGGCTCAGCCCGACATCGAGTCCATCGCTGACATCGGCGAGGCCGGGCTCACCGTGAATGTGTTTGCCGGCGGCACGTTCATCGACGTGTTCGTCAACGAGGGCGTGCTCTCGGCCAACCAGATCGACCCGTCGTACGACGGCGCGCCATCCCGCTTCATCACCGAGGCCGGGGCCATAGCCCAGCAGGGGTTCGCGTCGGAGTCTCCGTACAGCTACGAGGTCCTCTACGAGGAGTGGGGAAAGCCGATCGCCTTTGAGCTGATTCACGATGCCGGCCTGCGCATCTATTCGCAGACGCTGTCGATCCGCACGGGCGATCTCGACAGCCTTCGCCCCTGCCTGGAACGCTTCGTGCCCATCGTCCAGCAGGCAGTGGTCGACTTCGCGACCGACCCAGCCAGAGCCAACGCCATCATCGTCGATGCGGTCGAGACCATCAACAGCTTCTGGCAGTATCCGCCGGAGTTGGCCGACTTCTCGGTACGCACTCAGGTCGAACTCGGCCTCGTGGGCAACGGACCCGACAGCACCGTGGGCAACATGGACGAGAGCCGGATCGCCGAGGTCATCGCCAAGATCATCGCGGCCGGCTTCGATGTCGACCCCTCGATGGAACCCGGCGACATCATCACCAACGAGTTCATCGACGAGAGCATCGGCTTCTAGAACTGGCATCACGGGGCCTCCCGGTGAGCCGGGAGGCCCCAGAGCGGCCATGACCGTCACCCCCGGCCGCGCCACGACACCGAGAGGAATGAACATGGCCGAAGCCGCGGACTTCGTGGTCACCGGCACGGTGATCACCGCCGATCCTGAGCGGAGGGTGTTCCTCGACGGCGCGGTCGCGGTCGCCGGCTCGAGGATCGTCGCCGTGGGACCGAGGGCCGAGGTCGAGGCGGCCCACCCCGGCGGCAGGCGACTCGGCGGGCCCCGCGACCTGGTGATCCCGGGGCTGATCGACACACACAACCACATGGCTCAGGCGCTGGTGCGAGGCATGGCTTTCGAGGACCTGCCCAACATCACCCGCATCTACATCCCGGCCGAGGACGTGCTCGGCGACGACGGGATCCGCACCAGCGCACGGGTCACCATGGCCAACCTGCTGCGTGCCGGCGTCACCACCACCACCGACACCACCTGCACGCCCGAGCATGAGGAGGCAGTGGGCGAGACCGCCCTGGAGATGGGCATCCGCTGCGCCCTGGCCGTGGGACAGCGCGACCGAACCTCCCGCCTCGCCAGCAACTACGAGCAGATAGAGGGCCGTTCGGAGTACCGCGACGATCCGGCAGTGCGGGCCGACAACGTCGCTCACCTCGACGACTTCTGTACCCGCTGGGCGACGCGGGGAGGCGGCCGGGTGCGCCCCTACATCCATGCACCCAGCGTCCCGTCGGTCAGCGACGAGATGTTCGCCGCGGCCCTGGACCTGGCCGAGCGCCACGACACCGCGATGATGACCCACATCAACCGCGACCGCGAGGAGATCGAGCTGTGCGTGTCGCTGTTCGGGCGGCGGCCGATCGAGCATCTGGCCCGCATCGGCGTGCTCGGACCGCGCTTCCTGGCCATCCACGCCATGCTCACCACCGCCCGGGAGACCCAGATGCTGGCCGAGGCCGGCGCCAAGCTCGCCCATGCGCCGGTGGTGTGCGCCGACATCGTGTCGGCCGTCACCGACGTTGTGGGCATGCGGGCTGCCGGCGTGACCGTCGGCCTCGGATGCGACACCGTCATCAACGACGTTCTGGCCGTTGCCAGGATCGCCTACCTGATGCACGGCCAGGCCGCCGGCATCCCGTTCTACGACCCCGTCGCCCTCACCGCCGAGGACGCCTTCGACATGGCCACCATCGACGGGGCCCGAGCCCTGCTGTGGGAGCACGAGATCGGTTCCCTCGAGGTCGGCAAGGCCGCCGATCTGGCTGTGTTCGACGGTGAGAACCCGAGACTGTCGCCGCGGCACAATCCGGTGGGATCCCTCCTGAGGTACGGGGCCGGAACCGACGTCGAGAGCGTTCTGGTGAACGGCTCGCTAGTGGTGGACGGCGGCCGTGTCCTGACCGTCGACGAGGCCGCGCTGCTCGACGAGGCCGACGAGGTCGCCCAGCGGATGCGCGAGCACCTGCTGGCGCGGCGGTACTGGCCCCTGAACCACCGCTACAAGATCATCGACGGCTGAGGTCGCCGCAGCCGCTAGTACGGTCGGGCCATGAGTCCGAGACTGCCCGGCGGCGTCGTTCCCCGGCACTACGCCATCGAGCTGGAACCCGACCTGGAGGCCGCGACCTTCGCAGGCCGGGTCGCCATCGACATCGAGGTCACCGAACCCCTGGCGGCGATCGTGTTGAACGCGGCCGAGCTGGACATCGCCGGCGCCCGGCTCGACACCCCCGGCGGTGAGCCCGTCGAGCTCGACGCTGCCTGCGATGAGGAGTCGGAGCGCCTGTCCCTGTCGCGGCCGGACGGCGGTGGCGACTTCGAGCCCGGTCCGGCCCGCCTCGACATCTCCTTCACCGGGGTGCTCAACGACCAGCTCCACGGGTTCTACCGGTCCACCTACACCGACGACACCGGCGCCACCCACACCATCGCCACCACCCAGTTCGAGTCCACCGACGCCCGGCGGGCCTTCCCCTGCTTCGACGAGCCCGCGCTCAAGGCCACCTTCGCGACGACGCTGGTGGTGGACGAGGGCCTGCTGGCGGTGTCCAACGCGGCCGAGACCTCTCGCGAGTCGTTGGAGGACGGCCGGGTGAGGGTCAGCTTCGCCACAACCATGCCGATGTCGACCTACCTGGTGGCCTTCGTGGTCGGACCGTTGGAGGTCACCGATCCGATCGACTGCGGCGGCGTGCCCGTGCGGGTGGTCCACCGGCCCGGCCGGAGCGGCCAGACCGGGTTCGCGCTCGATGTCGCCGCCCACGCCCTGGAGTGGTTCTCCGACTACTACGGCCTGCGGTACCCCTCGGACAAGCTCGACCTGGTGGCCATCCCCGACTTCGCCTTCGGCGCTATGGAGAACCTCGGCTGCGTGACCTTCCGGGAGGTGCTGCTGCTGGTCGATGAGGCCGCGGCCAGCCAGCCCGAACTGGAGAGGGTGGCCGCGGTCATCAACCACGAGCTGGCCCACATGTGGTTCGGGGATCTGGTGACCATGGCCTGGTGGGAGGGAATCTGGCTGAACGAGGCCTTCGCCACCTTCATGGAGACGGCCTGCACCGACGCCTACCGGCCCGACTGGCAGGTCTGGCTGACGTTCTGCCGCAGCCGGGCCTCGGCCTTCTCGACCGACGCGCTCGGCACCACCCGGGCGGTGGAGTACCCGGTCCACTCCCCCGCCGAGGCCGAGGACATGTTCGACGTGATCACCTACGAGAAGGGCGCAGCCCTGGTCCGCATGCTGGAGCAGTACCTCGGCGCCGAGACGTTCCGGGCCGGCGTGCGCCTGTACCTGCGGCGCCACGCCTACGCCAACACCGTCACCGCGGACCTGTGGGACGCGCTGGCCGAGGCTACGGGCCAGCCCGTACGGCAGATCATGGAGGGCTGGATACTCCAGGGCGGGCATCCGGCCGTGAGCGCCACCGTTGCCGAGCACGGTCTCGAACTGGCTCAACGCCACTTCACGCTCGATCCGGCCAGGGCCGACGGGCGTAGCTGGGTCGTCCCGCTGCGCGTGCGGATCCAGGATCCCCTGGGCGACCGGCAGGAACTGCGCCTGCTGCTCGATCAGCCCCGCCGGATCCTGACAACCGGTGGGGGCACGCCGGTGACGTTGAACAGCGGCGCTTCGGGCTTCTACCGCGACGAGGCGGGCGCCGAGACCCTCGCGGCCGTCGCGGCGGCAGGACCCGGCGACCGCAGCGCCTCCGAGCGCCACGGTCTCATCGACGACGCCTGGGCCGCGACCCTGGCCGGAAGCCTCGACGCGCCTGCCTTCCTCGACCTCGTGCTGCGGGGCTTCGCCACCGAGCGCGACCTCACCGTGTGGCAGGCCATCGCCGGGACGCTGGCCCACCTGCGCCGGCTGCTGGACGGCGATGCGGCCCGGCGCTTCTGCGAGCTCGCAATAGGTGTCTCCGAAGCCGCGGCCGCCGAAGTCGGTCTCGACCCTCCTCGAGCCGGCGGCGAGGACGAGCGCACCGGCGAGCTGCGGGCGACTCTGGTGCGGCTGCGGGCCGCGACCGCCGACCACGCGGCCACCATCGAGGCGTGCCGCCGGAGGCTCGACCACCCGGATCCCACCCTCGCCGCAGCCGCCCTGGGGGTGGTGGCGGCCCACGGGGACGCCGACGACTTCGCCCGGATCCGCCTGCGCTTCGAGGAGGCGTCCGATCCTCAGACCGAGCAGCGCCACCTCGCCGCCCTGGCCGACTTCGGCGACGCCGGGCTGGTGCGCACCGTCCTGGAGGGCACCCTCGACGGCTCGGTGCGCACCCAGGACGGCCCCTATCTGATCCGCCGCGCCCTGGTCAACCGCCGCTGCGGGCCCGCGGCCTGGGACTTCCTGTCGGAGCACTGGGACCGACTTCTCGCCATCTTCCCGACCAACTACTCGCTGGCCCGGATGCTGGAGGGGGTGACCGCGCTCGACCGGGACGGGCTAGCCGTTCGGGTGCGCGAGTTCATGGCCGCTCACCCGCTGCCCCAGGGAGCCAAGCAGGTTGCCCAGCACCTGGAGCGCCTCGACATCAACGTCGCCCTGAGAGAGCGCGAGTCCGACCGCCTCGCGGCTGCCGTTTCCACGATGGTCGCGCGGGGAACTGGCAGAGTCAACCTGCCGAATCCCTGACGCCGCGCCGCTGGGGGATCTGCCCCGATACGCGGGTCACTGTTCGAGCCGGGCGTCAGGCCACCGGAGCGCGAGACGCTCGAGTGCACCGATGATGTTGAAGAAGACCACTCCGGCCGCTGAGGAGAGAGCGATGCCGGCGAACATCAGCCGGGTGTCGAGTCGATAGCTGGCCTGGATGATGACGAAGCCGATCCCTCGATCAGCCCCGGTGAACTCGGCGACGATCGCCCCGATGACGGACAGCGTTGATGCCACCTTCAGGCCAGCGAAGACGTACGGCAGGGAACTCGGGACACGCAACCGCCAGAAGATCGACCATTTCGTTGCCGAAAGGATGCGCATGAGTTCTATGGCTTGACTGCTGATTGATCGGAAGCCCTTGGTCGTGTTGACGAGCACAGGGAAGAAGCAGATCAGCGCGGCGATTATCACCTTTGGCCGGAGCGTGAAACCAAACCAGATCGTCAGCAACGGGGCTACCGCGACGATTGGCACCGTCTGCAGCACTATTGCCCAGGGAAAGAGCACGCGCTCAATGAACTTGGCATGGACGAACACGATCGCGGCCAGAACGGCAGCAAAGCTGCCGAGGAGGAATCCCAGAATCGCCTCAATCATGGTCCAACGGAGGTCGTCAGCTGCGAGCGACGGCCCTTCATCAAGCAACTCGCTCCCAACCTCGGATGCACTCGGGTAGAGATACGCGGGAACGTCTCTGACATTGACCCAGACTTCCCAAGCGACGAGCCCGACTACGAAGACCGCGAGTGAAGGCAAGAACCGCAGTGCCACGTCGACCATGCGGCTGCGTTCTCGGATGATGCTCATAGCTGCTTCCTCGCCAACTCGACTTCGTCTTCGACCACGAGGAGGCCCCGCAACTCGCCCGCCAGCGCGGCAAACTCCGGCTCGTAGCGGACTTCGAGGTTGCGCGGCCTGGGGAACGGGACCTCGGCGATCCGGGTGACGTGGCCCGGTCTGGGGCTGAGCATCACGACACGATCTGCGAGGAAGATCGCTTCCTGGATGCTGTGTGTGACGAAGAGAACCGTTGAGCCAGCCTTCTTGCAGACGTCAAGAAGCTGGAGGTTGAGACGGTCGCGGGTGAACTCGTCGAGTGCTCCGAAGGGTTCGTCCATCAGCAGGATCTTGGGGTCGTAGCTGAGCGCCCGCGCCAGCGCGACTCGCTGCCGCATGCCTCCAGAGACTTGGCCCGGGTAGTGGTCCTCGAACCCCTCCAGCCCGACATCGCGCAGCAACTCTCGGGCGACGTGTTCGCTGCCGGGTCCGCGGTTGGGACTCCGGCGCCCAAGGACCCGGTCCGGCAACAGGACGTTGCCGAGGACCCGAAGCCATGGGAACAAGGCCGGTTGCTGGAACACGAACCCGAAGTCGATGTCGCGTCTTGCCTCGTCCGGCGTCTTCCCGCCGACATCCACGCATCCCGAAGTTGGCTCCAGGAGCCCGCTCACAATCCGGAGCAACGTCGACTTGCCGCACCCCGAAGGGCCGACAAGCGCGACGAACTCACCAGCGGAGATGTTCAGATCGATCCCCTCGAGCGCGGTCACCCCCTGACGGCCCCCGAACTGCATGCCGACGCCGTCGATCGCGATCCCGCTGCTGGTGGTCATGACGTGCCATGGTCCGCCTCGTAACGGGCGATTGCGTCGAGAGCCACGTCGATCGCGTTGTCCCAACCCGCCACGAGCGCATGGTTCTTGCTCTCGAAGTCGACCTTGTCGGGCTGCATGTAGTTGTAGGACACGGCGCAGACCATGGCCCCGAACAGGCCCCTCAAATGGGCAATCGTGAATATCGCCGAACTCTCCATCTCGACATTCGAGACGCGGTGCTTCCGGAGTTCCTCCACAAACTCCGGCGTCTCAGCGTAGAACGCGTCACTCGAGGCGTTGATGCCCACGTGCACCCCGAACCCGCGCTCAGCGGCGAGGTCTCGAGCTGCGTCGATCAGATGCCGAACGAGGAAGTGATCAGCCACTGCCGGGAACCTCGGGTCGACGTAGGCGGCACTGGTGCCGTCAAGGCGCATTGCTGCTGTGTTGACGACCAGGTCGCCCGGAGCCATCCCGGGCAGGTAGGCGGCACTGCTGCCGACTCGGATGAAGTGGGTTGCGCCGACGTTTGCGAGCTCCTCAACCGCGATGGCCGCCGACGGACACCCGATGCCGGTTGACGTGCCGCTGACCTCGATGCCCTTGTAGCGCCCGGTCACGGTTCGGTATTCGCGGTGGAAGGCGATCTCGCGGGGGTCGTCCAGATGATCGGCGATCATGAGCACACGGGCTGGATCGCCGGGCAGTAGCACGTAGGGCGCGACATCGCCCGGGCTCACATGCAGGTGGTACTGCCGTGCGTTCAGCGTCCTCGCGTTCTTGTCCAGAACTGCCACGGAGGCCCCTCTCGCTGCCGTCTCAGGTATCGCGTGGTCGGTGCCGGCTCTTGCACCGACCACGAACTGTTCAGTGGAATAATCAGAAGCAGTAGTCGTCGTAGACGGACTCCAGGTCGATGTCGGCCTCGAGCCCGCCGTACTGGCGAAGGACGCCGTCGACGGTTTGCCACCGCTCGTCCGTCATCGTCCCGATCCCGTCTGCGAGCGCGGACTCGGAGAGGACGCTCGGTCGAACCGCCTCGAGGCTGGCCAGCTCCTTCTCGGCTGTGAGGTTCTCCGGGGCGACGGCCACGACGATGTCGACTGCCTCCTGTGGATTGTCGAGCGCGTACTGCCAGCCCTTGGCCAGGGCACGGACCATGCCGCACACCGCCTCGGGGTTGTCCTGCCGGTAGCCGATGGTCGTGAAGAGCGCATTGGCTGAAGTCTGCACTCCGAAGTCGTAGGGGATGAAGACGTCGACGGGGAACCCCAGTTGCTCGGCCAGGATCGGCTCGTTGGTCGAGAACACCGTCAGCAGATCGATGTCACCTTCGAGCAGCGGCCTCAGATCGAAGCCGACTGCGACCTGCTCCAGCGAGTCTGGATCGACTCCGTTCTGAGTGAGCATCGCCTGCGTGAGCTGCCAGGGGCCACCTTCCTGGAAGCCGATCGTGGCTCCCTCGAGGTCCGCCAACGACTCGAATCCTGAGGACTCGAGCGCCATGATCGCGCCCGGGTGCGCATGAAAGTAGGTCGCCACCGCCACAAGGGGAATCTCCTCCACGGCCGCGAAGAGGAGTGAGTTCGTATCGTGCAAGCCGAAGTCGTCCTCGCCCGCGGCCACGAGCGTGATGCTGTTGACGTCGAATCCACCGGGGTTGATGGTGACGTTCAGGCCCTCCTCCGCGAAGAAGCCCTTGGCTGCCGCGACGTATGAGCCCGCGAACTGAGCGCTCGGGAACCAAGGCAACCGCAGCGAGACGTCTCGCATTTCTGGAGGGGGCGGCTCAGCCTCGGGCTCGGGCTCGGCGGCCGGCTCAGGCTCGGGCTCGGGCTCGGGCTCGGCGGCCGGCTCAGGCTCAGCCTCGCTGGAGGTGTCAGTGGCTTCAGGTTCGCTCGGAGCCGACGTATCTTCATCGTCTCCGCATGCCGACGCCACGATGGCCAGCACGGCCAGAATCGCCAGCCATCTGGTGAGGACTCTTGGCACACTCATTGGGTTTCCTTTCGCATTCGGCTTCCGTTCGGCCCAACTGGGCGGCGAGCTTCGGTCGGGCGGCTCATCGGCAGCCGCAGGACCGCCGGGTGGTGAGGGTTGTCTCAATCGGTCCGACAACCTTGCGATCGTCGTCATCGATCGCGGCACGGAGGGTGACAACCGCCAGCTCAGCCAGCTGGCGCGCCGGCAGGCGCGTTGATGACAGCGGGGGACCTGCCAGCGATGAGAGCGGCAACTCGCCGTAGCCCATCAGGCTCACGTCCTCGGGCACTCGAAGCTGCATGTCCCGCAGCTGCTGCAGGGCACCCCAGGCGAGGATGTCCCCAGCGCAGAAGATCGCGCTCGGGGGTTCGTGGATCTGCATCAGGCTCGCGGCCGCCTTCGCACCGGCTCCCAGCGACATGTCGCTCGCGGCGACGACGAGTTCGGAATCGGGCTCGAGTCCCGCTTCATGAAGCGCTCGCACATAGCCGCGTCGGAGCTGGGAGCCGGAACTCCATCCCGCCGGAGTCGAGATGTAGGCGACGCGTCGATGTCCGTGGTCGAGGAGATGCCGGGTTGCCTCCAGCGAGCCCGCGACGCGATCCACGACAATGTGAGAACCGAATTCGAGATCGGCGCTATCGACAAACACCAACGGCAGGAGCTCCGCGGCCGTCGCCAGTGTCGCCGTCGTCTCGGCGGCATCAGGCGTCTCGTAGTGCACGGCGATCACGCCGTCCACGCCGCGGCTCAGCAGCTGGTCGACGTGACGCGCCACCGCCCCCGTCTCGTACTGCCGCGTCTGACATATGACCGGGAGCCAGCCTTCGACCTCGGCCGATTCCGCCACTGCCTGGAGGAACTCGGCGTAGTAGTCGGAGAAGTGCGGCACCATGACGCCGATCATGAAGGTGGGCACGCCGACTCGGCCCGACCGCGCGGCGCTCGCGTCGTAGCCCAGCACGACAGCCCGGCTGCCCTGCTGCATCGTGATGACGTCGTCGGCTGCAAGCTGCGCGTAGGCCGCACGCACGGTGTGCACATTGACCCCGAGGTGCTCGGCCAGATCACTCGACGCCGGGAGCCGGTCCCCCGCCGCAACGACACCGGAAGCCACCCGTGAAATCAGCTGCTCTGCGATCTGTGTCGCCAACGGGGTCCGCCCCGCTCGATCGATGCCAAGCCGCAGAGCCACCAGTTCGTTTGCCTCAACTCGCCTCATGACCCCACCCTAAACTTTGCTAGTTCTCTAGTCAAATAGAGAACTAGCCTCCGCTGGGCCTGATGCAGAAGCGCTGGCCTAACACTTCTTGATCATTATTAGAATATGATATAAATGCTTGACAGATGTCGTACCCCTATGGGATACTGTCTTCATGCTGATCGAAGCCGCCCGACGGGCCGAGGCCGCCGCCAAGGAGATGCTGGCCTGCATCAGTGCGGGCTCGGCGCCGTGCGCGGAGGTGCGCGAGGCGCTGGCAGTCTCCAAGGCGTTCATGGCTGCGGGTTCGGCGTTCCAGGCCGGCGCGGCCCAAGTCATCGCCAAGGCCCAGCGCCACGGCGACGGCGGCGCCCAGGTCCTCGCCGACACGGTGGGGCTGACACGCCACGACGCCCAGAGCCAGGTCAGGACCGCACAGGCGATTGAGGCGATTCCTGCGGTTCGCGACGCGGTAGAGACTGGGAGAGTGTCGCTGGCCAATGCCAAGCGACTAGCCGTCGCCGTCGAGAAGACCAGCGCCGAAGCTGTCGAGTCCGATGCCGAGTTGTTGGCCAGGGCCGAGTCGATGCGCCCCGAGCAGTTCGTCCGCGAGACCCGCCGCTGGACCGCGGACCGCCAAGCCGACGGCGGCGCCAGTGACTACAAGCGTCTGCGGGCCAAGCGCTATGTGCGCATCTGGGACGGCGAGGATGGCACCGTCGAACTGCACGGCAAGTTCGATCCGGTCGCGGGCAGGCGCATCGGCAACCGGCTCGAGGCCGAGGCCCGACACCTCTATGACGCTGACAAGAAGCACGCCGACACCGCCAACAGCAGCGACACTGAGCGGCGCAGCTTCGACCATTGCATGGCCGATGCTCTCGACAACCTCACCGCGAGCACAAGCGCGGGCAACGGCAAGGCCTTCGCCGACATCTGTGTCGTCGCTCACGTAGATGACGACACCGGCGAACTCATAGCGGAGCTCCCCGACGGTGTGCGGCTTCCCCGAGAGGTGCTCGAACAACTCTCCTGCAACGCCAAGGTCTGCGGCGTCGTCTATGACCGCACAGGCAAGCCCATCTGGCGCACCGTAGCGAGACGCACCGTCACCGAGTCCCAGTGGCAACTGCTGATCGCCCGCTACGGCGGCTGCTTCCACTGCGGCGCCAACCCGGCCATATGCCAAGGCCACCACATAGAACCCGTCTCACAGGGCGGGCCCACCAAGCTCGACAACCTCGTCCCAGCATGCTGGAGCTGCCACCACCGGATCCACCACGACGGCTGGCAGATCCACAAGAGCCCCGACGGACACCACACCCTCCACCCACCCGACCGCATCCACTACGGGCCGGCGCTCACACCCGAGCACCCACCACTGTTCAGACCAAGCGACCGCCACATCCCCGCAACGCCGACCGCGCCCAACCTCTCAGAACCTGCCACCAGCGATACCGCCCACGACGCCAGCCCTCGCGTGCGTGCCGGTCCCGCATCCGCAAGAGCCGCGCTACAAAGGGCCCGCAACGAACGCGACGGACCCAGGCGTGGCACCGCCAACGGCACAGACCCCAGCCATCCACGGCCCGGCTCAGACCCCCCGCCGAGACCGAAGGACGAGCCGCTCTTCACTGCTTGAACTCGAGCTGAGAGCAGCGCACCCGGGGACGCAGGCCGAACCAAGGAAACGCGCCGCCTCCGACCCCCGATAGGTGCTCAGGTCACGACCTGCTCCCCGACACCCGCCTCGACGTACTGCTGAGTCTGACGCCCCGCCTGCTCGACCACGACACCTACAGGCGAGCCTTCGACTCCAGGGACATGGCCCGAAGCTCCTCCACGACGCTGCGGACTGGATGGAACGACGCGGCTGCAAGCGCACGGCCGAGCCCTAGCCCGCTAATCGCGTGGCGGGAGGACTCAGTCGCTCAGGGTGTGGCCCAGCTTGAAGCGCTTGGTCTGCAGGTCGCGCAGGTTCTCGGGGCCGGCGTCGATCTCGATGGCGACCCGCTCCACCACCTCGATCCCGCAGCCGGCGAGGCCCTCGCACTTGGCCGGGTTGTTGGTGAGCAGCCGCACCCCGCGCAGGCCGAGGTCGGCCAGGATCGCGGCGGCAGCGTCATACACCCGGCCGTCCACCGGCAGGCCCTGCGCAGCGTTGGCCTCCACAGTGTCGAGGCCGTGCTCCTGCAGGGCGTAGGCCCTGATCTTGTGCCCGATGCCGATGCCGCGGCCCTCCTGGCCCCGCATGTACAGCAGCGCGCCGCGCCCCTCCGACGCGATCGCGGCCATCGCATGGTCGAGCTGGGCCCCGCAGTCGCAGCGCAGCGACCGCAGCACGTCGCCGGTCAGGCACTCCGAATGAACTCTCACCAGCGGAGCCGGGGGGTCCTCCACGTCACCCATCACACAGGCGATGTGCTGCTCGCCGTCGGCGGTGATGTACACGTGGGCAAGGAACTCCCCGTGCGGGGTGGGTACCAACGCCTCGGCGAAGTGCTCCACCACAGGCGCCGAGCCGGGCGCCCCGCGGGGGCTCAGGTCAGTCACGCCACCGGAGCCGGCATGAAGTCTGTCCCGACGACGGGGAGGGTGCACCATCCCGCGTAGACGGCGTCGGCAGGCCAGGCCATGAACTTGGGAACGGGCACGAACGTCGCTCTGCGGACCCGCTAGTCCGATCGCCTTGCGACCGCAGTCCTCAGCCGCTGACACCGCTCACAGTCACAAGCACTGGAACGACCGGCGGCCGTCCGGCGCTCCGCCGAGGCGAGCCGCCCTGGCTTTGCTCGAGGGCTTTGCTGGAAGGTCTGGTGTGCAGCGTCGACGTCCTCGTGACGAACCGCGGGCCCGTTGCTCGGCGCGGCCCGGGCGGCGCCTCAGGGGCCGAGTGCGAAGAGGGGCACCACCGACACGCCGTCGGGACGGTCATAGGCGTAGCCGTCGGCGGCGGTTATTACGACGAGCTTGGCTGCTGGGCCCATCCTCGACTCGTCGACCTTGCGGCGCACGGTCAGCAGCGAGCGTGCCGCTCTGTCGATCTGATCGGCGCCGCCGAGCTTGACCTCGATCGCGATCCAGCGGCCGTCTCCGGCATCGACGATGGCATCGGCTTCTGCGCCCGCCGCATCGGTGAACGAGTACACCTCCGCGTCGCAGGGCTGCGCATAGATGCGCAGGTCTCTGATGACGAGCGACTCGAACAGCAGGCCTAGCGCCTCGGGGTCGGCGAGGAGGCGCTGAGGACCGGCCCGAAGCGCCGCCACGGCCAGCGACGGGTCCGTGAAGTGGTGTTTCGGGCTGGTGAGCAACGGCGACCGCGAACGCAGGTGGGTCGGCCAGGCCGTGAGCGGCTCGACAACGTGAAGGCGCTCCAGGGCGTCGAGATAGGCGCGCACCGAATGCCGGCTGAGCGGGGCGGCCGCGTTCGCCTCGGCCGCGAGCTTGTTGAGGCTTGCCGACGTGCCGACGTTGCGTGCGAGCGAGCGCAGCAGCGCCTTGACCCTCACCGGGTCGCGAGCCACGCCGTCGACCTGGTGGATGTCGGTGCAGGCGATGTCCTCGAGATAACTCGTGAGGACTCGGATCACGTCTCGCACCGGTGAGGTCTCGTCCAGGCCGGGCCAGCCGCCGCGGCACAGCACGTCGACGGCCTCGGGCACCCCGCGTCCGGTCCGGTCGGCAGCGCAGCCTCCGCCGCGCAGCAGCTCGGCCAGCGACACGGCCGCGGTGGACAGACCCCGTTCGGCGAGGGACATGGTGCGAAGCGCGAGCCGCTGAATCCGCAGGGCGCCCGAATGCCGGGTGTGATGGTCCGACGGTGTGGCCGATCCGGTGAGGATGAACTGTCCCGCGCCGGCCCGGGCGTCACACGCCCCCCGGACTGCCGCCCACAGCGGCGGGACCCGCTGCCACTCGTCGATGAGCCGGGGAGTGGCGCCGTCGAGCACCCGGTCCGGCTCCGCTTGCGCGAGCGCGAACGCAGCCGGATCCTGTTCGAGCAGCAACTCGCTGCGAGCGAACCGCTTGGCGAGCCATGTCTTGCCGCAGCCCTTCGGTCCTTCGACCAGCAGCGCGCGGACTGTGCCCAGCGCCCGGGCGGCGCTCGTCTCAGCGATCCGGGCGCGATAGCCCGCAGGCGTGAGCGTTGACGCCGGCACGTCGGTCGCTCCGCTGCTCACCATCTCCGGCAATATACCGAATCAGGACGATACGATCTACCGAATCAGACCAGATCGATATACCAGATCAGAACACCTGGATCTTGTTGTGGCGATGGTCAATCGCTCAGGGTGTGGCCCAGCTTGACGCGCTTGGTCTGCAGGTAGCGCAGGTTCTCGGGGCCGGCGTCGATCTCGATGGGGACCCGCTCCACCACCTCGATCCCGCAGCCGGCGAGGCCCTCGCACTTGGCCGGGTTGTTGGTGAGCAGCCGCACCCCGCGCAGGCCGAGGTCGGCCAGGATCGCCGCGGCGGCGTCATACACCCGGCCGTCCACCGGCAGGCCCTGCGCAGCGTTGGCCTCCACAGTGTCGAGGCCGTGCTCCTGCAGGGCGTAGGCCCTGATCTTGTGCCCGATCCCGATGCCGCGGCCCTCCTGGCCCCGCATGTACAGCAGCGCGCCGCGCCCCTCCGACGCGATCGCGGCCATCGCATGGTCGAGCTGCGCCCCGCAGTCGCAGCGCAGCGACCGCAGCACGTCGCCGGTCAGGCACTCCGAGTGCACCCGCACCAGCGGCGGCGGAGGGTCCTCCACGTCACCCATCACACAGGCGATGTGCTGCTCGCCGTCGGCGGTGATGTACACGTGGGCGAGGAACTCCCCGTGCGGGGTGGGTACCAGCGCCTCGGCGAAGTGCTCCACCTCGGGCGCCGAGCCGGGCGCCCCGCGGGGGCTCTGGTCAGTCACGCCACCGGAGCCGGCATGAAGTCTGTCCCGACGACGAGGCCCCGGCTCGGGCCGTGGGAGTCATGCCGCCTCGTGCCGATGCCGGCTGTCACGCCAGCCCGAGCCGGCTCCGCGCGTCGGCGACGTCGACGGCCAGCTGCTCCGAGAGCTGTTGCAGTCCCTCGAACTTGCGCTCACTGCGCAGGAAGTCGACGAACTCCACCTGCACCTCGCATCCGTACAGGTCGCCTTCGAAGTCGATGACGTGGGCCTCCAGCAGTGACTGCTCGGCGTGCTCGTAGAAGGTGGGGCGGCGACCGATGTTGATGGCGCAGCCCCGCCGGCTGCCGTCGGGCAGGGTGCACCATCCCGCGTAGACGGCGTCGGCCGGCCAGGCCATGAACTTGGGGACGGGCACGTTGGCGGTGGGAAACCCGACCGTCACCCCTCGACGGTCGCCGGGGATCACGGTGCCGCGCACCTCGTAGTAGCGACCCAGCATCGCCGCGGCCTTGGCCACGTCCCCGCCGGCGAGGACTCGCCTCACCGCGGTGGACGAGACCGGCTCGCGGGCATCGCTGCGATGGCGGATCAGATCCAGGGGTATCACCTCGAAACCCCATTCGCGGCCCAGGCGCTGCAACTCGTCCACGTTGCCGGTGCGGCCCTTGCCGAAGTGGAAGTCCTCCCCCACGACCACGGCCCGGGCATGGAGGGCGTCGAGGAACACCTGCTCGACGAACTCCTCGGGACGGGTGTCGGCCCGGGCCGCGTCGAACTCGATGACGTAGCAGTAGTCCAAGCCGGTCGCCGCCAGCAGCTCGAGCTTCTGGTCGAGCGTCGTGAGCAGCTTCGGCGCGTTCTCAGGGCGAACCACATAGGCCGGATGGGTGTCGAAGGTGACGACCGCGGAGGCGACCCCGAGACGGTCAGCGGTCCCGCGGACCCGGGTCAGCACCTCGCGGTGGCCGAGGTGCACACCGTCGAACACACCGATAGCCGCCGCGACCGACACCATCTCGGGAAGTTGATCACGCCGATCATGCAGCAATTCCACGGACGCCTCCAGCGCGGATAGTGAGTGTTCCGGGCCCTGATCCGGTCTGGGTGAGGCTACCGAGGCCGCCGGGCTAAGACGCCGCGCTCGCCACCACCACCGACGGCTTGGCTCCCGTCCGGAACGGCTCGTAGACGGCGAGCAGACAGCCGTCGGCGTCGTGCACCGCCCACGGGCCGGCACCGGCGGCGCCGAGGCGGTCCCGGTCCAGCACACGGCCATGGGTCACGTCGGCAGCCACCGCGGCGCCGACCCGCACACCGTCGAGATGCTCGACCGCCCTCGCCATGGGCAGGACCACGGGCGACTCCACCGGATGGGCCTCGGCCAGCCCGAAGCCTCCCACCGCGATGCGGCGCAGATTCCTCAGGTGGGCGCCCCCTCCGAGCGCCCGGCCCAGGTCGGCTGCCAGCACCCGCACGTAGGTGCCCGACGAGCAGTCCACCTCGGCTTGCAGCACCCCTTCGCCGCGGGGCACCGGCGCCACCTCGAAGCGATGGACGGTCACGGGCCGGGGCTCGCGCTCCACCTCGACCCCCTCCCTGGCCAGCTGGTGGAGCCTGCGTCCTCCCACCCTCACCGCCGAGACCATGGGCGGCACCTGGAGGATGTCTCCGGTCAGCGAGGCAGCCGCCCGGCGGGCCTCGGCCCCGGTCACGCCGGCCATCTCGTGGCGGGCGGTCACCCGGCCGGTCGAATCGAGGGTGTCGGTCTCGGAGCCCAGCACGATCTCGGCCTCGTAGCTCTTGGGCAGCGCGGTCAGGAACCGCAGCAGCCGGGTGGCCCGGCCGATGCCGAGCACCAGCACGCCGGTGGCGTCAGGATCGAGGGTGCCGCTGTGGCCGACCTTGCGGGTGCCGAGCACACCCCTCGCCTTGGCCACGACGTCGTGGCTGGTCCAACCGGCCGGCTTGTCTATGACCGCGATGCCGTCGGACATCACCGACCCTCGGCCTCTTGCCGGCTCTCGGGATCCGCGGCGCCGTCGCGGCCGTCGAGCAGCCTCTCGATGCGCTCGGCCGAGCGGAGCACCGCGTCCGGTCGGAACACCAGCTCGGGTGTGCGCCGCAGCCGGGTCTGGTCCCCGACGCTGCGCCGCAGCCCGCGGGCGTGCTCCTCGAAGGCCTCGGCTATGTCGGCGTCACCGTCCTCGGTGTCGCCCAGCGACGTGAACCACACCACGGCCCGGTGCAGGTCGCGGTCCACGTCCACGCCCGTCACCGACACCATCGCCAGCCGGTCGTCGTCGAGTTGCTCCATGGACTCGGCGACTATGCGCCTGATGAGCTCGCCCACGCGGGCGGTGCGGTGGCCGGCCCGGTGATCGGGCTGGAAGCGTTTCGCTCGTCGTGTCATCGGATGCCTCGGAGGGGCCCGGCCTCTCAGCCGTCGAGGGTCCGGGCCACCTCACGCTCGGTGAAGGTCTCGATGACGTCGCCCGCCTTGAGGTCCTGGTAGTTGCTCAGGCCTATGCCGCACTCGAACCCGGACTGGACCTCGCGCACATCGTCGGTGAAGCGCTTCAGCGACGAGACGGTCCCCTTCCAGATGATCGCCCCGTCGCGCAGGAACCGCACCTTGGATCCCCTGGTGATGGTGCCGTTCTGCACGTAGCAGCCCGCCACCGCGCCGACGCGGGGGATGCGGAAGATCTGGCGGACCTCGGCCTCGCCCGTCACGACCTCCTCGATGTCGGGGGCGAGCATCCCCACCATGGCCGAGGACACGTCCTCAAGGAGCTTGTAGATGATCTCGTAGGTGCGGATCTCCACGTTCTCGGCGTCGGCGGCCTCGCGTGCCTTGCGGTCGGGCCGGACATTGAACCCGATGATGGTGGCGTTCGAGGCCGAGGCGAGCTGGATGTCGTTCTCTGTGATTCCGCCGACGCCGCGGTGCACGATGGCGATGCGGACATCGCCGGTCTCGAGCTTGCGCAGGCTCTCGGTGACGGCTTCGAGGGAGCCGTTCACGTCTGCCTTCACGATGGCGTTCAGGGTGGCGGTCTCGCCCCGCTGGATCCGGGTGAAGAGATCCTCGAGCTTGGCCCCGCCCGACAGGGCGTGAGCCTCGCGGCCCAGGCTGGACAGCCGCTGCCAGTGCTCGCGGGTGTCGGCCACCCGGCCCGCGATCTTCTCGTTGGGGGCCACCGCGAACGAGTCGCCCGCCACGGCGACCTCCGACAGGCCCAGGACCTGGACCGGAGTTGACGGCGGGGCTGCGTCGACGTTCTGGCCGTGGTCGTCCAGCAGGGCCCGGACGCGGCCCCAGGCCGCGCCCGCAACCATCGGGTCGCCCACCCGCAGCGTGCCCTGCTGCACCAGCACGGTGGCAACTGGCCCGCGCCCGATGTCGAGGTTCGACTCGAGCACGACGCCGCCCGCTCGGCCCCCGGGCGACGATCGCAGCTCCTCGACCTCGGCCACCAGCAGGATCTGATCCAGCAACTCCTCGATGCCTTGACCGGTCAGGGCCGACAGCTCGCAGTAGATGGTGTCCCCGCCCCAGGCTTCGGGAACCAGGCCCTGCTCGGCGACGCCGGCCACAGTCCTCTGCGTGTCGGCGTTGGGCCGGTCGATCTTGTTCACCGCCACGACTATGGGCACGTCGGCGGCCTTGGCGTGGTTGATGGCCTCGGTCGTCTGGGGCATCACGCCGTCGTCGGCGGCCACCACCAGCACGACGATGTCGGTGGCGCCCGCGCCCCGGGCCCGCATCGCAGTGAACGCCTCATGGCCCGGAGTGTCGATGAACGTCAGCATCCGGCCGTTGCGCTCGACCTGGTAGGCGCCGATGTGCTGGGTGATTCCCCCCGCTTCGCCGTCGACGACGTTGGTGTCGCGGATCCGGTCCAGCAGCAGCGTCTTGCCGTGGTCCACGTGGCCCATGACGGTCACGACAGGCGGTCGCAGCTCGGCCTCGTCGGCCTCGCCGTCGGTGCCGGCGTCGAGGCCCAGGAGCTTGCGCAGCTCGGCCTCCTGCTCCTCTCCGGGGTCGACGAGGCGGATCTCGGCGCCGATCTCGGCCGCGAAGAGCTCCATCATCTCGTCGCTCAGCGACTGGGTGGCGGTGACCATCTCGCCGTGCTGCATCAGGAAGCGGACCACGTCGGCCGCGGTGCGGTTCAGCTTGGGGCCGAAGTCCTGAGCCGCCGAGGCCCTTTCGATGACGATCACGCCCTCGGGCACAGCTGCATGCATGGGCGTGTAGGACGGGATGTCGATCGGCTGGAGTTCCTCGCGCACCCGGCGCCGGCGGCTCTTGCGTCGGGGCGGGCGCCGCTGCGCACCGCCGGGCCCGCCCCGGCCGGGAGGGCGTCCACCGGGTCCGCCAGGTCCGCCGGGCCCGGGGGGGGCCGGGCCGCCCGGGGGGCGAGGCCCGCCCGCGGGAGCGCCGCGACGGGCGCCTGGGCCGCGGTCCGACGGCCCCGCGGGTCTCTGTCCCGCGGGCCGGCCGGCCGGACCGGAGGAGCGGC